>Ga0315296_10000978_pt1 | contig 25330 bp, 26 predicted proteins | sample YL17G14_18_MG_FD_203921 | JGI IMG/M metagenome (GOLD analysis project Ga0315296, IMG submission 203921) | Sediment microbial communities from Yellowstone Lake, YNP, Wyoming, USA - YL17G14_18 | ecosystem: Environmental > Aquatic > Freshwater > Lake > Sediment | place: USA: Wyoming | collected... | reverse complement strand
ATTGTAAGGATTAAATTGGTTGTACTCTCCACTTATTTTTGTGAGACCTGTTATATCTATTGACAATTTTTCACCGTTTAATTTAACATTAAAAGTTTTTTGAAATTTCCTCATTCACATCGCCCTGTTTATCATGGCTTTGCTCATCAAACGAGACAACACACATTGTTGAGTTATGTGCTGAGTGAATGTAATAGGGAAATTTCTGACATTTATTGAAAGGACTTTGAAACAGGAAAGGAGGGAGTATCATGGCAGAAAAAAGTAAGTCAAAGACCGATGTTACTGCAAGAGCGGAATCAAAGAACAGAATACTGAACTGCCGTTATTGTGGAAACAAGGTCGAGGTTGTCATGGCCATTTCACCATCAGGGAAGAAAAGAATGAGACGTATATGCTGCGAAGGCTAATCTGCCGTCTCCTGCGACAATACAAAGCTTCCTGTCGCAGGAGACATTTAGCCGATATGTAACATTGCTTCAATCTTCCTGGAAAAGTTCTTTAATTTGTACCAACCTCACATCTCATTTCCTATTTATGCCACCGCCAATGATGATAGGGACTATGATAAGGATACCACCTATGATAGTTATAAGGATAATCATGATGATACCTGAGGTATGAATAGGAAAGCGAAAAATAGAACGGGAAATAGGGATAAGGGTACCAGTAATAATACGGGTAATCGTATGGGTAATAGTATGAGTATATACGAGGATAATAGTAATCATACGTGTCCATATACCGTGCCGTAGACCCAGCATTCCAATAGTCGTAGTATGAAGGTGGATAGCACCCAATAACCATTATGAGCAATAATAAAAACACTACTATCCTAAACATCTTCTATCACATCCTTTCCTTCTTAACTCCCTCTTTTTAATTTTACAACATATTCAGCAAGTGCCTTAAGATTATAAAGGTAAAATCTTTTCATAACTTTTCTCAGTTTGAGGGGCTACTCTATTCCTTAAGATTAATGTTATCAAAGGGCATGGTTCAAGTCAATGGAGCTGCTCTAACTGGTTAGGACATCAGCTTCACGTCACTTGCTATTGTCTTTGTTGCCTGCACGTCTGGAGTGAAGCAAGGAGTAGCACCTCTACAGGTTGTTCCCTCTGTGGATCTGAAACGTTATATCGGAACCTGGTATGAAATTGCAAGATTCCCCAACAGTTTTCAGGAGGGGTGTGTAGGAACCTCTGCAATATACACACTCCGTGAAGATGGCAAGATCAATGTTCTCAATCAATGCCGGAGGGGAACTCTGAATGGTGAGATTTCCTCTGCAAAAGGCACCGCATGGGTAGTGGATGAGAAGACGAATGCCAAATTAAAGGTTTCATTTTTCTGGCCCTTTTCAGGTCACTACTGGATTATTGATCTTGGAGAAAATTACGAGTATGCTGTTGTAGGACATCCTGACAGAAAATATTTATGGATATTGAGCCGTTCGTTGGAAATGGATGAAGAACTCTATAACCGCATCATTGAGAGACTGAAACTGCAATTGTATGACACAAGCAGACTAATGAAAACTCTCCAGGTCAAAGAGATTCCAGGCAAGATGTAAAAGATTATAGATAATACTCTGTTTTTACCTTGCTCTTGTGCTGATATTCCATAACCGATTGTGATAATCTTTAGATAAGAATGTCTGAAAAATATATCCTCCCCGCGACTTTTTCGATAGAGTTTCTAAAGGTGAACAGCCAGACTTATCAACTCAGGACAAAACAGCTCTTGCCTGTTCCGCAGGAAAAAGCGTTTCCGTTCTTTGAAGACCCTGAAAACCTTTTTGAAATTACACCCAGGTTGTTTCCCTGATATAATAAAGCCATGAGAGTCCTTATCAGCGGCGGAAGTGGTTTTATCGGTCAATGTCTTGCACGATATTTACTGGATCAGGGATTTGAAGTAGTGATCCTTGACAGAAACAGGTCGAGGACTGAATCACCGCGCCTGCAATCTTTTGTCGTTGATCTGCTCAAACCAGAACTCTTTGACAAGAAATGGTTTACCGGTGTCAAAGCTGTTGTCAACTTAAGCGGCAAAGACATTTTCACTTTCTGGCATGAAAAAAATAAAAAAGCAATCTGGGACAGTCGGATTACAGTCAATAAGAATCTCATTGGGTTTATTGCAGGACTTGACCAGAAGATAGAGGTTTTCGTCTCTGCTTCTGCAGTCGGTTATTACGGAAATAAAGGTGATGCTGAACTTAACGAGAGTGCTCCTCGTGGCAGGGGGTTTCTGGCGGAAGTGTGCGGTGCCTGGGAAGAAGAAGCAAGAAAAGCTGAAGAACTGGGAATGCGTTCTGTTCAGGTAAGGACTGCACCGGTCCTCGAAAAAAATGGCGGGATTTTGAAGCAGGTCTTGAAGTCTTTCCGTTTTGGATTTTCTTTCCTTTTCGGTTCGGGAAACAACTGGTTTTCATGGATACACATGGACGACCTTGTCAGGATTTATCAAGCAGCGATTACTGACGAAAAACTTTCAGGCCCGGTCAATGCCTGTTCACCATATCCGGTGCGCTTTCGTGATTTTATGAACAATCTGAGGGAGTTTCGAAAAGCTCTTCTCATTTCTTTCCCGAAATGGATTCTCAAACTGTTTTTGGGGGAGACCGCAGACGTGGTTTTATTCAGTCAGAGGATGGTTCCGGCAAAACTATTAGAGATGAGCTTCACATTCACCTATCCCAGGTTGGGGGATGCGTTGAAAGAAGTGTTCTCCCGATAATTAATAGAAATAAGAGACGAAGTGATTAGAGATTAGGTTCTTTGGGTTGGAAGGTTCTCAACCTTGCAATGTCTTCCTGATATCCATAAATATGAGCCCCAGCACTGTATACATACATATGGCCATTCTTGAGACCAGTTTCTCCTGCAATAAATTGTTTGAGGAGTTCTATACCTCCGAGGTTTGTTGGAAAGCCTGCCCAGAGGTCCCATGAACGAAAATAACAACTTACCGTAAGTATTAATTCATCTTTCAAAGGAATAACCTTAAAATCTAAAAGTCGCAGGCAGGGAGGATCGAGTTTGCCATCATTGCCAAAACAAGTATCATGGTCTTCAGGAGACCCTACTTCAATGATAGCCTGGTTCGTAAGAGGGGTGTCCTTGAGCATTTCTATTATTCGCTCGATCTGTGTACCACCTTTAGGCATTGGATGGTGTATCCTACTCGAATACTTGTAGGTTTCATTTTCAGACAGATGGGGGTCCATTAAATAATTCGCAAAGTAGTCTTCAATATATTCTATGGTCGTAGGAGCAGGGATACCTAATTCTAAGGGTATAACAGGAATCATATCCATGCTCGGATACTCAATATACACCGCTATGCTTGGATATTGAAGCCTGTACTGCTCTTTTTCAAATGAACCTTTTTGAATTTTTTGTACATAAGAGTGATCAAAAATATTATAAATGAGCTGGAACCATGCATCAGATATTGTTTTGGCATGTAAATAAAAAAATGGAATCATACTCATTCCCTTTCTTTTAAAAATTGTTTCAATATTGTAACATCTCCTTACAGGATCAAACCTGAACAGGCAAAGGCTGGAGAAGAAGTAGAAATGATATGTGATATAATAAACAAGAGTATTCAGTAATTTTAATCTAACCGAAGGAGAATCAGTATGCTGATTAAGAAATATATAAGTTGTGCATTGATATTCATTTTCTTGATTGGAGGATCCTTCTTTATCAGCCATAACAGTAAAGTCTTTGCTGAAGTTCATGAACACCAACAGCATGGTGGTCATGGCCAACACACGCATTCTATAAAAACCACTGAAGTAATTGTTGATGTCGAAACAAGTCCTGCGAGTATTAAGGCTGGAAGCATGGCGACCATTCTGTTTTCCATCAAAGACAAAGAAGGAAAACCATTGCAGGATCTTACTATTACTCATGATAGGCTTCTTCACGTAGTTATTGTGAGTGAAGACTTCAGCGTCTTTGCCCATATCCACCCTGAGGATTTTGGACCTATAACACCTGAAATGAAAAAGACGGCTAAATTCATGGTGCGCTATCCCTTTCCGAAAGCAGGTCACTATCTTATTGCAGTTGATTCTGCAGTAAAGGACGTACCTTTTTCTGAACATTTTACCATTGATATTACTGGTGAACCGAAGATGGACTCTTTTAAAAAAGATTTTTCCAGGGAAAAGCAATTTGAAGATTACAAGGTAACCTTTACTTCAAAACCTGAACGCATTGCTGCAGGGAAAGAAATAACCCTCAAATATGCTATAAACAAGGACGGTAAAACGGTGACTGATCTCGAACCATATCTTTCAGCACCCATGCATCTTGCGATAATCATGTCAAATCTGAACAATTTCATACACACCCATGGTGAGGTGCCTGGTGCGCTAACTGCTCAGCAACATACGGTTGGCCACTTTCATGGAACTGTTCCTGAGAAATTCGGTCCTGAAATAGAAGCCCATGTTGTTTTTCCGGCTAAGGGAGTTTATCAAATATTCAGTGAGGTAAAGCATCAGGGCAAAGTCATTCTTTTAAATTTTATGGTCGAAGTCGAATAATAATGTTGCTTTGAAGTGCCACTTGACAATTTCCTGTCAAAGTTTATAAAGTATTTTTGAGTGATGTTCTTTGATAGATAGGTAGTTGTAAAAGTGTGTTTCCGAAAAGGTAAACTCTGGGTAACCAGAGTGCACAAAGCTATCGGATCCATAAAGAGGGTACTTATTTAAGTACTCAATAGGACAGCCGGGCTGCCGAAGAAATAGCGCTTATCCTGAAGTTATATCTATACGGAAAGGCCTGTTTCCCTTTGAGGAAACAGGCCTTTTTGGTTTTGAAAGCATTTGCAGGAAGAATGTGGAGGAAAATATGAAAGACAGTACTGTTTTTTTTGAAGAGATAAATGATACAGGGAAAGGGCAGGGAGAGTTTGTCAAAGCTTATGAATTTGAAAACCATGTGGATTTTCTGCAGGATACAGGGGTTGATGATGAAGGCAACGAAAAAGTGTGTATTATGGAAGAACATGTGTTAGATGAAACGGAAGGAGAAGAGCATGAAGTAACAAAAGACCTTGTTGAGGCATATTTCCACTCAATGGAAAATACTTCTGTCCTTACGAAAGAACAGGAAATAGAGATTGCAAAAAAACTGGAGAAGGGAAGAGAAGTTATTAAAAGAATCATTAGTTCAATGCCTTTATACAGAAAAGTGGAAGCCACTTTAGAAGTACAGGAAGAGGAGGACGAGGAAAGACATGATAAGGCTCTGATGAAAAGTTTGAAAATCCTTGAAGATCTTATGAACAAGGTAGAGAGAGAAGACAGCAAGATCAATGATGACGATTCATTAAAAAATATTAAAAAACGTCTGAATGGAAAAAAGAGAAAAAAACCCAATGTACAAGAGCATGCAGAGTCCATAAAAGAGGTACTCGATGAATATAAACAGGTTGAAAAAGAAATTGGTCTTCCGATAGATGATATCAGGGATAAGTGGTGCAGGATTACCAGCGAAATGGTTCACGTGACAGAAGCGAGAGATGAACTGATAACCCACAACCTGAAACTGGTGGTAAAGATTGCGAAACACTATATTGGAAAAGGTCTTCCTTTCCTCGATCTGATCCAGGAGGGGAATATAGGGCTTATGAAAGCTGTTGATAAATTTAAATATGAAAAAGGTTGTAAGTTCAGTATTTATGCAAAATGGTGGATACAACAGGCAATAACGAGGGCACTCATAAACCAGACACACACGATAAGGGTTCCCATGCATGTCATGGATTTTTACGGAAGGGTTACCAGGGCGTCACGTGAATTAACTCAACAGCTTGGGAGAGAACCAAGCTGTAAAGAGATTGCCCGAAAACTGGGATTTCCTGTAAAGAAAGTTGAAGACATTTTAGTAGTTTTACAAAAAACAATATCTCTTCATACGTCGACAACTGATGATGATTCGGAACTCGAAGAGATTATCGAAGACCATGATAGTCCTTCACCTTACAAGTATGTAGAAAAAAATGAATTATGTGAAAAGATTTGCAGCGTCCTCAGAACACTCTCTCATAAAGAAGAAAGAGTAATAAAGTTAAGATTCGGAATAGGGGTTGACACAGACTTCACTCTCGCAGAGGTGGGGAAACAGTTCTCTATTACCCGAGAAGGGGTAAGGCAAATAGAAGAAAAGGCCTTAAAAAGACTCAGACACCCGAGCAGGCTCAAAGAATTAAAGTTTCTTGCAACTGCCTAAAGCCTTGGAGAGCCAACACTCGTGCCGAGCTTTTTCTCTAACTCCATCCTTTTTAATACAGCTCTTTTTATCTCTCCGCTTATCCACCCATGATCTGTACAACGATTGTTCTATGTCTTGCCCTATTGTCGAAATCTATAAAAACTAATTGCTGCCATGTCCCTAATGCAAGCTTTTTTCCTATTAACGGAACTGAAAGAGACGGTTTCATCAGAGCTGCCCTGACATGGGAAAAACCATTACCATCTCCCCAGCGTTTATCATGTTCATAAGGAACATTTGATGGCGCAATTTTTTCAAGAACCCGTTGGAGGTCGTTAATAACGCCTGATTCATATTCTATTGTGGTGACAGTGCCTGTGGAACCCTTGCAAAAAACAGTAACCAGGCCGTTATCAATCCTCGACATTTCTACAATAGTTTTCACTTTATCAGTAATGTCGATTGTGTCACTAAATCCTTTAGTGTTGATTTCAATAGTGTCTGAGAATAACATGGGTCATCCTCCTTGGTCTCTCTCATCTAATAGTAACGTTACGTGTAATTGATATATTTTACTTTTTCCTGATAATCATAACACTACATTTATCTTGTGTCCTGTCTGCAACACTTCTTTACACTGTCATTGCGAGGGACGACGTCCTGAAGCAATCTCTCTGCGAGATTCTTCTCCCGAACGCTTTCAGGATCAGAATGACAAAGCAGTATAGTTATTTAGCAGACGGGGCAATAGGTTATTATATAGTATGATGAATAGAACAGGTGGAAAATTCAGAATCTGAGGGCCAGGAGAAAAAGATTTTATATCAGGTGTTTATCAGATGATGAAAATAAGTCGGCTTACAACAGATGTTATAAGAACGTTTCAGAACGTTATTTATACCTATTATAAAACACATCGACGCGCCTTTCCCTGGAGAAAGACACGAAACCCTTATCACATTCTTATCTCAGAAATTATGCTTTAGCAGACCCAGACTGACAGGGTGATTGAGAAGTATAAACAATTTATTACTCAATTTCCGGATATTTTCTCACTGGCTCACGTACCACTTCAGGAAGTATTAAGGCAGTGGCAAGGACTGGGATATAACCGTCGCGCAGTTGCACTGAAAAATATTGCCCGGATTGTCGTTGAACAATTTCAAGGACGACTTCCCTCTTCAGCAGAAGTGTTAATGACACTTCCTGGCATTGGAAGGGCTACTGCCTCAGCAATTGCCACATTTGCCTTTAATGCTCCATCTGTTTTTATTGAAACAAATATAAGGACGGTATTTATACACTTCTTTTTTCAGGACAAACATAATGTTAAGGACTGCGAGATTCTTCCCTTTGTTGAAAAAACACTTGACACTTCAAATCCGCGGAGATGGTATTATGCACTCATGGATTACGGTGTAATGCTTAAGAAGCTCTATCCAGACCTGGGCAAAAGGAGTGGCCATTACAAGAAGCAGACACCATTTAAGGGTTCAAACAGGCAGGTGAGAGGGATGATTCTCAAGGCACTTACTGCCGCGACAGATGCCTCTGAAAAGGAACTCATCCAAACACTTTATATGAGTGCAGAGCAGATCCGAAAGAATCTTATTCAGCTGGAAAAAGAGGGATTTATTAAAAGGACAGGAAAACGATTTTCAATTGTGTAACATAGGTAAGATTTAACAGAAACTATCATCTACTTGAATTTGTTTCATAGTAGGATGCATAATTAAATAATAAGGAGTGCAGGATTTTATATGTTAAGGTGCATACTCAGGGTAAAGATACATATCGCAACGGTTACAGAGTCTAACCTGTCATATGAGGGAAGCATTACCATTGATGAGGTAATACTCAAAAAGGCAGGAATACTTCCCTATGAACAGGTAATGATAAGTAATCTTAATAATGGGGAGCGTTTTGAAACTTATGTGATACCAGGTAAGAAAAGTTCAGGCGAAATCTGCCTTAACGGGCCCACTGCAAGGAAGGGTATCGTGGGAGATAAAATAATAATCTTCTCATATAGCTATATTGAGGATAGCAAGATAAGAAAATTCAAACCAAGGATTGTTCTCCTCGACCAAGAAAATAAAATAATTGGCTTGAAATAGTTAACCTGCTCAGCATTCACTATTTTTCTTGACAACTTGTCATTCCTGTATTTATACTGAACAAAGGTTCATATGAACAGACGTTCAGGTATAGAGTCCAGAAAGAGAATCCTTGATGCTGCCATGCAGGTTTTCTCCAGGCAAGGCTTTGCAAAGGCAAACATCAGGGAGATCGCAAAAGTCGCAGGTATAAGCGTAGGTGGTTTGTATCTTTATTTCAAAAATAAAGAGGAACTCTATCTGAGCTTTATCAAGGACGGGATGAATGACATGATGCAGAAGACAGAGATAATCGTCGAATCTCATAAATCACCCACCAGGACTCTCTACGATTTCCTCAAGGTGCATATCGATTCTGCAATCAAACATAGAGAACTTATTCTTGTATATATAAGAGAGCTTGGATTTACGTTCGCCCTGGAACATAAAAGGCAATATATGAGAAACCAGCGAAGACTGGTTGAGAAGATTATAGACAAGGGAATTCGCACTGGTGAGTTCAGGAGGTGTAATGCGAAGGAGACAGCAAAGATTATCATGGGAACACTAAGGGGCATTATCCTGTCAATGGCTATGGATAAGGATGTTATTGTGACGGTAAGGAGACTGACTGAACTTTTACTGAATGGGCTTTTAAGGAGTGATAAACAGTCGGTCGAAGTCCATTAAGTGAAAGGCGTCATAAAAAGGAAATGAGATGAAAAGAATAATTTTAATGCTCCTCGCAATCATCTTATCTACCCACTCTGCGTATGCAGTGGAATACAGCCTCGAGGACCTCTACAGAATTGCCCTCGAGCGGTCTGAACAGATCAAGATATCAGAGGAAGACCTTTATATTGCAGAGAGAGGTAAAGACAAAGCTACTGCAGCGTTACTCCCTACTATTTCTGCCTTTAGCGATTATACGAAATATAATAAGAAAAAATTCGGCTCCGCAGATTCTCTTATTCAGCCAGAGAGTTCTACAACCTGGGGGGTGAGACTTGACCAATCACTTTCATTAAGTGGCAGGGAAATTACTGCATTTAAGATATCGAAAGAGAATATCGAAAAGAGCAGATATGACCTTAATACAGTAAAAGAAAACTATCTTTTTACTGTTTCCTCTGCCTACTATGACGTCCTGAAGGCAAAGAAGACCCTTGAAATTGCCCGTGCGAATAGAGAGAGGCTCACCAAACACAGAGACGCTGCAGCAACAAGACTTAAAGTTGGTGAGGTTACCAAGACTGACCTCCTGAGGGCACAGGCTGAGTTATCCGGATCACAATCAGAAGTAGTACGAGCAGAAAACGGGTTAAAGCTCGCAAAGGCTGTACTTGCAAGGCTTGTTGGATTAAGTAGAGATTATGACATTAAGGCATCTGATTTAAAAAAGGAAACCCTTGAAGAATTTGCACTGGGTTCTTTGGTAGAGAAGGCTATCACAGAGAGAGCAGAATTAAAATCTTTTAATCTTCAAAAAAGTATTGCGGAAGAACAGGTTAAATTTGCAAAAGGAGCCTACTGGCCAACTCTTTCCATACAGGGTGTGTATGCGAGGGCAGATGAGAGTCCTGCAACAGCTTCTCTCGTTAAAGATGACATTTTTGGCGTTCTGAGCCTGACCTTTCCTTTCTTTGAGGGAGGCCTTCGAAAGGCAGAAGTGAGAGAGACAGAAGCTAAGCAAAGGCAGGCGGAGTTAGCCATTGAGGATTTAAAGAAATCCATTACTGTTGAAGTAGAAAATGCGTATCTTGATTTTATGACACAGAAAGATGTGCTCAAGTCTCTCGAGGATCAGCTTAAGTTTGCAAGAGAAAATTTTACTTCTATCTCGAAGCAATATGAATTTGGTCTCGCCCACAGCATAGATGTGATAGATTCCAACACATTATTTCTTACAGCGGAAAGACAGTTAGCTGATGCACGCTACAATTACCAGTTATCCATTTTGAGAGTTGAGAGGGTAACAGGAACACTGTTAAAGACAGTAATCAGTAAATAGTGATCAGTAAACAGGAGAGGATAAATGCAATATATTTACAGGAAAGAAGATTTATTAAACAAATGTGATGAAGTAGGACTTTTATATAAATTCACAGGAGCGATTTTAAAATGAAAAAAAGTTCTTTAATAATTGGTTCTTGCAGTCTAATTTTTACTGTTTTCTGTTTACTATCTTTAACTGGATGCAAGCAGAAGGAAGTAAAGACAAATCCTGAAAAGGTTGTTAATGTGAAAGTGCAGCATGCTGAGAAAAGATCTCTCAGGCCGTTTGTAGAAACTATCGGAACATTGAATCCCAATGAGGAGGTTATTATTAGCGCTGAAGTGGATGGGATTTTACGAGAGGTGAAAGTTGATGAAGGAACGGTGGTTTCGAAGGGAACGGTCCTGGCAATAATTAATGATACAGATTACGGTCTTGAGACGAGAAAAGATGAGGCAGCGTTAAAGCAGGCAGAAGCTACCCTTGCAAACACCAAACTGGAATATAATCGAAAAGAAGCCCTTTATAAAGAAGAGCTTGTGACAAAACAACAATTTGATGATGTATCAACAAGGCTCGCCCTTGCAGATGCAGAGGTGGACAGGGCAAAGGCAGCACTTTCTCTTACGAGGGAGAAACTCAAAAAGACGAGGATATATTCTCCTCTTGCAGGTGTCATAAAAAGTAGAAAGGTTTCAGCAGGCGACTATGTGAAGAATGGCACTAACCTCTTTATAGTTATCCAGAATAATCCTCTTAAGCTTAATTTTACTGTTACAGAAAAGGATGTGGGTAAGCTGAAAATCGGTCAGGGTGTTGTCTTAAAAGTAGATCCTCTTCCCGATAGGGAGTTTACAGGTAAAGTGACAATTATCTATCCCAGTCTTGAGGAGAAGACAAGGACATTGCAGGTTGAGGCGATTGTGCCAAATTCTCATGGACTGTTAAAGCCAGGCCTCTTTGCACATGTCATACTTTACACAAGTACTGATAGGGAAACCATCCTTGTACCTATTACGTCACTCCTTTATGAAAGTGAGAAGATAAAAGTTTTTTTAGTAGAAGGTGACAGGGCAAAAGAGAGTTTTGTGAAAACAGGAAATAAATATGGTGAGATGATGGAGATAGTGGAAGGTGTAAAAGAAGGCGATCAGGTTGTTGTCACAGGTCAACAGAATCTTTTTGAGAAGGCAAAGGTTCAAATACAATTGCCAGCCGCCAGTGACAAGTCAGCAGTCAGCAGTCAGCAGCCGACAGTCGATAATAGTAAGTCAGGAGTCGTGAGTCAAGAGTCAAAACAAGGAAACAAATAACATGTGGTTAGCGAACACATCCATTAAACGACCTGTATTTGCAACGATGGTTATCCTCGGACTTGTTGTCCTCGGTGTTGTCAGCTATCCAAACATTGGTGTTGACCTTTTCCCGAAGGTTGATTTCCCCATAGTGAACATCAATACGACGCTTAAAGGTGCTGACCCTGAGTTCATGGACATTGATGTAACGGATAAGATCGAGGAGGCTATTAATACTATCAATGGTGTGAAAACTATCACCTCCATGAGCATTGAAGGTATTTCACTTGTCACCGTTGAATTTGTCCTTGAAAGGGATATTGACCTTGCAGTTCAGGATGTAAGAGAGAAGATTTCAATTATAAGGAAAAAGCTCCCTACTGATATTGATGAACCTGTCATAGAAAAGGTTGACCCTGATGCGACTCCTGTCTTGTGGTTAAATCTCGCAGGAGAAAAATCTGTCAGAGAACTTTCGACCTATGCTGATGAAGTGTTAAAGGAGCAGCTACAGAAGATAACCGATGTCGGTGCCATCAGGCTGGCAGGGCTCAGGCTAAGACAGGTGAGAATATGGCTTGATGCTCACAGGCTCAGGGCACACCAGATAACTGCCCAGGATGTATTGAGAGCACTTCAGCGTGAGAATGTAGAATTACCCGGTGGAAGGATTGAGAGCAATACAAAGGAATATTCAATAAAAGTAAAAGGTGAATTCCCAAGGGTTCAGGATTTCAATGACCTCATTGTTGCGTATCATAATAACGCACCGGTCAGGGTCAGAGACGTTGGCAGGGCTGAGGATGGAATGGAAGAGAAACGCTCTATTGTGAGGTTCAACGGCGTGACAGCTGTGGGGTTAGGAATACAGAAACAGTCAGGAACAAACACGGTTGAAGTTATCGACAGAGTAAAGAAGGAACTTATAAATATAAGGAAGAACCTTCCACCCGGGATGAGACTCGATATAAGTTTTGACCAGTCAGACTTCATCAAACGCTCTATCAATGAAGTTCAGCACCATCTCATCTATGGAGGATTTTTTGCAACGCTGGCTGTCCTCCTCTTTCTCAAAAGTGTAAGGGTAACCCTGATCAGCGCTTTGGCAATTCCTACATCAATAATTGCGACCTTTGCCATCATGAATGCCTTTAATTTTACGTTTAACAACATGACTATGCTCGGCCTGTCTCTCTGCATCGGCATTCTCATCGATGACGCGATTATCGTCATAGAGAACATTTACAGACATATGGAGGAAGGCATGGCAGCGCGGGAAGCAGCATCCTTTGCCACATCAGAGATCGGTCTTGCGGTTATGGCAACGACGTTTGCGATTGTGGCAATATTCCTTCCTGTTGCATTCATGAAAGGGATTATCGGCAGGTTCTTCCTGCAGTTTGCGCTTACTGTCGTTTTTGCAATACTGGTATCCCTTTTTATTTCTTTTACCCTGACACCAATGCTCGCATCAAGATACCTCAAAATAGCAAACAGGATTCAGGATTCAGGATCCAGCAAAGAAGGGAAAAAGAAATTTATATCTGCTGTTTCAGATAGGCTTGAAAAATGGTATAAAGAAACAGAGGAAATTTACAGAAAGTTACTAAGCATTGCCCTTTCTCACAGGGCTCTTGTGTTGATTCTGGCAACAGGCATTTTTATCTTGAGCCTCTTTATGACAAGATTCCTTGGAAAAGAATTTGTTCCATCAGAAGACCAGAGCCGGTTTATCGTCCGATTAGAAGCGCCTGTAGATTATTCCGTTGATGAGATAGACAGGATGTTCAAGAAAGCAGAGGATTATGTGAGGAGTATTCCTGAAGTGAAGACTGTCTTTTATGTACAGGGTTTTGGTCGGGTAGCAGAGGTCAATAAGGCTCGTTTGATTACCGGGCTTGTTCCAAAGTCAGACAGGAAAAGGATTCAACAGCAGATCATGGCAGATATAAGGAAAAAGCTTAGACAACAAATTCCCGGACTCAAGGCCACATCAGAGGACGTCTCGTTAATTGGCGGTGGCCAGAGGAACGTGCCCATCCAGTACAGCATAAGGGGTACTGACCTGAAAGGTCTGGATACATATACTCGTGAGATTTCTGACCAGTTTTCTAAAATTCCCGGGATAGTTGATATTGACACCTCTCTTGAAACTGGGAAGCCGGAGGTTCGTGTATTCATCGACAGGGACAAAGCATCAGATCTCAATGTGGATATCGCATCGGTTGCTGAGACGGTAAACTTCCTTATTGGCGGTGAGGTAGATGTGACAAAGTACAAGGATATTGCAAAAGGGAGAAGATACGATGTCAGGGTAAGGCTTAATCCGGAGAACAGAATGAATCCCGATGACATAGGAAAGCTCTATGTGAGGTCAAGTGATGGTCGACTTGTAGAAATCTCAAATATTGTTCGTGTTCAGGAGGCAGGTGGACCAAGTGTCATAAACAGAGTTGACAGGCAGAGGGCAATAACACTCTTTGCGAACCTTGAAGGAAAACCACTTGGTGCAGCGAAGGGAGAGCTTGACAGCATCTCAGCAAAGGTACTTCCACCTGATTATTCAGGAAGGCATAAAGGTATGGCTGATGTTATGGAAGAATCATTTGGCTATCTGATGTTTGCCCTTATCCTCGGGGTCATCATGGCTTATATGGTTCTTGCATCCCAGTTCGAAAGTTTTATCCACCCGTTTATTGTATTGCTTTCCATGCCCCTTTCATTTATCGGTGCTTTTGGTGCACTTCTCATAACAGGGAAAACACTCAATATCTTTAGCTTAATTGGTCTTATCCTCCTTATGGGACTTGTAAAAAAGAATGCGATCCTGCTTGTTGACTATACTAATACGCTTCGGGCAAGAGGCATGGAAAGGAAAGAGGCTATCCTTCAGGCTGGACCGGTAAGGCTCAGACCTATTCTAATGACCACTTTCGCCATGGTCTTTGGAATGTTGCCTGTTGCCATTGGTATTGGAGAAGGAGCCGAGACCCGATCACCTATGGGTATTGCTGTCATCGGAGGTTTGCTCACCTCACTCTTTTTGACCCTTGTTGTTGTGCCTGTGGCATATGATGTGCTTGATGAGGTACAGGCACGATTCAAGAAACACCCAAAACCTGTGAAACGAGAATCAGAAATCAAGGGGGAGATCGCATGAAGATGGTTCTTATCGCATATTGTGAGGCTGCTGATTATGAGGTTATTGCTGCGATAAAAGAGGCGGGAATTAAAGGCTATACAAAATTTACCGAGGTTCTCGGTGAAGGCACTGAAACGCAGCCTCGTCTTGGGACACAATGCTGGCCTGGAAAAAACAATTTCCTCGCCATTGCAGTTGAAGAAAAAGAGTTGAATCTTTTGATTTCAACAATCAAAAAGTTGAAACAAAGACATCCCAAGGCAGGGATTAAGGTATTTGTCACACCGATAGATGAGGTTATTTAGAAAGATTCCACCAACCATTATATGAAGATATATCAAAATATCAATAAAAATTATTTTTGCACTATCTCTGCAATTTGAAGGCAGCAATTTTAATAACACATTAAATTTTGCATGAAGCAATTCTGGAATTGACAATATGATTAATTTTGGCTAAAGTTTTAAAAAGTGTGGGGGTGGAAAGGGTACTATTTAATAACTTTGTATGAGGAATGAAAGAAAGGGAGGGATAACATGAATATCGCAGAGCGTGTGAAGAAAATTTTGTTACAACCTAAATCCGAGTGGCAGATTATCGCTGCAGAAAAAACGACGATAGCAGAATTATACAGGAGTTATATCGTCCTGTTGGCAGCAATCGGCCCGATCGCATCAATTATAGGTATGTCAATAGTTGGTGTGAGCATGCCTTTTGTAGGGACATACCGTGTGCCACTAAGTACATCAATTTCTCATGCAGTGGTGAACTATGCGTTAACTCTTGTCGGTGTTTATGTATTGTCGTTAATTATTAATGCACTTGCGTCAACTTTTTCTGGTGAGAAAGACAGTATACAGGCACTCAAGGTAGCCGCTTATTCCGGTACTGCTGCATGGTTGGCTGGTATTTTTGCATTGATTCCTATGTTAAGCCTTTTGGGATTAGTGGGGCTTTATAGCTTGTATCTGCTCTATCTTGGTCTACCAGTGCTGATGAAAGCTCCGCAAGAAAAGGCGTTGATTTACACAGTAGTGGTCGTAATAAGTGCAATAGTTATCTTTTTCATAGTCGGTGCAATCAGCAATGCATTTATCAGTATCCCCGGTTCTCCCATGCATATGCCTGGAGTGCCCGGCATGCGATAAAAAATGTAATCTCAAAAGCTGTTGTGTCTATAAGCATATGGCTTATGACGTGACAATGGAGCTTCTGAAGGGGTCTGAAAAGACGATAATATGAAATGAATCTCTTTTTACTCACGTTTTTTCTGCTTTATAGTGCTCTCCATCTCTATGCCTTTCTCAAGGCAAAGGCTGCGTTCCATTTTAGTAATAAAATGAGCAGTTGTCTGTTACTCATAATGGTAATAATGATCTTCGCACCTGTAATTGTTCGTTTTTCTGAAAAACATGGATTTGAGCTTTTTGCCCGAATGATGTCGTACATAGGATATACATGGATGGGAATCATGTTTTTATTTTTCACTTCCTCTCTTATAATCGATCTGTATCATTTTCTTGTATACATAAGTAGCCTGTTAGTGAAAAGAGACCTTATCGCATTTACTCCTTCAGCCAGGTTTTCTTTTTTTGTACCTCTTCTGCTTTCGATGGTGATTTGTATATATGGTTATTTTGAGGCATGGAATATTCACACCGAGAAAGTATTGATCAAGACTGCTAAAATTCCTGAAGCAGTTGGCAGGCTGAGGATAGTGCAGATTTCAGATGTCCATATAGGTCTTATTATCAGAGAAGGGAAATTAAAAAAAGTTATCGAGGAAGTAAAAAAGGCAGGACCTGATATTTTGGTATCAACAGGCGATCTTGTGGATGGACAGATTAACAAGCTTGGGGAACTTTCAAAACTTCTTGAGGATGTTAATCCACGATACGGCAAATTTGCCATAACAGGGAATCATGAATTTTATGCTGGTCTTGATCAGGCAATAGATTTTACAGAGAAAGCAGGTTTTACCGTTTTGAGAGGAAAGGGAGTGAATGTTTCTGATATGATTACTATTGTTGGTGTGGATGACCCGGTTGGAAAGAGATATAACCTTTTTAAAGATGTCTCAGAGAAGGAGTTACTCTCTGAGCTTTCAGGTGGAAAGTTTACGTTATTGCTCAAACACAGACCTATTGTGGATAAAGATGCTCTTGGACTTTTTGACTTACAGCTTTCAGGACATGTCCATAAAGGACAGATCTTCCCTTTCAGTCTCATCACACGTATATATTATAGGCATACAGCTGATGCAGGGCATCTAAAGCTCGTAGATAATTCTTATCTATATGTAAGCAGAGGCGCTGGGACATGGGGACCGCCAATCCGTTTTCTGTCACCTCCTGAGGTGACAGTGATCGAACTTGTTTATGAGAACCTTAATGATGCATAAAAAGGGAAGCAGATATTCTGAAAAACCCTTGCAATGCGACAGGATTTTTATTTCATATTCACATGACTGCACTTTAAACCATATGTGCATTCTGTCCGGAAGCTGGCAGGCCAAGCAGAGGACTTTGCGGTGTCGCAGGGCAAGCCTTTTTCAGCACACCTACTTCCTATTATATGAAGAAAATTTTGCAACTGTTGGATAAACATTAGCGTGAAAATAAAAGAACTTATAAGTGAGCTTCAGGATTTCTATCTGCTTTCTGCCCGCGGGCTTTTAGGCGCGGTGAAGAAACCATTTTATTTGAAAGATATGATTGAGCAGATGGACTATGCGGGTGCGGGTTCATTTGTCATTATCTTTCTTGTTTCTATTTTTATCGGGATGGCTCTTTCACTTCAGCTCTCTGCTGAGCTTTCAAGTCTTGGGCTTAAGATGTACACAGGAAAAGTTGTTGGCATCTCCATTATCAGGGAAATAGGCCCTGTAACTGCTGCACTCGTCTACGCAGGACGAGTTGGTTCAGGGATAGCATCTGAATTGGGTTCCATGATTCTCGGACATCAAATAGATTCCCTGAGGGTTTTTGGTGTAGACCCGATGAAAAAGCTTGTGACACCAAGGATACTGAGTTCCATAATCATGCTCCCGGCACTTACCATTATAGGCGATGTTGTTTCTCTTTGTGGCGGATATTACATCGCGGTATTTGTGAGCCATCAAAGTGGCACTTTTTACTGGAGTTCTATTCGTGATGTGTTAACCTTTGAAAATGTGTTTGCAGGTTCTGTGAAGCCTTTTATCTTTGGTTATCTGATAGCGTGCATAAGTTGTTATATGGGACTATCTACAAAAGGTGGCTCAAAAGGTCTTCGAAAGTCAACGACAAGGGCTGTGGTGGTATCAATTGTCATGATCATCGTTTCTGACTTTATCCTTACACGGATATTGCTTTATGTATTGGGGTTCTCGGTATGATTGTATTTGACAAGGTCTGGTTTTCCTACGGGATAAATCATGTGCTCAAAGACATAAGTTTCACCGTCAGTGAAAACGAAAGAGTAGCCATCCTCGGAGAAAGCGGGGAGGGAAAAACTACTATATTGAAACTGATACTCGGGTTGATAAGACCTGATGCCGGAAAAATAATCATTGATGGTGAGGATATTACGAATAAAACAGAAGACGAGTTGAGAGAAGTAAGGATGAAATTCAGCATTGTTTTTCAGGAGGGTGCACTGTTTGATTCTCTGAATGTGAAGGAGAATGTTGCATTCTGTTTGAGGGAATATTCAAAGCTCTCTGAAGACGAGATAGACCATAAAGTAAGAGAATTGCTCAGGATTGTAGGTGTGGAGCATGCTATAGAACTTATGCCTGATGAACTGAGCGGCGGAATGCACAGGAGGGTTGCGATTGCACGTTCACTGGCAGCGTGTGAGCCAAAGATGTTTCTCTATGATGAAGCGACAACAGGTCTTGACCCGGTCAATGCGGATATCATATGCAAACTTATCCTCGACTTAAGTAAAAATGGCGGGGGTCTTATTCTCGTTACCCATAAAATTTTTGATGCAGTAAAAATAGCAGAGCGGTTTATGTTCCTGAAAGATGGCATAATACTATTTGATGGTGACAAGGAGGAACTTGTACACTCAACCGTTCCTGATATTCAGATATATTTAAATGAAGTAAGTTTTAGCGGTAAAGCAAATAAATCAGGAGGCTGAAATGTTTGACATGAAAAAACAGCTTACATGGTCGAAACTCAAGGTGAGCCTTGTGATAACTCTTGCACTAATAGCACTGTTTATTACTGTATTTTTTGCAGGAAACATAGAAGATTTATTTTCTCCAAAGGTACAGATAAAGGCACAGATTAAAGATGTAAGAGGGTTAAGGAAGGGTTCTCCGGTATGGATTTCCGGAATTGAGGTTGGTTCTGTGAAAAGCATTGACCTCCACCCTGAATATGGTACGTTAGTCACGATGTTTATGAATAGTAATGCAGCAAAATTTATCAAAAAAGACTCAAAAGCCAGTGTTCTCACCATGGGACTTTTAGGTGATAAATACGTTGAGCTCAGTAATGGATCTCCTCAGGCTGAGATAATCAAACCTGGAGATGTGTTAGAGGGAGCGACACAACTCGAAATACAGGATATCGTCAATGCCAGTTTAGTATCTCTTGGAAAGGTTACTGATTTTATAAGAAAGCTTGAAAACTTTATTGATAAAATAGATAAAAGTGAAGGAACGATTGCGAAGTTCCTCAGAGACCCTGCACTCTATGACAATGTGCAAGAAGCCACAAAAACAATGTCAGTACTCTTAAGAGACATTAAGGAATCACAGGGCACTATGAAGAAGCTTATTGAAGACCCTGCTCTCTATGACAAATTGTTGAGTACTGCGTCATCAATGGAGGAATTCACCATGAAAATAAACGAGGGTTCAGGTACCCTGAAGAAACTTGCTGAAGATCCGGAATTGTATGACACTCTTCATAAAGCATCAAAACAACTCTCTTCAATTTTAGAGAGAATAGACTCAGGTGAAGGTGTGGCAGGAAGTCTGGTCAGAGACGGAGAACTTTCAAAAGAAGTGAGGGATACCTTAGGAGAGCTTAAAAGTTCTATAACAGAGTTCAAAGAACTCATCAAGGATATCAGGGAACATCCAAAGAAGTATCTCAAATTCAGTGTCTTTTAATAAATAATGAGTAGAGCTATGCAAAGAAAGAGTTTAATTTTACACATTGTCCTCTTTATTCTCACGTTTTTTTCCACGCTTCTTGCTGGTGCAATGCAGACGGGTGTACGCATACTGAAAGAACCGGAAAAGATTTACAAAGGTCTTCCATTCGCATTGACTCTCATGGCAATTCTCTTGAGCCATGAATTAGCACATTACTTTACCTCGAAGAGATACAATGTAAAGGCTACGCTCCCGTATTTTATTCCTGCTCCTCCAATAATCTCGATAATAGGGACATTTGGTGCCTTTATAAAGATGAAGTCACCGATAGCGACAAGAAGGGCACTTTTGGATATCGGTGTATCAGGCCCAATAGCAGGTTTCATCGTTTCAGTTATCGTATCAATTGTCGGTCTGTCCTTTTCTAAGGTCGTCCCACTTAAACAGGTAGAAGAATCTATTCATCTTGGAGATTCTCTGCTCTTTACACTCCTTTCAAGAGTGATACTTGATTATCATCCTGGCTCTCAGGATGTTCTCCTTCATCCAATTGCCTTTGCAGGATGGATAGGTTTTTTTATAACATTCATGAATCTTATCCCTGTTGGACAGCTCGATGGCGGACATATTGCCTATGCTCTTTTAGGCGAGAAACATGTCTATCTTTCACATGGACTTGTGCTTGTGATGGTGCTCCTTGGTCTGTTGTTGTGGGAAGGATGGGCTCTTTGGGCGATTTTGTTATTGATTCTCGGATTAAGACATCCGCCCATTCTTTACTGGGAGGTTCCGTTAGATCATAGGAGAATATTTTTTGGATGGCTTGCACTTGTCATATTTGTCATTACATTTATACCTGTTCCGTTTAAGATTTATTAATTTTCAGACCTTGGCGGCTGCTTTTTACATAATTTACGTCTATGGTATACTATTGTTAAAATTCTGCTGAAATTTCTTTTGAAAGGAGATTTTGTGTGAACGTAATACTGAAGGATGATGTGAAGAAGGTCGGAAAGATGGGGGATATTGTTAATGTAGCTGATGGTTATGCAAGAAATTATCTCATACCAAAAGGTCTTGCTATCGAGGCCAATACGAAAAATATAAAATCCCTGGAGCATGAAAAAAGGATTATGCAGGATAAGGCAAAAAAGCTTAAAAATTCAGCTCAGGACCTTGCATCCAGAATATCAGAAATGACGCTTGTGATTAAAGCAAAAGCTGGTGATGAAGAAAAACTATTCGGGTCTGTCACAACTATGGATATTGCTGAGGCACTTCGCAGTGAAGGGATTGAGATTGACAAAAAGAAAATATTACTTGACGAGCCGATAAAAAGGCTTGGCTCCTATTCTGTCAATGTAAAGTTCCATCACGATGTATCAACGCAGCTTACTGTTCAGGTTATTCAGGAATGAAGGATATTGATGTAAAATTAGATAAACTGCCTCCCCAGAACATTGAGGCAGAACAGTCTATCCTGGGTGCAATACTTATAGATAATGATGCACTACCCAGGGCACTGGAGATTATTGACATTGATGATTTCTATAGGCAATCACATAGAATGATATTCAATGCGATGGTAGAACTTTTTGAAAAGAACGAGCCGATTGACCTTATCACAATTACAGATTGCCTGAAAAGGCGTGAAGAAATAGACGCTGTCGGAGGAGTTTCTTATCTCTCCTCTTTAGTGAACATGATACCAACTGCAGCAAATATAAAATATCATTCAAAAATAGTGAGGGAGAGAGCCCTTCTGAGAGGACTTCTCAGGTCAGCAAATGAGATTGCGAGCAGAGTATACGAAGACAATTTTGAAGCAGAGGAACTTGTGGACTATGCAGAGAAGTCTATCTTTGATGTTTCAGACAAGAGGATTAAAGCGTCATTTGTTACATTAAAAGAGGTGATAAAAAGCAGTTTTGAGATGATCGAACATCTCTATGATAAAAAAGAAGTGATCACAGGCATCCCTTCAGGCTTTAGAGACCTTGATGATTTAACAACTGGATTTCAGAAAGGCGACCTCGTCGTTGTTGGCGGAAGGCCCTCAATGGGGAAAACTGCATTGGCCCTTAATATTGCTCAATATGTTGGCCTTGAAGTGAAAGAGCCTGTTGCGATATTCAGTCTTGAGATGGCAAAAGAGCAACTCGCATTCAGGATGTTATGTTCAGAGGCAATGGTGAATTCAAATAGTATCAGGAAAGGATTTATAAAAAAAGAAGACTGGCATAAATTGACAAGTGCAGCGAGTAACCTTACCGGTGCGCCGATCTTTATTGATGACTCATCAGCTATTACTGTTCTTGAGTTGAGGGCAAAGGCAAGAAGATTAAAAATGGAGCATGGACTAAGCCTTGTGATAGTAGATTATCTTCAGTTAATGAAAGGAAAGGGAAGTTTTGAAAGGCGTGAACAGGAAATATCCGATATTTCCCGGTCACTGAAAGCCCTCGCAAAGGAATTAAATGTACCTGTTGTCGCAGTGAGCCAGCTCAACAGGAGTGTTGAACAGCGGAGACCCCCGAAGCCTATTTTAGCGGATCTTCGAGAGTCAGGTGCCATAGAGCAGGATGCAGATGTGATACTCTTTCTTTACAGGAATGAGATTTATAACAAAGATGCAAAAAAAGGAGAAGCAGAGGTTATTGTTGCAAAGCAGAGAAACGGACCGACGGGTATAGTTAATTTAACATTTATTTCAAACTGTACACGATTTCTGAATAGGACTGACAGAGGATATCAAGATGTTGAGGAGGATGTATTTTGAAAAGATCCCCGGCTGTCGCAGGACAGTTTTATTATGGGAATGCCTCGAAGTTAACTGAGCAGGTTAAGGGGTATATAGAGAAAGATGCACGAAAAGAAAAAGCGATTGCTCTCGTATCTCCTCATGCAGGTTTAGTTTACTCAGGACCTGTCGCAGGAGCAGTATATTCTTCAATAGACTTTCCAGAGACATTTGTACTCATAGGTCCAAATCATACAGGTCTTGGTACACAGATATCTCTGATGGAATCAGGTGAATGGGAGATACCGACCGGGGTTTTCCCTGTTGATGAAAAGGTTTCATATAAGATTGCGATGAATGTATCTATTGTCACGAAAGACACACAGGCACATATGTTTGAACATTCACTGGAGGTCCAGCTTCCCTTTATTGCATATTTCTCAAAGAAAATAAAAATTGTACCTATCGTGATACTTTCAGCATCTGTTGAAGAATGCAGACTACTTGGAGAGGGCATTGCAAAGGCAGTAAAGGATGTAGGCTATTCTGTTGTAATCGTGGCAAGCTCTGATATGAGCCATTATGTGACTGATGATGTTGCAAGACAGAAAGACAAAAAAGCGATAGATAAAATTCTATCCCTTGACCCGGAAGGACTTTATGAAATAGTGAAGAAAGAAAGGATATCCATGTGCGGGTATCTTCCTGCCACAACAGCGCTGTTTGCAGCAAAAGCACTCGGCGCTCAGTCTGCACGGCTTGTTCGGTATGCTACATCTGCAGAGGTAAGTGGTGACTACGACCATGTGGTTGGCTATGCAGGCATTATACTGAGATAAACATCAATTATATGTAATGTAAGGAATTTAAATGCCAAAAGAAAATAAGAGAAGACATAAAAGATATTTTGTTAACGGAATCCTGGGTAATGTACTCTATCCCTCAGACCTGAATATTATTAATATCAGTATCGACGGAGCTGCGATCGAAACCAAAAAAAGGCTTGAATTGAATAGAGAGTATTCTTTTAAGGTTAAATATAAAGATTCCTTTTTACACTTAAAGGGACTTGTAGTCTGGTCGATACTCAGCCAAACAGAAAAAAGGGACTCAGGAGAGATCATACCTGTATATAAGGCTGGAATAAGATTTACGAACATCCTGAATGGAAAAGCAAACATGCTCCGTAAATTTATTGAGGAGAATAGAATTAATATATACGAAAAGAGATTCGGGGGAATAAGAGTTAAGATTGCTTCATCAGAGGATGTAAAGATTGATTTACCGTGTAAATATGAAGTCAAAAATATAAGTCTTTCAGGAATGCTGGTTGAAACTGAAAGTCAATTTGAAATTAACGTAAAGTATGAAATGGAATTTTTAGTTAATGAAAATATAGTAAATATTATAGGCAAAGTTTCTAATTGTATAAAAATTGTTTCGGAAGATGTTGATAAGTATGACATTGGGATAGAATTTATAGAAATGTCGGATAAAGACAAAGAAATATTGAAGAGTTTCCTCGATGCCCTTGAAGAAGAATAATGTATTGTTTTTAAAAATAAATCGTGCTATACTATTTCTTTGGAGGAATAATGTACGCAATTATTGAAAATGGTGGGAAACAATATAAGGTATCTCCTGGTGAGACGATAAGGGTAGAAAAGCTCTCTTTAGAGAGCGGGTCAGAGATAACCCTTGATAAGGTACTCATGGTTGCCAGAGAAAATAAAAGCATATATGGTTCTCCTTATGTGAGCGGTGTTAAGGTTATTGCATCAGTAGAAAATACAGAGAAAGCAAAAAAGGTACTTGTATTCAAACAGAAACCGCGGAAAGTATACAGAAAACTAAGAGGACATAGGCAACCTTATACATCTTTAAAGATTAAAGAGATAGTCTTGGAGGATACACATGGCACATAAGAAAGGTGTAGGAAGCTCAAGAAATGGCCGTGACAGCGAATCAAAACGCCTTGGAGTGAAAAGGTTCGGCGGACAGCTTGTTCAGGCCGGGAATATACTTGTAAGGCAGAGAGGCACAAAATTCCATCCGGGCCTGAATGTGGGCAAAGGCTCAGATGATACTCTTTTTGCGAAGATTGATGGGGTAGTGAGCTTTGAGAGAAGAGACAGGACACGGTTACAGATAAGCGTTCATCCAGTTATGCAATAAGCAGACATTTCAGATGAAATTAAAAGGCGGGCTTTTGGCCCGCCTTTTTTGTTTTTATATCTTTAACTGAGTAAAGCAGACGCTGTTCAATAATGTATTTAACCAAACTTATTCACCAAAATATGATATACAGACAGGACATAGTATTTTCGCTCATTCTCAGAAGTCCGCCTGCGGCGGACAGCCTTCTTCCGAGGTTTTCGCTTGCTCGGACATCATGTCCTCGCTAATCAGCGAAAAAAGCCGCTCAAATACTATGTCCTAACTGTTTCTTTAGAGCATATGAGTGATGTAAACTAAGGCATCATGCAATTTATTGACTATGTAAAAATATATATAAAGGCTGGAGATGGTGGAAGGGGATGCGTGAGCTTCAGAAGGGAGAAGTATGTACCAAGAGGAGGCCCTAACGGTGGTGATGGAGGAAGAGGGGGGCATGTAATTATTAAATCAACACGTGAATTAAACACGCTGTTAGATTTCAAATACAAGCGAGAGTATAAAGCAAGGCGTGGGGAACACGGTAAGGGTAAAAATATGCACGGTAAAGAT
>Ga0315296_10000975_pt1 | contig 25380 bp, 21 predicted proteins | sample YL17G14_18_MG_FD_203921 | JGI IMG/M metagenome (GOLD analysis project Ga0315296, IMG submission 203921) | Sediment microbial communities from Yellowstone Lake, YNP, Wyoming, USA - YL17G14_18 | ecosystem: Environmental > Aquatic > Freshwater > Lake > Sediment | place: USA: Wyoming | collected... | reverse complement strand
TAATCGAATTCTCAATGGCGCCGCTGGCTGAGCAAGGTGTGAAGGACTTCATTTTCGGAGAGTACGGTTACACCAACTATCTGAACCTTTTCGATCAGTATGGAGAAGGGGTTGGGTTCTCAGCAAAGTATAGGATCGAGCCGAGGGTGCACATCAAACATCAGCCCAACCTTGACGACTTGGGAAGCGCCGATTCTTATAGGCTAAACGTGGAATACTATGATGTCCGTGATCCGGTCCTTGTTGTACAGGGCGACAGCCTCTTCGACATCAATCTAAATGACTTTGTCAAAAGACATGAGGAAAAGGGGGCAATAATGACCATTGCCCTAACGAGGGTGGAAAAGGTAGAAGAATATGGCATAGCCGAGTTAGATAAAGATCTGAGAATTAAGAGGTTTGTCGAAAAGCCTCCAGCGGAGAGAGCACCAAGCAATTTCGCCAACGCTGGCATCTATTTGCTTTCTCCAGAAGTGAGAAGGATAGTTGAAAGCGAAGAAGTAAAGGAGATAATGGAGGAAAGAAGGAGGCTCGATTTCGGTTTTGATTTCATTCCCTACCTAGTGGATATGGGATTTCCCGTCTATGGATATGAATTGAAAGCATGGTACGATGTCGGGAGTCCAGAAAGTTATCTCAAGGCTATGCATGACATTCTCTATGGAAAACTGAACATAAGAGTCCTAGAAGAAAGAATTCTACCGGACAGAAACGTTTGGGTTCAGGGATTCAGCGAGGAGTCTGTTAAGAGACGGAAAGAGATTGTCAGAAAACATAAAGAAAACAGGTTGTCACTAGATGGCGCCATTCTGATTGGTAGATACCCCAGAATAGGCGATTATTCAAAGATTACGGACTCAAACATCGACAATTTCTGCATCCTCGGTGAACACGCAAACGTAGAAAGGTCAGCAATTATGGACGCTGCAAAGATTGGAGATTACGCCCATATATCAGACAGCATTCTAGGCAGGAAGGTTGTCGTTGAGTCAACCCGTGAGAACCCCGTACGCATTGAATCAACTTCGGTGATTGGCAACGCTGTCCACATCAGGAAGGGCTGCAGGCTCACAAGAACTAGGGTCAACTATGGTTTAACCATTCCACCAAGCATGACATACATTGATAAGTTCCTACAGAACTACGAAGACGTCGCTAAATTGGCGTGCTAGCAGAGCTTGCAAAATGGCTCAGGAGCATTAGAGGAGGAGAGAGAGAAAAACAGGGTTCTATTTACACTTTCTTTCACTATCCATCGCTTTCAAGAGTTTGACAAGGATTTTTCCTTATGTTCTCAACTCCCGTTCTGAAACCGTGTGTCCCATAGGGCATAATTCATCAACCAAGACACTCTCATCAGCTGAGTACACGACGGGATACAGTCGGCATCCTAAAGGTCTATTCTTACAGACTCGACAATTCCTCTCAGCAGATCAAGAAGACTTCCCGCACACGTTCTCCAGAAGTCTCGCGGCGAGCAAGGTCAGAAATGAGAGGCTGACAAGGAACGGCTTCTCTCTGGAAAATGATAAAAACGCTTTGAGCTGTAATAATGGGTTTGGTGAGCTAGCATGTCTTACAAGACTCTCACGTATAGTAAGGAAGCAAGTTTCTTAGCCCCTGAAGAAGCAAACATAGGCGTCATAACCCTGAACCGACCTGACGCACTAAACGCCCTCAACCTCGAACTCATAACCGAACTAAACACTCTACTCGACGAAGTAGCCAAAGACGACAAAATCCGCGTAGCCGTAATCATAGGAGCAGGCAGAGCCTTCAGCGTAGGCGCCGACCTACGAGAAGCACAAAAACTCGACCCAGCCGGAGTCAAAAGCTTCATCGAATCCGGCCAACGCCTATTCGACAAAATCGAAAACTTCGACAAACCCGTAATCGCAGCGCTTAACGGTTTCACGCTGGGCGGCGGAGTCGAACTAGCACTAGCATGCGACCTACGAATAGCTTCAGAAGAAGCACGCATCGGCAATCCCGAAGTAGCTGTAGGCTTGATTCCAGCATGGGGCGGAACCGTAAGAATGCCCAAAATCGTAGGCAAAGGCAAAGCAACCGAACTCATCCTCACAGGCGGACAAATAGACGCCAAAGAAGCAGAACGCATTGGCCTGGTCAACAAAACGGTTCCCGCAGACGAGCTAAACTCAACTGTGATGTGGACAGCGGGCACAATTGCCAGTCGAGCGCCCATTGCGGTTCGTCACGCCAAGAAAATCCTAACCAAAGCTATGGAAATGAGCATGGAAGAGGGAAACAAACAGATGCTCGAAGCCTGCTTGATCTGCTACAAAACTGAAGACTTGCAGGAAGGCGTCAAAGCCGTCTTCGAAAAGAGGGCAGCACAGTTCAAGGGAAAGTAAATAAGACCTCTCCCCCTTTCATTTCTTTTTCAAACAAGGAGACGCTCCATACTTGACAGATAGAGTAGGCGTTGTTGGAATCGGACATGCTAAATTCGGCAAAAGAACCGACGCCACAATAAGAGAACTAGCTTACGAAGCGGTCAAGCCAGCATTAGAAGACGCAAAACTAACAACCGCTGAAATAGACGCCTCCGTCGTAGGCATAGCCGCAGACGTCTGGGCAGCCCAAGGCTCACCCGGCGTGCTACTACACGACTACGTAGGCATGGGCAACAAACCCACATACCGAGTAGAAGCAGCATGCGCCACAGGAAGCGCAGGCGTCAGAACCGCATACTCACTAATCAAAGCAGGCTTAAGCGAAGTCGTACTTGTAATCGGCGCAGAAACAATGACATGGGTAGGCACACCCTTAGCCACAGAATGGATGGCAAGAGCAGGAGACACACGCTGGGAATACCCGTTCGGCATAACGTTTCCTGGCTTCTACGCTCTGATGGCTACGCGGCACATGCACGAATTCGGCACATCACGCATGCAATTGTCCATGGTTTCGGTGAAAAGCCACAAATACGGAGCCATGAATCCCTACGCCCACCTACAAAAAGAAGTCTCATTAGAAGAAGCCATGAAATCCGTGCCAGTTTGTCAACCGCTTAACCTTTACGACTGCTGCCTCATCAGCGACGGCGCAGCCGCAGTCATCCTATCCAGCGAAGAACAAGCCAAGAAAATCACAGACACGCCAGTCTGGCTAACGGGCTTAGGCGCAGGCTCAGACACCATGATGATCAGCGAAAGACCCAGCATAGTCGGCTTAGCCGCAACCACCACCGCAGCGGAACAAGCCTACAAAATGGCAGGCGTAACACCAAACGACATCAAAGTAGCCTGCACACACGACTGCTTCAGCATAGCCGAAATCATGAGCTACGAGGATCTGGGCTTCTGCAAAAAAGGCGAAGGCGGCAAATTCATCGAAGAAGGACAAAGCTACATCGGTGGCAAGACTCCGGTCAACGTAGACGGCGGACTGAAAGCAAAAGGACACCCACTAGGCGCAACGGGAGTATCAATGACAGTCGAAATCACACGGCAACTACGAGGAGAAGCAGGAAAACGACAAGTGCCCAACGCAGAAATCGGACTCACACACAACGTAGGCGAAACAGGACAATACTGCATGGTGCACATCTATAAGAGGTGAAGCGAAGTGAAATTCGGTTATGTATCATGGCTTCCAGAAACAGAGTTCATGGCAAAATTCCTAGAAGCCTTAAAGCAGGGCAAGCTGATGGGCACAAAATGCCAGAAATGCGGCGCCAAACACCTGCCACCTCGGCAGCACTGCAAATGCGGCTCCTCCGAAGTTGAATGGTACGAAGCTCCAACCAAAGGCAAACTCTTTACATACACCATGGTGACGTTCCCGCCGGACAGCATGGCAAAATATGCACCCTACATCGTAGCAGTGGCAGAACTAGAAGACGGCAGCCACCTCCTAGCTCAACTAACAGGCGTAACACCAGCCACACTAAGAGTCGGCTTGCCAATTCAAGTCGTGCCCCATCAAATCACAGAAGACCGCATAGCCTACAAATTCAAACCCTCGTAGTCACATTTATACACCCGTTTGAAGTCTGAGTAACGTATGCCCTACGGCTTCAGCTTCGACCTAACAAGGATCTCCAAATCCTTCTTCAGAGAACTCGCCAGAGTCTCAAAAGAGAAAGGACTGCACAAACGCCTAGGCATCAGCGCCAGGCACTTGGCTGAAAAATTCCACCTAAGCGAAATAACCGGCTTAGACGTACCAGACGCACTACAACTCGTCGAAGACCTAGTCGACGTCCAAGTCAGAAACGCTTCCGAAAGGGCACGATTCGAGAAAACACAGACCCGAGCGCTCTTCCTGCCCCACTGCTCAAGAAAACACATGGACAACAAATGCAACGCCACCTTCAACCCAGACATCCCATCCTACAAATGCGCCCACTGCTCAGAAGACTGCCAAATCAACCAAGCCACAAAAATGGGCGAACAAAAAGGCTACAACGTCTACGTAGTACCCGGCGGCTCATGCATCCCACAAATACTCAAGAAATTCCATTACGAAGGCGTGGTAGGCGTAGCCTGCGGACAAGAACTCAAACTAGGCGGAGAAGCCTTGGGAAAAGCCAGCTTAGCAGGACAAGCAATCCCACTAATCAAGAACGGATGCAGCAACACCCGCTTCAGCCTACAAAGCCTAGAAAAAACACTATAACTTCACAGCTGAAGATCAACTTTTATGCAATAGACCCTTCTAAAAGAAGACAGCCTGAACCAAAAATCTCAAAGAGCACATCGCCCATGACTGAGAATCCACCAAGCAAAAGCGAAACCCGAAGATTCCTCAGCGTATTCTCAATGGCTTCTTTCTTGAACGACTTCGGCTCAGACATGCTCTATCCCATTTGGCCCCTGTTCGTGATTGGCTTTCCCGGCGTAAACATGGCTATCCTCGGTTTCATCGACGGCTTAGGCGACGCCATCGTCTCGATCTCTCAGGCAGGCTCAGGCTACCTATCCGACAAGACTGGGAAAAGGAAATTCTTCGTGTGGCTAGGCTACCTTCTCGGAGGAACCAGCCGCCTCGGATACGCCTTCTCCAAAATAGCCAACGTGTGGCAATATCTAATCCCGTTCCGCGTCTTAGACCGATCAGGCAAAATGCGAGGCGCACCAAGAGACGCCATAATCGCAGACATCTCCACAGACGAAAACAGGGGACGAAACTTCGGCTTGCTCAGAGCAATTGACAATCTAGGCGCGGTTTTCGGAATCGTGACATGCCTAGTCCTAGTGAGCCTCTACGGCTTGAACTTCCTGCCGCAACTGCTCATCATCGCCTCTGTGCCATCTCTAATCGGCGCCACAATAGTCTTCATACTAATCAAAGACAGAAAAACCAAAAAAATCTACAAAGGACTCTCACTGAGAGACTTGGCCCACAATTTCAGACTGTTCCTGTTCCTAAGCGCTCTTTTCGCATTGGGCTCATTCAGCTACTCATTTCTCTTGATCTACGTTGGAAGCCTAAACCTAGAAACCACGTTTCTGCCTTTATTTGAAATCCAAATCCTCTTGTATTTGCTCTTCACAGTGGTCGCTTCACTGACGTCTCTCCCCTTCGGATGGCTAGCAGACAAAGCTGGAAGAAAAACCGTCTTGATTCTATCGTTCATCTTCTGGGGGCTGGTGTGCTTCAGCTTTCCCTATGCCACGTCAATTGCCCCAATCGCAGCGCTGTTCGTTTTCTACGGCTTGCACAAAGGAGCCATAGAACCCTCACAAAAAGCACTAGTCTCAGAACTGTCGCCCAAAGAATACAGAGCAAGCACTCTAGGCGCATTCCAAATGATCACCGGCTTATGCGCACTCCCAGCCTCGCTCATCGCAGGCGTACTCTGGATCTCGCCATACGGAAACTTCGCACCATTCTATTTCTCAGTAATCCTCACAATAGTAGCCAGCGTCTTACTACTGCTCGTCAAAGAAAACAGACATTCAGAACAGCCTTGAAACCGCAAAGAAAAAAGGAAAAAAGAAGATAGGAATCTGCTCGGTCTACTCAGTCTTCTTCTGAGCCTTCACGTCTTTTACAGCTTTCTTCTTCTTTGACGAACAGCAATCACAGCCACATGACATGTCTTGTGTCATCTCCTCAACTGCGAGTCTTTGTTTTGACACGCAACATAGCAGAATTCGCATTTAACTCTTCTTCCGCACAACAGCAAAACGCCTATTCAGAAGCAACTGACAAAAAAGCTTCGATCAGCTTCTCAGCCATCGTTATTCTGCCTTGAGATCCGAGCGTTGAAACTATGTCGTACGTCATACTTAAGCATTATGTCATACGTCATACAACAACCGAAGACTCAGCACTTGTTGTCACAACCGGCACGTAGATTAGAGAAAAGGGAGATTTTCTTATGTTTGAACGACTTAAGGACTCAACATATACGATTTCTTAATCACAAGCTCCACGTTCTTATGATGCTTCTTCTCGTCCTCAGCAATGTGAGTGAACAACAGCTTCAAAGCTTCATCCTTAGTCGAGGCTATGACCTTCTCCACATCCCTCAGCATGTCGTCTTCCAACTTAACATGCTTCTCAAGCTCCTTTTTCATAACTTGCATGTCGACGTAACTGTCAATTCGGGCATCCCACAACCGGTCAGGCTTGGTTTTATCAGCAATCTTCAAAATCTGCTCACATATACGAGCGTGTTTAGTCGAGTCTAAGCGTAACTCAGTAAGCAACAGCTTAGCAGCCTCGTTGTGCACCTTTCCCTCTAAAGCTTCAAGAACCTTCACCATGGCTTCTTCAGCGCGTTTCTGCTTCTTAACCAGTTCAACAACGGGATCTTCAGCGGTCATAGTCATTACCTCATCTTCAAAGCTAACACTACAACTCTCACAGACCATAAAAACTTTGTGAAAGACAGCATTTTTCAAGCTAAACGACGTAATACATGACGTAGAAGCCTATCCCAAACAGCACAGCAACGAACCAACACATGAACGTTATCCGCATCCAGGTGCGAACCTTGCCAAACTTCCTGAACACCAGCACTAGACCTAAGATTTCTGCAATAAGGCCGATTGAATGATGAAGCAACGTTAGCGGAAACCCAATAACAAAAGCCTCCTCCACAGCAGCGCTAAAATTGATAAACAACGAGGGACCCATGACCAGCAGAATTGACAGCCCATTCAAAGCAACAAGAACGGTCATGAGCCGACCATGCATCTTGAGACCACCTCCAGTCTTCTTCTTTCCCAATCTGAAACCTACTAGCAGAATCACCAGAAGCAGGATATGAAGCATCAGGTTCAGATCGGAAAGAATCGACGCTCTTGTTCCAAACACTCCCGACATAACTACCGATATAAACTAGAATATTATAAAATACTTCTGCATCCAAGCTTCTTAAGTGCCGCTTTAACCAGTCAAATAGAATCGGTGAAAGGTTGAAGAATGAAGCCACAGCAGCAGAGTGGACAATGCCGGTTTCAGAAGCGCTTCTCATACGCCTATACTTGGACACCAAACCGCACCACCAGCTAATCACCAAGCTCCAAAAGGGGTTAATCCTAGTTTCCAACGAAACAGAATTGGCAGGCGAAGGAATCGGCCTAGGAGTCCCCGCCATTCGCCACAAGGACCGAACATACTTTTCAGGCTCATCCACCATGAGATTTGAACAAACAGGGAGTCACGCAGCCGCGATCAAGGAGTTCACCTTGAACCTGACTTCTGAAAGAACTCTCAGAAACATCCAAATGGAGAGAAAAACAGCACGCAAAATCAGAAGAAGCTTTGACAAGCTGTACATGAAGCACAAGCATTTGAGACTATTGGCATTTGAAAATATGCTCAGGCATGTTGGCGTAAAGAGGGATTTTGTGCAGACCAAGCCTGTGGGCAGCGTTATAGTGGTCTACAACATTGACCCGCCTTACATAAAAATAAAAGCCGAATTCAGGCTCTTTCAGAATACCGGCGTTCATGAAATCTATCTTCTAAACGAACAAAGCTCAAAACACTTCAGAAAGTACTATGATTCAAGCGGCACAGTTCTATTTGACACAGACATCGGTGCCTGGGAAGCCGTCAACGCAAGCTGGGCTTGCATTTACAGCGTAGAAAACAACGTTGGCTTCCGTTTATGGAAACATAAAGACGCGGTATTACACAGAGGAAGAGAGTTTCTAAATGGCACTTTAGACTGGATTGGCTTAGACTACGAGGCAGATCCTGAGAACATGTGCTTCGAATACGACATCGAACTGATCAGGAGCTAATTGAAGCCATGACCACAGTTTCTTTGGTATATCCTTTTTTTCGGCCCAAACCTGACAAGTCGATTTTCAGGTTTCCGCCTCTAGGTCTAGGATACATTGTCTCATACCTTCGACAACACGGAATCTCAACCAGCCTAGTGGACTGCACGTTCCTCACTGAAAAGGAAGCCGTTGAGCGAGTGCGAAAGTCAAAACCAAAGATTGTTGGCATCTACTCCATGTTTTCAATGAAAGCCTCAGCTTTGCGCATGGCGAAACTCCTGAGAGATCACTGTGAGATGCTTGTGGCCGGCGGCCCTCTACCTACACTCTGTGCCGAAGACTTCTTGGGTAATTTTGACGTTGTCGGTGTGGGCGAAGGCGAGGCGACTGTACTGGAGTTGGCTGAAGCAATTGAGGGGCGTCGTTCTCTTTCAACAGTCAAGGGAATTGTCTATAAGAATCACGAAGGCAATGACACCCATGTCATACGCACGCCTATTAGAGAGGCCATTCAAGATCTAGACAGACTTCCCTTTCCAGCTAGAGATCAATTCAACAACGAAGCCTACAAGCAGCACCACGAGAAGAGATTCGGCTACACTACATCTTCGGTTATAACTTCTCGCGGCTGCCCTTTTCAATGCGACTTCTGCAGCAGAGCCGTTTTCGGCCAGGAATTTAGAACACGGTCCGCGGTGAACATTGTCGACGAGATGGAAAGCGTCAAAACACTTGGTTATGAACGAATAATGTTCTCCGACGACTGTTTCACGTTCGACAAAAGAAGGCTGTTGAGCATATGCAACGAAATAGTTCGCCGTCGATTAGACATTAGTTGGGAATGCTTGTCACGAGTTGACACCATAAATCGTGAAACAGCGCTCGCAATGAGAAAAGCTGGCTGTGTCCGCGTGTTTTTCGGGCTTGAGTCAGGAAACGATGCTGTTCTGGCGTTGATGAACAAGCAGACCACAACTAGAGAAGCCAGAAGAGCAGTGCTTACCGCGAAAGCAGCCGGGATCCAGGTCGGAGCCTTTTTCATAGTCGGCTATCCAGGTGAGACCGACAACACAGTCTTGGACACTTTGCGTTTTGCTTCTTCTCTGCCGCTGGACTATCTATCATTCAGCGTGCCCTACCCCATCCCTGGTACGCCACTGTACGAGAGAGTAAGAAGCACCATCGAATTCGATGATCTGACCCAGCCTAAGCATCTAAGCGTGACCGACCACAAGCTGATCTATCGATCAGCATTTTCTGAGGCAAAGCTAAAACTAGCGATTGTCAAGGGTTCAACGCAGTTTCAACTGAGAAAACTGCTAGGAGACACGGGCTATGGACTTCTAAGCGCGCCTTTTGAGGGTTTGACCGACTACGCTTTCAAGCTTCTGACCTAACTGCTTCCCTTACCCTCCAAGCCTGTGACCTGCAGTTCTTCGAGCATTTTTCGTATACTTGTGACAGGCTTGCCCTCAGAATCGCTGATTAGTTGCTTTGACGGTGGATTCTGAATGTAAGTTGGGATCCGCTTTGATATTCTCTCTTCATAGGTTGGCACGAGCTCATTCTGGTAGAACACGCCCATCGGTATCCTGTCGCCCCATTCCTGCGCCTTGGTCAACGCAGCAGCATACTTCTGGAAAACTTCCTCTGGCTTGCGCACAACCCCATCATAGTCTGTCTCTTCAAGCTTGTAAAGCCTAGGCAGAGGCTTGCCAGTTTTCGGATCAACACGGTCTTCGCCGCCATACCACTCCTTCGTGTTAATGTCATTGTAGGTTGGACACGGCTGCTGAATGATTACTACAGCCAGACCATGATGTTGAATGGCTTTCTTGACAGTGTCTTTCAAGTGGCGCACATCATAAGCATAGCTTCTCGCAATGAAGGAATAACCGGCTACCAACGCTAGGGCAATCGGATTAATACCCTCGTTTATGTTCGCCTTGGGCAAAGACTTGGTTCGCAAACCCAGCTTCAGCGTAGGCGAAGCTTGTCCCTTGGTTAAACCGTACACGCCGTTGTCATGAATTAGAACAGTCATGTCGATGTTCCTTCTGCCAGTGTTCACAAAATGCCCAGCACCGATGCCCAACCCGTCTCCGTCACCCATGACAGCAATAACTTCCAAGTCAGGCCGAGCCAATTTAGCCCCAACCGCAAAAGGCAATGTCCTACCATGCAACGTGTGAATGCCATACGCGTTGATGAAATGGGGAAGCTTGGCGTGACACCCAATTCCCGAGAAGATGGCTACTCTAGACGGAGCCAACTGCATGTCAACCAACGCCATTTGCACAGCTGAAAGGATACCGAAGTCTCCGCAACCGGGGCACCAGTCAACAAAGACTGGAGTGCGGTAATCTGCGAGCTTAAGTGCCATGAGTCAACACCTGACGTTCTTCTTAGTAATTCTTTCTGTTGCGTGTCTGTGTATATTTGGTTGTCATTGTCTTGCCTGATTCGGCAATTATCATTTTTACTTTCTCAAGTGTTGGGATTTTGATGGGTTTGTTTTGGCGTGGGTAGTGTGGTGGTTTGTATGGGATTTGCATGAAGTAGCAGTATGAGGCGTAGCATCCTGTTAGGCGGTGTTTGTAGGTTTCTGCGCCGTTGCGTCTTGCGATGTATTCATCTACGGTGTCGGGGTTGTTTAGGTCTGCGTTCTTGGCGATTGTTTCAAGTATCCATTTGTTGTTTCTTAGTTGTGGGTATTTCATGCCTTTGCGTTCTAGGTGTAGCAGAAAACATAGGACGGGGGAGTCTTTGAAGGTCTGTTGGGGGGCGTTGTTCACGGAATTGCCCATCATGTTCCATGAGTCAACACCTGCCTCTTCGGCGCTTTGTCCTGCATAATCAGTTTGAGAGCCTCGTACACTTCGTCAGATGACATAGGCCTGCCATTCCACTTCAGCACGAAATAATCCATGTCTACGCCCGTGTTTTCCTTAATGATGCCAGCCAACTGAGCCGAGTAGTTGCCTTCCACAGCGATTTTCTTCTTGGCGTTGCCTAGCACTTCAGCAATGTATTCATTTGGTAATGGATGCGGCATGCGCACTTGGAGGAAATTCACCTTATTGCCTTCTTGACGCAGTCGTTCCATAGCCTCCAACACTGCTCCTTTCGGCGAACCCCAACTCACGACCGTGGCAGAAGCATCAGGATCTCCATAGAAGCTGATTCGCTCCGACACAGGAATCTCCTTGTCCGCGGTTTCCAGTTTCCTCATGCGTTTCTCATACATGCGCGTTCGCATCATAGGCTCCTCAGATATGTGCCCCAGTTCATCGTGCTCGTCTCCCGTGTTCCAGAAAATCGCTCCAGGCGTGCCAAGGGGCAACCTTGGAGACACACCTGACTCGGTCAACTGATACCGCTTGTACTCCTTTCCGTGAACGTCAGCCTCAGTCAGCAGTTGTCCACGCTCTATCTTGATCAATCGAGGGTCGAGCATTTTGCAGCTTTTGTTGCTGTTAGCCAAAGCCTTGTCAATCAAATGAATAACCGGTGTCTGATACCGTTCAGCGTAATTGAAGGCTCGAGCAGCATCGTAGAAGCATTCTTCAATATCGCCTGAACACAAGATGATTCTGGGAAACTCACCGTGCGAAGCATGCATAGCAAAACGCAGATCGCTCTGACCGTGCCGCGTGGGTAGACCCGTTGCGGGTGCGCCACGCTGGTAATACGTGACCACAAGTGGAACTTCGCTGTTGCCAGCCCAGCCTAATCCTTCAACCATCAAAGAGAAGCCCGGACCAGAAGTGGCAGTCGCAGCTCTCGCGCCAGTTAACGCTGCGCCAGACGCCATGTTAATAGCAGAAATCTCGTCTTCCGTCTGCATAATCAGAATTGAGCCACCGCTCTGTTCAACAGCAGACTGCTCAAGCTGAAGAACCTCGTTCTCCTCTAAGTATTCACTTTCATCAGCCGCAGGCGTAATCGGATAATAAGTCTGAAGCCGGCAGCCCCCGACGAGTTTGCCCAAAGCCGCAGCTTGAGTGCCCTGAATAAACATTCTCTTTTCGTCCGTAGGGATCACTTCAAGTTTGTAGCCGAAGCCACCGAGCTTTTGGTTGGCGTATTCGTAGGCTTTGTTCAAGGCGAGAAGGTTCATCGAAATGACTTTGGGTTTGTCGCCAAATATCGCCTTGATAGCTCTCTCAACTGGCGCCTTGTCGTAGCCAACTAGCCCAAAAGAGGCGCCTAAAGCCAGAACGTTGATCATTCGAGTTAGCTTGCTGAGTTTCGCTTCGCCTACTTCAATTGCTATTCCTTGCAGCAGAGTCATGTAAGGAACAGCATAAGTGTGCACATAGTTCTTTCCAGCTTCTTTCAGTAAGTCGCCCACAGTCTCAGGTCTAATGCCCTTCGAGTTCAAGATTCCACGAAACTCTTCAACGAATGGCTGCGGCCAAGTCGGAATGTCGAATATTCTTGTCGCTAATGCATCTGCATCGCAGATCACTCCGCCTCCTGGCGTCACTTCGAAAATGTGTCTCACAACGCTTTCAGCGTCAAAAGCGCAGAGCAAATCAACGCGGTCGACGTCTGCGAACACTTCCTTCTTTGATACTCGTATGTGGAAGTAGCTGTGCAAGCCCTTAATGTTGCTATGATACTCTCTCTTGCCGTAGACGTGAAGGCCGCCGTAGCAGCAGGCTCTGCCAAATATGTTGGCTGCGGAGTCAACGCCACTTCCCTGCGGTCCAGCAGCCATCCATACTAACTCCTCTTTCACCACGTTAATCATCATCCTATAGTACGTTTCAACTAGCAGTGGAGAACCGAGCTTTGCCTATCCGCCAGTAGCGGTTCTTGAGCCTATGCAGCACTCGCAATGAGTTGTTTCGCCGCAGTATGGGCACGTGCACTTGCAGTCACCAATGGGATAGCCGCAATTGGGACATAATTCCTTCGACAAGTACAAGGTCCTCCACAATCTGTCAACAACAACTAGCGGTTAAATGCTTTACTGATAAAGGAAGATCGCTGATTGTGCAAACGTGTAAAAGAAAAGCAATGATCGTCTGTCGGGTTATTCCCTGAGACGTACAAGTACCATGCAGCGATAAGGCACCGCGGGCTTTGGCCCCTTAAAGAGTCAAACCAAGTTCTTGATTCAGTATTTTAATCAGCTTCTCTCTGTCTTCAATGAAGCTCATTCTAGATCTCAGAAGATGCTTCGCCAAAATCACTTATAAGGCATACACATTCAGTGTAACAAGAATCCTCATCAAACTGAGGAGAGGCGTGTAGGACCTAGGAGGGGCTTTTCGGCTTTTTCGCAATTGCCAGAAGTGCACCGGTCAGGAGTAGAGCGATGCCTAACGCAATGACACCGTTCAGCAGAGGCATTACGATTTTGTCCATCGACAAGTAGTACGCGTAATCGGATTTTGTCCAATGAGTAGCTGGGGTTTCATAGCCGGCCAACTCCATGGAGAGAGAGGTGTACGTTGGATAAAGCGCCATATTGAAGAATACACCCGCCACAAAAAGGACAACTCCGGCGAACAGGAGTGCTTCACCTTGTTCCATAGTTCACACCTTTTGGTAGCCTAGTGTGATTGAACACATTTAAGACTTTTCATTCCTAACAAAAGCTGTCACGTGGTGACGATAAAAAAACAGAACTGAATTGTTTGAGCGTGCATTACACAAAAAAGAGGCGATTTACTAGTTTTTCTAAACAACTCCAGCCCACGCATTTCTAGACATTCTCAGATCCTGCCTCCAACAACGTTTGTGCTTTATGAATGGTTCTGCTGTTCTGATTTTATTCACAATCTTTTAGGCTCTGCGATCAATGCACACGAGAACGAATCCAAGGTTCAGCAAGCCAGCGATTCTGCCCACCTGCTTCAGCTTCTTACGGATCTTCTTGCAGTTCTCTGAACTGCTCATTTTGGAACCCGAGAACCGCCAGAAAGGCACACAATGTCTGCAAGCTTTGACAAGTTCTTAATCTTGAAATCAGCCTCAACTGCATCTGGTTCTGTTCGATTAGGACCGCGCATAAGCCTAACAGTGTATATTCCCAGATTGTGAGCACCCTGAATGTCTGAGGAAGGGTTGTCTCCGACCATTATTGTTTCTTTAGCATTCAGTCTGAGACGTTTAAGTGCTAGTTGGAATATCTCAGGATCTGGTTTCTGGTAACCTACGTCAACTGAGGCAATCGTGGCATCGAAGAAACTGTCTAGACCGAGCTTTTCAAGTGCAGGGTTCATACCTCCACTCCAAATATTCGCCACTATACCCAGTTTGAATCCCTTTGATTTCAGATGATTCAGCAGGTCCTTCGCGCCTTTTCTTGCATGAGCATCTTGAACGTAGGGACGCCAATGCAGTTGTATGATCTGCTGTAGATCGTCTTCGCTGTAGTCTGCAACTCCTAAGCCTGAGAGAATTTCTCTGAACTCTGTATCTATACCGACACGTTGAATCTTTCTTCTATGGGCAAACTCGTCAATCAACGCTTGAATCCTTGAAGTCTCAACTGGGGCTCCTAACGCTCGAAGCCTTCGCTGCATGTTCCGAACCGAAAGCAATTGGATCTCTCTATAGTGCGGGAACCAAACAAGCGTATGACCATAATCAAACAGAATGCCCTTGAACCTCGTCATGATTTCTTCCCTGGCGCGGCATTGCCTAAATCGTTCTTCTTGGTAGCATAGATCAAACGTAGAGTTTGGTAGCCCGGGGGAGATTCGAACTCCCGTCGGCGGGTCCAAAGCCCGCCATGCTTGTCCACTACACCACCGGGCTTCACTCTTTCAAGTCGGAGAAGAGCTTTGTCTTGTTCTTATGGTTTTAGTTTTTCGTTCTAGTTTTGGTTTTGAGCGTTGGTTCACGTTGCTCTACAATGTATGGAAGATGTGCTCTGAAGACCACGATCTTTTGGTCAAACTTCGAAAGATAAGTGAGCATGATTTCCTTGCCTCTTTCGGTGAGGGCGAACACCGGTATGGTCACGCCTAGCTGCATGTGCCTCTGGCCCTATCCGTCTACGCATTATTCTTGATGCGCTGGCAGTGACTATGTCCGCTTTGGCGATGTGCTTTAGGTCTTCCTCAGCTGTGCACGTGTTGCAGATTGAAAACACTGTGGCTTCAGCACTCAGCTTCCTTTCGAGTAGTCTAACCTTTGCGATCTGCTTAGCTTGAAAACCAGCCACTGTCACCGCAATCTTCTTGAAGCCCATTTCAGTGGCTTGTTGGAAGCCCTTCGCCTGATCTATCTTGGCTGTTTGGGAATCAAGTATTGAGCCTCCTTGGGCTTGGATTTGTTGAACGATTTGTCTGACAGGTGACGTTCTGATTATGCCTGTTAAGTGGGCGCCTATTCCTTGCACCAAAGAGGGATTTGACGTTATGACAGTTCCTGCGCCTTCACAGACAATTACAGCGCAGTCTAGCAGCTCTGCCTCTATGCAGATCTTTATGATTTCAGAAGCGCCATAAGATACGACTACGGCGTCATCGAAGACTCTGTGCTGGCAACAGAAACCGTAGTTCTGCATCTTGAACTCCACGGTTTTCCTAACTGCCTCTTTGTCCATGACTTTGAAGCCGTACAATGACTCATGCAACGGACAATTGTGAATTCGCGGCTCGCTCAGAACCTCAACGTTCCCGTCTTGGATTGCTACTTTGGCTCCGCAGCACTGGATCAGGTGTTGGCATTTCACTCAGGCTTCAACTCCGATCATGAATAGATGGATTCTGAATATAGAAGACTGTTTCGGAAACCTTTATAGCAGTCGGAGGCTTCTCTGAGCCGAACCCTCGCCATGGAGAACGAAGCCTTTGCACGTACAGAAGGAAACTAAAGGCATGCAAACCGTGTACACACTGAAGGATGAAGAGTTAGGCGAGGTGCTCGGCGAAGCAGTTGTCTCCGAAAACGAAAGCGGAATCCGATTGCACGGCGTATTCGTAGAACCGGAACACAGAGGAAAGGGTCATGCGCGCAGCTTGATGGAAGCTGTGCTCAGCCTTAGCGAGGCAAAAACAGTCGCATTATGTACAGGACTGGGCAACATAGCCTTCTTCAAGCTATTCGGCTTCGAAGTAACTGAGGTCGGCGAAAGCCTAGTTACAATGCAAAAGCAACCGTAAGCGTGCTAATTGCAGCAGCTTCTCGAGCATAGATTTGACTGAAATCGTTTATTATCGTTCTCTAACACTAATTGTAGCGTAGGTACCATGCTTGGGAGTCAACCTCACGCCTATCATGGTCAAAACGGTGCTCAGCTTAGATGATTTGAGAGGCAAAAGCTTCGCAGTTGACGCCAACAACTACCTCTACCAGTTTCTTTCTCTGATTCGCATGCCAGACGGGACGCCGCTGCAGGATTCCCATGGCAATATCACCTCCCATTTAGCTGGGCTCATGTTTCGCTCCACGCGCCTCATGCACGACTACGACATGCAACTGGTCTTCGTTTTCGACGGAAAACCGCCTCAGTTAAAACAGCATGAGATCATGAAACGCCGCGAAATGCGACAAAAAGCCACACAAGAGTGGCAGGACGCGCTGAAAAAAGGAGACTACGCAACAGCTTTCTCCAAAGCTGTGATGACAAGCCGCCTGACCCAACCATTGATTGAAGACGCCAAAACCCTCCTGTCACTGTTGGGCGTACCATTCGTGCAGGCACCAAGCGAAGCCGAAGCACAATCGGCTTACATGGCGATGAAAGGCGACGTTTGGGCTGCAAGCAGCAAAGACTATGACTCGCTTTTGTTCGGAGCACCAAACCTGATTCGTTACTTAACTATTTCCGGGCGGGAGTGGCTGCCGAGCAAAGGGATTAGCCGCCTCTTGAAACCGGAACTCATCGAACTCAATAAGCTTCTAGGAAGTTATGGCATAACGCGTGAACAGCTCGTTGACATTGCTATGCTGATTGGGACAGACTTCAACGAAGGAGTCAAAGGCATCGGACCTAAAACTGCGCTCACCCTCATCCAGAAACACGGTAACGTAGAGAGGCTGCCGACTGAAATCAGATCAAAGCTTGAAGCTCAGAATCATGAAGCAGTTCGCAGAGTCTACATGCAGCCCGAAGTAACCGCGGACTATACCATCAAGTATGGCGAAATGAACGAAGACGGATTGTACAAGTTTCTGTGCTGGCAACGTGATTTTTCAAAAAGCCGAGTCGAAACCGTAGTGCAAAGAATGAAGGCTTTCTACAAGAGAAAGAGACAAGCTGAGCTTGGAGAATGGTTCAGCGCAGGTCACACTTAAACGTCAGCTGACGGTTTTTCTACTGGGCCAAAGGCTTCTGCGCATGATTGTTGTTTATTCTCTTGAAAAAGGGCTTGTCCTCGTTCTGTTCCGCTTCTTTGACTTTGGGTGCTGAGGGCATGGTCTCATTGCAGAATGGGCAAACGTTGACGATGCGTGGTGGGTCAATTTGAAAATCTAACATGCGTAATGGTTGAGTGAACATTTTGCCGCAGTGAACGCATTTGAACAATCCTGGAACTTCTGAACCGCTGTAAGAGGTTGCAGGAGCTGTTATAGGCGTAGGGTTGGTTGGCGGCTTTGTTGACTGAGGTGAAGATACAGGGGGCGTGGTTGGAGCTCTTTCTATGGTTCGTGTCGTCACGGGGATGCTTTTCATCACTTTTCGGGTTGGTGCAATCTTGACGCTCGGCTGTTTTGTTTTGAGGTTGCGTCGAATGGTGAGTATTGTGCTGATGCTTGTGGTTATCGCAGCGATTGCCAGCAGAGCCAATGTAGTTCTGAGTAGTGCCCAGTAAGGGTTTGCCCAGTTATAGCTGAAATCCAGCCCGTAATCGTAGAGTGTGTCGTTTACAACCTGGTCTAGCAGGGTTAGCGTGCATGCTGTCGCAGCAAGTGCTGCCAAGACGATGACCGAGGGCAATACACGCTTAATCATGAGATATTCTTCCGATTTAGGCTTCTATGTGGTCAGTCAGCTGTGAAACTGATGCCAGTTCGTAGATGACTTTGGTTTCTCCGCATTCTTGGCATTCGAAAGTCTCTTCGATTTCGCCTTTTTTGACGTTGGCTATGCTGACTAGGACGTGGTCGGTCTTGCGGTTGCATTTTTTGCAGCGGAGAAAAATGTATGGTCTGAAAATAGGAATCGTCATAGTTTTCGACCTTTGTCTGAGAAATCACTTGTTTCAAAGCGATTAAAACATTATGAACTCGTAATATACATTACAAAAAAAGGAGTTTGTTGCATTTCGAACTCAAAACGCTTAATGCCATATGGTGTTTTGGCGGGTCCGCCGGGAATTGGACCCGGGACCACCGGGTGTCTCCGCGTCGAGAGCTATTTGCTTAAAAGCCCGGTGCTCTGTCCTTGCTGAGCTACGGACCCTTCGCCTACTCTGGTTAAAGAAGCATGATTTAAGATTATTCTTTACGTCTGGCTTGTCATGGTGGAAAGCTTAAAACATAAGAATAAGCATTTGCAGTGTTGCTTAGGTTTGGGCTCCGGTAGTATAGTCCGGTCAAGTATTCCGGCCTTTCGAGCCGGAGACCCGGGTTCGAATCCCGGCCGGAGCACCAATTTACCATAAGCCATTCCACAAAATACTGGAAAGCATATAGAGAGTGCAGAATCTAACTACACCATATTGCAGTCGCATCAATATGATTGCGCGATGGATAGACGAATCCCATGAGAACGACAATGCTAGTTCATGTGTTTGACTGGACCTTTATATTTGTAGTCCTGATCAACGACTTTCTGAACTTTCTGCCCAGTCTTCTGCTCTTCGGCTCCTATGTTTTCATACTTTACAGACTGGGGTGTGAGGTGTCGCCTTATTTCTTAGAAATCATATTTGGAAAGAACACTTTCTTGACAATAACTAAATCCAGGCATTTTTTTGCCATATATCTGGTAATCCTCTTTACAGCAATCGCCCTCGGAAGTCCACCAACGCTGAACCTCGTCTCTATTCCGGAGATTTCCTCTGCAGCATTGATAATCTCGCTTCTTGTGGGTGGCGCTCTTTTCACCTATTTCCTTACAAAAGAAATGCTGAGGCAATCTGATCTGGACGAGTTCACTGGTCCAATTCCTAAGTTTTGGTCAAGAGTCGAAGGGACAGAAAAGAATGACGACTATCGAAAGAGGTGGAAGATTATGCGTGACATGCCTTCTGGCATTACTAAAAAGCTTTCAACAGTCATATGGACCTACGCCCCTGCTTCGTCAATTGTTTTTCTGGCCCTTATACTGGCTTGGCTTTTCCATTCAACACTTTATTTCTCTTTGATACTTGACGCCATTTTGATAACGTGGCTTGTATCAGCCTTTATATCAAGATTCGGACTAACATTCATATCGAAAAAACTTAGGGCTGACACGGAGAAGGCAATAGCCCAATCGTTGTTCTCTGGTTACCATCACTTTGGTCCTAAGACTATATTTGTCACTATATGTCTCATGTCATTTTTAATTGCAATCATCTTCAACGCACACCCATTCATCGTTTTATGTCTAGCTCTTCCATCCGCACTGGGGGACATGGAGACACTAGGCGCTACCTCCTTTGTTATCATTTTGTTCATTCCTTTGGTCACGTATCAATTGTATTTCTGGCTTATGCTAATAAAACGAAGCTCAGTCTTTCTTCGAGTCTGGCAAGGTCAAAGCAAGAGTTTAGTTGGCAAGGTTAAAACGCTTCCACATTGGGCCATAGCACTTTTTGTAATTACTTGGTATCCGCTGATAACACAAGAATTCTTACTTGGCCATCGTTTTTATCCACATATGGGAAAATTATCCCTCTCGTTCTTATTCTCCTTGAGTTTCAAAGATTTTGTATCAATCTTTGTTTTCGCTGTACTTTCCGTTGCTCACGCTCTAAGTCTTTTTAAACTGGTCAGGAGAAAAGAGACAGGTGTAACAATGAGAGAGATTCTTCTTGACAACATTTTATACGGTCTCGTTTCACTTGCCCTTTGGACATCTAGTGCCTTAATATGGATACTTACTCAAGCGAGCTTCCCAGGAACAGCTCTGTTCTCGCTGTATCTCACCGTTACCTTCTTCTATTTGCCAGACCTTGCTAGGCGTATCGAGCAGAAATTCGCAAGAGGCTCATGGATAAGGCGCCTGCTTTATTATGGATCTCCAATGGCTAGTATTGCCTTGGCTTTTACGTTAGGAGTAACATTTTCCATTCTGGACACACCATTCTTTTTCACTTCACTCGCAGTTTTATTTGCTATTTTTATGTTCTTCATATGGTTTGATATGAAAGCAGCAAAATTTGAATTCAGACACCCTTAACAATAGTTGATCAAAGCTACCTCATAATTGTCCTCTCAAACAATATTCGCGCGCGCGCATAGTAAACGAAACAGACCTCAGAATTCTCAGCACACAATATGGAAAAGACCCTTAGCAAAACACGCGCGCTTCTTCTGTTGGTTGGACTAATCGAAATGAAACACGCCAACCTATGGGAAACCTCTACGGGCCTTGTTATTTAGAAAGTGAGCGCGCGAATACAGAGACTGTCGGAACTGACGACAATCGCGGGAACGTTAAGACGTCTTTGGGCATTAACTCTACGCGCGCCACTTGTAGCAGGTTGAGCACTCGGACTTAAAGAAATCAAAAAAAGTAAGGATAATGGTTGTTGAGGCTACTTGACTGTCTTGAATTCGAAGCTGCCTATGAGCATGCCTTTTCTATATATCTCCACCACATACGTTGCTGGAGTACTTAGGGTCTTGAAGTTCGTTATGTACTTCTCGCTAACTGGGTCGATTCTATAGTCTGTTGATGCAGTTCCATACGTCGATGTCTGCAGAATTGTTCCAGGATAGCCTTTTCGGTAAATCATGATGGTCAGTTCCTCGTTGCGAATGAATGGCTGAGCAGGGTCTACTGAAGCTTTGACTCTGATTGAGAATTTGACAGGCATTGTTCTTCCGGCTTTGTTTGTTTCGCTTGCAGGCAAGAGTTCTATGGCTGCCCAGTTGCGGATGCTGAACGGAACAGTTGTGATGCCCCAGTTGCCCAAAACGTCCGTGCCATTTGCAGCAAATAAATAGAACCCATCTGGAAGCTTTCGTGTGTCAAAGTACAAGCTCCATTTGCCATCTGATCCAAGCGTGGCAGGCATCGACTGGAATTCTGGCGAAATTACGTTCCCTTGGGGGCACTCTATAGAGAATGTAACAGAAGCTACGGCACCAAGGTCCCAAGCTGAGACCTTGAAGGTTACGCCATCTTGAAGAGCGTCATTTTCTGCAGGGGTTTCAATCGTTAGTGATGGGGCATTGTTGTCGAAAATGATGGTTTTCGTGTTTGTGATTTCGACATTTCCAGCATTGTCTGTACTATTGTAATCTAGATGATATACGCCATCGTCTAGTCCTGAGATCTGGAAATCGATTGGAGGTGAATTGGTTACCCATCCAAAGGAATTGGTTAGGTTGTAGATCCTATATCCTGTCTGGGCAACTCCAGAACCTGCGCCGTTGTTATCAACTGCGTCTAAAGTGAAAGGAGTGTTAGATGTGACACAGATATCGCCGTTTGGCATGATGTATTGAGGTGGCCCAATCAGCAAGTTCGTTTTCGGAGGCGTGGTATCAGAAGGTATTCCAGAAATAGTGACAGTCTTTTGTGTCTGCCTGAGAAACGGCTCACCAGCTGCTGCTGTCCCTGTGGCTGTTACCTTTATGGTGTAGCTTCCATCTTCTGTGTATTGCCCGAAGTTGTTAGTATAGACTCCATCGTCTGCGACCAGATCTCCATGCACGTCCAATCCATCGTCGAACAGGATCATGTTGATTTGGGAGTGATCAGGTCTGGTCACTGATGCTTGAACGTTTGCACCCAAGATTAGCGCGCCCCAGTCTTCTATGGTTGCGTTAATCTGAACTTTCTGCGGATAGGAATAGAGATCTTTGTCAGTGCGCATCTGAAGCTTAAGCTCAGCCACTGCTGCACATCCTGCGACGAACGACTCACCTCCAGGAGGAACGGACACGCCGGTTATGACCATGGTCCACACTCCCATCATAGGGCATTCTATCCTATACATTTCGTATCTGGCTTCTTCTATGTATTCAATGTGTGGATCTGTGGAAGCTACAACAGGGTCTATCAGTGATCCATCGGGTTTTATCAAAGTCAAGTCGAGGTCGCTTCCTCCCCAACTTACAGAGAAAGTGGCTTGAACAACGCTTGAATCGAGTGGAGCTGTCAATTGGGTTGTCTCTCCTTGGGCGATGGAGCTTGATATGGAGCTTATTGTCTGTTCTTGGGTTACCACAGCTGCGATAGCTTGGTATATCGCCACCAAATCAGTTGGTTTTGCTGCATAACGGTAGAAGCCTCCTGTGTCCGTCGCGATCTTCCCCAGTAGGTTGCCGTCCGCACCTGCCCCGAGCCCTATTGTGTAGACTTTTATGTTCTTTGATTTCAAGGCTGGAAGAACATTGTATGGGTGTTCTCCATAGTTATGGAAGCCATTTGACATTAAGACTATGGCCCAAGGATGTGAGGGGTCGCCATAGTTGACTAGCTGGTTGTACGCCGTTCTGAGACCGGCACCCATTGCCGTTACTCCCGCAGGGTAGATCTGGTCAATTTTGTTCTTCACCAATGTCTTTGTATTGGTCGATTCAATCTTGGTGAGTGGATAGTCGACTCTTGTGCTTGTTTCATAGGTGACGACACCAATTTTGTCCCCTGTGTGCATTAGGTCGGTGAAGTACTTGGCAGATGTTTTCGCTTCACTGATTTTGCTTCCCGCCATGCTACCTGATCGATCAATCAGAAGAACTACGTCAACGTTGCTAGCAGCTACTCGCCTTACCTGTATAGGATTTGTGAATGCCTTTCTGCCCTCATCGGTCTCGCAATATACTGTGAAACTGCTGGGAACTCCACCTGAAGGTAGCTTGAAGCGCCAGTTTGATTTTGTGCCTTCAAACTTCTCTGCTTCGGTTGGTCTGTAATAGTTGTTTTCAACTGGCTCTCCGTTAATGCGGACGTTGATGATCGAGACAGCCCCATATTCTGAGCTACTCTTCCATTTCACTTCCAGATCTACCGTATCTTCACTTGTTGCGAAAGTTTCACCAACAAGATGGTTTTCTGCAGTAAAGCTCAAGAGCGGTCCATCGGTCACGAAGGAACGCCCATTCCGAAGAGCTTCGATTACATTACTTTCGGTGAGATCTTTGTTTCCCAAATAGACATAGTTGCGGACGAATCTGGCTATGTTGATCAAGTCGTGTGTGTCGCTGTTGCCGATGGCATAGAATTTCTTACCTTCTTTAAGCAGACTATACCATTTATTCAAGGCCGCAAGGTCATTACTTTGGCCCAATCCTCCATTATCAAACTCACCATTCCATATTTCAATACCTGTATAGCTTTGAACAGCCCAGTTCTCCCAGTCCCACAACCAATCATAGGGATGAGCGACGAAACCAATTCCGCCTTTGTTATTTTTCACGTCGTTAATGGCGCCTTGTTGTGTTGGATTACTGTCTCTGCCCCACCAGTCTGGAGCCTTCACTGGACTTGATATGCCATAAGCCAGATAGTGCGAAGAGGGCTCAAGATCGTCGATATCGGGGCCGCCGGGGTCATATTCGTCTTGGCACGTTATTTCCTCGCCAAGCATGCATACAAACTCGTTTGTTATGGTTTCCGCGTCGCAGTATGTCTTGTAAGTATCCCACTCACTTGGATGTGAGTCAAAAGGGTCAATATCGAATGAGTGATCGGTGATGATTATCCAATCTAATCCAATAGCCCGAGCGGAAGAAGCAATAGCATCAACTGGAGCACCAAACTCACCATATATCAAACCTCCTGCGGCAGCATTATCGGTCATACTTGAGTGAACATGCGCATCTCCTGCATACCAACCGCCCCACTTCGGCAGACTTTCCGAGCTAACTCTGACTGCGATTGGTCCAACTGTTTCGTCGAAGAAGGATTTCACGAAGTGTACGGAAATCCGAGCCTCGCCTTCATCTTTTTGAAACAGATCAGGATCAAGGTCAAACTTGTCGTACCACAGACGAGCTTTAATTTCCTTGGGATTACCCTCATTGTCTGTATATGACCGAGATGCTACAATCATGTTTGTGACGAGATCGGCTATATCTACTCTATACAGATTAAATCCGCTTATTCCCTCTGCGTCATGAACACCAACTGTCAATGGGATGTCGTTTCCAGGCTCAATTCTATGGGGTGCATCAGCAAAGAATTCTCGGCCCGAGTAATTACGAAAGGCACTCACTTTCGGTGATGTTGCCAAAAGCGTTGAAAGAACAACCAGAAACACCATAGTCAGCGACATTATTGTTTTTTTCATTCTTCTTTCTCCTTTTCCGAGTCTATAGATTCAGTATGTCCCAGCTGATGCGAATAAAAGCATTGTGGAATCCTCTTCTAGTAGAATTGAAAGCCAACTTCAAGCAATTGTGATGTGTCAAATGCAACAGAAGTTAGAGTGATTAATGATCCCAATCGTCTCATGCGTGCGCGCTACTTCACAAAAGACAAGTGGTCTGTGCATTCTTCGATTCAATTCATGCGCGCGCGAGTTCATGAGATATCTCCACTCTGGCTTGGGTTAGCACGCACTCGGGGCACACCGGCCTCAGTGATTTCTGCAGATAGATCCCCTAAACTATTTTTTTTGTTAAGTGCGTTAGACGATTCCCGACCGTTCACACGTCTACACCGTGCACATGTTCTGTCTCGGAGAACTTCCAATCTGTGGTCCTCAATGTGTCTCGTCACTGTGTGTGTGGATCTCTTCAGGGCTCTCGCAGTGTCCCTCACTTTGTATGAATGATCAATGTAGGTTTCAATCAATCGCGCATGATCAAGCGCGCGCACAGAAAAAGGAGGGGAAATGAGCGAAACCCCTCGGCAATTAAGTATAACTAAACTCTAGAGAGTGGTAGCCTGAGAGAGATTCGAACTCTCGCCAATATTATAGGATGGGCTTTTACTAGTAAATTGGTGTTCGAATCCCGGCCGGAGCACCAATGGCTGTTTCTCTTTGGCTTGCGCGTGCAAGGGTTGAAAAAACTCGTCGAGGGGAACATGAATTCAGTGGCAATAGGGTGCTAGGTCACTTTCGTTGAATGCACTCTTAATTCAAGCGCGCGCTAGGGT
>Ga0315296_10000974_pt1 | contig 25394 bp, 21 predicted proteins | sample YL17G14_18_MG_FD_203921 | JGI IMG/M metagenome (GOLD analysis project Ga0315296, IMG submission 203921) | Sediment microbial communities from Yellowstone Lake, YNP, Wyoming, USA - YL17G14_18 | ecosystem: Environmental > Aquatic > Freshwater > Lake > Sediment | place: USA: Wyoming | collected... | reverse complement strand
AGGTTTTGACCCCAACACTTCAAAGCCCCTCATTTCACTTCAGTTTAATGATGAGGGAGCAAAAATTTTTGAAGAGTTGACCGCAAGAAATATTAAAAAACCCTTGGCTATTTATATTGACCAAACCCTGATTTCAGCTCCGGTTGTTCAAGACAAAATTGCTGGTGGAAGAGCCCAGATTACTGGCGATTTCACGATTAATGCAGCTAAGGAATTGGTTCGCAATCTTAATGCCGGTGCCCTCCCTGTTCCGATAAAATTAGTCTCTCAACAATCCATCGGTCCAACCCTTGGTAAAATTTCATTAGAAAAATCATTAAAAGCTGGCCTGATTGGTTTTTTGGCAGTGATTTTATTTATGATAATTTTTTACAGATTACCTGGGATTTTAGCTTCTTTAGCTTTGCTAATTTATATTGCCTTAGTTTTGTCTTTATTTAAACTTATTCCAGTCACCTTAACCTTAGCTGGAATTGCCGGTTTTATTCTTTCAGTTGGTATGGCTGTCGATGCCAATATTTTGATTTTTGCCAGAATGAAAGAAGAATTTGCTCAAGGGAAAAATTTTACAATATCTCTTTCAGAGGGTTTTTCTCGAGCTTGGCCGTCAATTAGAGATAGTAATGTTACCACTTTAATCACCTCTCTGATTTTATTTGGATTTGGAACGAGTTTTGTTAAGGGTTTTGCCTTCACTTTAATAATCGGAGTTTTAGTCAGTATGTTTTCAGCCATTGTCATTACTCGATATTTTCTGAAAATTTTTGAAGGAAAACAAGTTGAGAAAATAAAATGGCTTTGGCGATAAAATTATGTACATAGACTTTCTTAAATATCGAAAAATCTATTATATTTTTTCTGGAATTTTGCTTATTTCAAGTTTAATCTTTGTTTTAGCTTTCGGCTTAAAATTAGGCATAGATTTTACTGGTGGAAGTATAATGGAATTAGAATTTCAAGACGGTCCTCCCTCAAATGAGATAATTGAAAAGAAGTTGGCTGACCTTAACCTGGGAGAAGTAGTCTTACAGCCAACTGGAGAAAAGGGGATGATTTTAAGATTAAAACATATTGATGGGCAAACCCACGAAGCCATTTTAGAGAGATTAGAGGGGGCTAAAGAACAAAGTTTCGAAGCAATTGGACCGACCATTGGAAAAGAATTAACAAGAAAAACAGAAATTGCTGCGACCCTTGCTTTATTAGCCATAGCTTCTTACATTGCTTTTGCTTTCCGAAGGCTTTCTTATCCGGCTAAATCTTGGCAATATGGCATAGCTACCCTTATCGCTCTTTTTCATGACCTCTTAATACCCTTGGGAGTTTTTGTTGTTTTGGGGAAATTCTATAACGTTGAGATTACTATTCCCCTTGTGGCTGCTTTGCTGACCATTCTCGGATTTTCAGTTCACGACACAATTGTTGTTTTTGACAGAATCAGAGAAAACCTTCTCAAAAGGAGCTCCGCTTCTTTTGAAGAAGCTGTCAACCAGAGTTTGAATCAAACCCTGGTCCGCTCAATCAACACGGTTCTAACCGTTCTTTTGACTCTTTTTGCTCTCTATTTTTTTGGCGGAGAGAGTTTAAAATATTTCGCTTTAGCCTTAATTGTGGGGATTATTTCTGGTGCCTATTCTTCTATTTTTATTGCCAGTCCCTTAATAGTAAGCTGGGTGAAATGGAAAGAGGGAGGAAGAAGGAGATAAAAGCGTTGGCGCGCCGTGGCGCGCCTTTAAATTTGGCTAAAATTTGCTAATCTAGAGTAAGATAGCAAGGTTGACAAGCGCTTTAAAAAATGCTTAAATTTATTAATAATGAAATTTAACTATTCAAAAATTTGTTCAGACTTACTTCAAGGCGCGCCTCAAAAAGGAAGAGAGGTCATTTTGAGACGTTTTGGTCTTGAAGGTGGCGAAAGAGAAACTTTAGAAAAAATCGGTGAAAGTTATGGTGTGACCCGAGAAAGGGTGCGCCAAATTCAAGAAGACGCGATTTCAAAAATAAAGCCCGGTCTCGAAAAACACCAGCCAGTTTTTGATTATTTTTCCAGTCAGATTAATTCGACCGGCAATTTAAGAAGAGAAGATTTTTTACTTAATTATCTGGGAGGAGAGCAATTTCAAAATCAAATTTTCTTTTTATTAAATCTTGAAGAACAATTTTCCAGATTTTCCGAAACCGACGAACACTATTCTTTCTGGGCCACGGCGCCAAAAGCCAGAACCCTCGCCCAAAGGGTGATAGATTCTTTTCAGAAGTTTTTGCTAAAGAAAAAACAACCCTTAGCACTTGAAAATCTTTCTTTTCGTCAAATCTTTGGGAGAAATTTTGAAAAGGAAACTATCAACCGTTTAAGTTTACAGGCCTTCCAATCTTTTTTAGAAATTTCAAAACAGATTCAGCGAAATCCAGAAGGTTTTTTCGGTTTGGCAGATTGGCCAGAAATCAATCCCCGCGGAATAAAAGACCGGGCCTACCTGGTTTTTAAAAAGGAAAAAAATCCCCTCCATTTTATAAGGGTAGCCGATTTAATTGGCGAAAAATGTAATCCCCAAAGTGTTCATAATGAACTGATAAGAGACCCCAGATTTATTTTGGTTGGTCGGGGAATTTATGCATTAAGTGAGTGGGGATACAAACCAGGAGTTGTCAGAGAGATTATTGCTGAAGTTTTGAAAAAAACGAGAAAACCGCTTTCAAGGAGAGTGATTGTTAAAAAAGTTTCAGAACAGCGCCTTGTTAAGGAGAACACGATTTTAATAAATTTGAACAATAAAAAATATTTTTCCCGCACTTCAAACGGAAAATATACACTGGCGAATAAAACAAGTTAAATATGACCCTTCTGCCGCCTGAATTTTTAGCCATAATCAAACCAGCCCTTCCTATTTTAGGGATAATCTGGCAAATTTTTAAAACCTGGTGGTGGTTATTAGTTCCTTTTATACTTTGGCGACCGTTTATCTACCTTTATCGTTACTGGCGGAATGAGTGCTACGACGCAACGATAAAAAGGATTGTGCTTGAGATTAAGATACCAGAAGAAGTGCTAAAGCCGATTAGGGCAATGGAGCATATTTTTGCTGGATTCCACGCTATTCACGATGTTTTTACTTGGAGAGAAGTATGGATAGAAGGACAATTTCTGCTTTCTTTTACTTTGGAAATCGTCAGCATAGACGGCGAAGTTCATTTTTATATCCGCGTCCCAGAAATATTTAGGAAAATTATTGAATCTAATATTTATTCTCAATATTCAGAAGCTGAAATTTCGGAAGTCGAAGATTATACCAAAAAGGTGCCTCAAGATATTCCCAATAAAGATTGGGATCTTTTTGGTACGGATTTAATTAATACTCGGCCAGATCCCTACCCTCTAAAAACTTATGTCAAATTCGAAACAGAAAGAGAACCGATGGAAGAAAAAAGAATTGACCCCCTAGCCGGGCTTCTTGAAGGTATGTCGGTGATGCAACCAGGAGAACAGCTCTGGCTTCAAGTCGTCGTTAAACCGATTATTGAAGAGAAGCCATGGATAAAAGAGGGCCAAAAAATAAGAGATAAATTGGCAAGAAGACCGGAGCCTCCCACTCCAAAGCCAATGGTTTTAGAGGCAGCTGATATTTTGGTTTCAGGTACGCCACCTGGAGCTCCGCCAGAAGAGAAGGAGTTTCTTCCGCCAGAGATGAAACTTACCCCCGGAGAAAGAGAGGTAGTCCAAGCCATTGAAGAAAAAATTTCGAAATTTGGTTCTGATTGCTGTATTAGATATATCTATCTTGCCAAAAGAGATGTCTTTTTTAAACCGAGAGCCAGACTTCCTTATGGTTTTTTTAAAGCCATTTCAACCCAGAACCTTGGCGGTTTGAAACCGGAAAAAACAAGAATGACCAAAGTAAAATCAGTTTGGTTTTGGTTTTTAGATAAGAGGCGACTTTATGTGAGAAAAAGAAGGATATTTAGATATTACTGTAAAAGGTGGTTTCCTTTGTTTCCTCGACCGGGTGGGAGTTATGTTTTGAATACTGAAGAATTGGCAACCTTATTTCATTTCCCTGGTAGAGCTGTTGCTCCAGCTCCTTCTGTACCGCGAATTGAAGCTAAAAGAGGAGAAGCGCCGCCAGGATTGCCCATCGAGTAGATAGAAACCATTTGCTAAAGTTGCATATAATTAATGACTAAACAAAACGAAGTTAATTTTCTCGCTGAAACGACTTTCCGCAATTTCCGGAGAAAGTTTGGCATTAAAATTGATGATAGAAGAAGGCATGTTTATATTGTTGGGAAAACCGGAATGGGTAAAACAGTAATGATGGAAAATATGGCTATCCAAGATATTCAGCAAGGGCACGGTGTTGCTTTTGTTGACCCCCACGGAGAGGCAGCTGAAAGATTATTAGATTTTGTTCCTTCAAAAAGAGTGAATGATGTCATCTATTTTAATCCAGCTGACTTAGATTATCCTATTGCCTTTAATGTCATGGAAAAAGTAGATTTAGAACATAGACATTTGGTAGCTTCGGGTTTAATGGGAGTTTTCAAGAAAATTTGGCCAGATGTTTGGTCAGCCAGAATGGAATATATCTTGAATAATTCGATTCTGGCTTTGCTCGAATACCCGGGCTCCACTCTTTTGGGTATAAATAGAATGCTGGCTGACCCTGATTATCGGAAACAGATAATTGATAAAATTACAGACCCAGTTGTGAAATCTTTCTGGGTTAATGAATTCGCCCGTTATACCCAGAGATATGAAGTGGAAGCTACCGCTGCCATTCAAAATAAAGTCGGCCAATTTATTTCAGCCCCTCTCATCCGAAACCTTATTGGTCAGGTTAAATCAACCATTGATATGAGAGAAGCGATGGACAAAGAAAAAATTATTATCGTTAACCTTTCCAAGGGAAGAATTGGCGAAGATAATTCTCGGCTTTTGGGAGCTCTGGTTATAACTAAATTGCAACTAGCGGCCATGTCGAGAGTAGATATATCCGAGGAAAAAAGGCGAGATTTTTATTTATATGTTGATGAATTCCAGAATTTTGCCACTGAGGCCTTTGTTAATATTTTATCTGAAGCTAGGAAATATAGATTATCTCTGATTTTGGGTAATCAATATGTTGCTCAATTGGAAGAAATGACTTCAACTGGTTGGAGCACTAAAGTCAGGGATGCTATTTTTGGTAATGTTGGAACAATAGTTTCTTTCCGAGTTGGAGCTGAAGATGCTGAATATCTGGAAAAAGAATTCATCCCTGAATTTACGGCTGCTGACTTCGTTAATTTAGGAAAATATAACATCTATTTAAAATTAATGATTGATGGCGTAGCCGGTCGCCCTTTTTCAGCTGAAACTTTACCGCCTCAGCCCCTTCTTGAAAAATCTAGCAAGGAAAAAATTATTAAAGTTTCTCGTGAAAGATACGGTACTGCAAAACAAACTATTGAGGATAAAATTAGCCGCTGGTTGGGGAAGTCCATTTTAACTGCACCTCTGGCAGTTGCCAGCTCTGTTTTATATGATGCCCAATGTTCTCTCTGCGGAAAGTGGACTAAAGTTGTTTTTCCGCCAGACGGCACTCGGCCAATTTATTGCAAGACTTGCAGGAAAAAAATTGAAAAAGGAGAAAACACAGAGAGCATTCAAGAAGTTGAAAGCCAGCCCATTTCTTTGGAAGAAGCAGTAAAAAAAGATTCTATTTCTTCCCCTCCCAGCCAAAAAACAACCCCTACTTCGAGAGAAATCCCTCCGGCAGAGAAAATCACCCCCGAGAGGGAAGAAAAAAAGAAAAAGACCGTTGATATCACAGAATTAAAAAGAACTTTAGAGGAAACCTTAAAAGATATTAAAGAAGGAGAAGAAAATCAGAAAGAAGAATTTAATTCTCAAATATGAAAACCTTAAAAGATTTTGATTTTAACAATAAAAGAGTTTTGGTGAGGTGCGATTTTCAGGTCCCCCTTTCAGAGGAGGGAGATATTTTAGACGATTTCCGAATTAGGCAAACTATTCCAACGATTGAATATCTCATTAAAAATGCGGCAAAAATAATCTTAATGAGTCATTGGAAGCCAGAAGGTACGGCTAAACCACGGAGTTTGAAATCAATTTCTCTGAGAGCAGAGGAACTATTAAAACAAAAAATTCATTTTTTTAATGATTGTATCGGAGAAAGGGTGAGACAAGAAATCGAAAAGATGAAACCAGGGGAAACCTCTTTTTTAGAAAATTTAAGATTTCATAAAGAAGAAGAAGAAAATGATGAGAATTTTGCTAAAGAATTGGCAAAATTAGGCGACATTTATATTAACGATGCTTTTGGCGTTTGTCACAGGGCTCACGCTTCAATAGTTGGGATACCAAAATATTTACCAGCAGGAGCAGGGCTTTTATTGGAAAAGGAAATTAAAGTGCTTTCCAATGTTTTGGAAAAACCTTGGCGGCCCTTAGTTGCGATAATTGGCGGAGTGAAAATTGCAACTAAGATTAAAGTAATTGAAAACTTTTTAAAAATTGCCGACCATTTACTTTTGGGCGGGGAAGTGGCCAACACAGTTTTGATCGGAAAGGGAATTTTAGTGGGGAGGCCGTTGCCCGAAGAAAAAATTTTGGCCAAGATTGAAAAAATTGATTTAACAAATCCCAAATTACACCTTCCGGTTGACGGAGCTATTGCTTTGAAGGACAGGGGAGAAGATTTTCTTCGGGAAGGCGCAATTGGAACATTTAAAAAAGATGAAGGAGTTTTTGATATTGGAACTGAAACCAGAAAGATATTTAAAGAAATAATTAAAACCGCTAAAATGATTGTTTGGAACGGGCCCTTAGGTCTTTTTGAAGATAAAAGATTTGAAAGGGGAAGTCGAGAAATTGTTGAAGAAATAGTCAGAAATCACTCTGCGTTTAAGATTGTCGGAGGCGGCGAAACAGTTTCTTTTATAGACAAGCTTGGCTTGTTGGAAAAATTTGACCATGTTTCTACGGGCGGCGGAGCAATGCTAGATTTCTTAGCTGGAGAAAAGTTACCAGGGATTGAAGCGCTGCGGTCGTAAATTGATTTTTCAGATATTCTATACCTTTCCTGCCCAATCTGGCACTTGCTAGATTGTTTTATTTTTGCTATTTTTTATTCTATGGATTATGGAAATTAAAAATATCAAAAAAACAGCCCAGAGAATTCAAAAAGCGATTAAAAATCAAGAAAGAATTATTCTCTATGGAGACGCGGATTTAGATGGAATAACTTCGACAATTATTTTAAAAGAAAGTATCAAAAATCTGGGAGGTGAGGTAAGGGAAGTTTATTTTCCAGACAGGGAAAAGGATGGATATGGCTTAAATCGCAAAGCGCTGGATATATTACAAAAGGAAGCTCCGGCCCTGCTAATCCTTCTTGATTGCGGAATAAGTAATTTTCAAGAGATAGAGTCAGCCAAAAAAATAGGTTTTGAAGTTATTATTATCGACCACCATGAGGTTTTGGATAAATTGCCCACAGCAGCAATTATTGTTGACCCAAAACAGCCAGAGGATGATTATCCTTTCAAAGTTTTGGCAACTGCCGGAATTATCTTCAAGCTTTTTGAAGCACTTTTTAAGAAAAAAATATCGACAAATTTAAGAAATAGTTTTCTTGAATTGGTCGCCTTGGCTACCATTGCTGATATGATGCCCCAAACAGAGGAGAATAAAGTTATGATTGAAGAAGGACTAAATTCTTTGAAAAAAACTTTTAGGCCAGGATTAAAAGCTTTTTTAGAGATAAATAATGCTTTCGAAGACCGGTCAATTAAAGAAATTTCTCAAATGATTATTTCAGCTCTTAGTTCCGGCGAAAAGCAAGGTTATCAGAATACAACTTATTTGCTTTTAACTTCCAATGATGAAAAAGAAGCTAAAAATCTGGCTAGAGACCTTATTGAAAGAGGCTACCAAAAACAGACGAGAATCAGAGAAATAACTGCTGAAGTTGAAGAAGCGACTTTCAAAAAAATGGTAGAACCTCTCGTTTTCGAAGGCTCAACCTTCTGGCAGCTATCTTTACTGGGTTCGGTTGCTTCTCGGATTTGCCAGAAATACCAAAAACCAGCTTTCATTTTTAAAAAAGGAGAAAAAGGAAGCATGGGAGCAGTCAGAACGCCCGCCAATGTTAACGGCGTCGAGGCGATGAAAAGCTGTTCAGAATTGCTAAAAACCTTTGGCGGCCATCCTTTGGCTGCAGGTTTCACGATAGAAAATGAAAATCTGGAAAAATTTAAAGATTGTTTAACAAAATACCTCCAAAATTTATGAACCCCCACACCATAACGAGCTTTGCGCTCTGCGCAAAAATAATTTATATTCGTTTGGTATGGGGGGTAATGAGATAAACTACGAGTGAAATTTTTAAAATTAAATTAAATTAGATTAGTTTTAAAATATAAGCTCGTTTGGTGTGGGGGTGAAGAAAATTATTATTTATACAGATGGCGGCTCGAGAGGCAATCCGGGGCCGGCGGCAGTTGGTTTTTTATTTTGCAATGAAAAAGGCGAAATTGTTAAAAAATACTCCGAATATTTGGGAGACAACGTCACCAACAATGAAGCTGAGTATCAAGCTGTAATTTACGCCCTGAAAAAATTCAAGGCTCTCTTCGGGAAAAAATTAGCTAAAAATACCGAAATCGAACTAAGGTCAGACTCTGAACTTTTAATTAAACAATTAAACGGAGAATATAAAATTCTTGAACCAAAAATTCAGTCCCTCTTTATTGATGTTTGGAATTTAAGGATTGATTTCAAAAAACTTAAATTTAAACTTATTTCTCGGAAAAAAAACGAAGAGGCAGATAGATTGGTTAACGAAGCTTTAAATAGTCAAAATACTACTCAAAGATTAATTTGAACGCTAAAAAGGGACTTTGACAAACTGCCTAGATGTGCTTAAATAAAAAAGCACATTGAAACTCTGAATAAGTGGCGATTTCGAATCGCTATCTAAGGAGGAAAAAGCAGAATGACAAGCAGGCCGGAAGAACAACAGCTAGAACAGGGAAGACAAGTGGTTTATCGTTTGCTCCTGCCGGGCAAAGCCGAACCCGAGGAATTCCGTTCAGAGAGGGCTCTAACGCCCCATGGATTGAGTCTCCGCCTTACGTCGAGGGGTGGACCTCTTGAAGGCAAGAACCCAGACTTTCTGCGGTTCTTCGTTGGCCAGAGGGAACTCTCACCGGGTGCTGATCTCCGCCAGTTTGCTAGTCCTGGTTCTGTAATTAGGGTGCAACGATGAGTCGCCTTGGTTTTGACCCGAGAACGCTTTCTTATAATGAAGCTGCCACGCTTTAAAAAGAGGCAAAGGAGGTGAAGGGCCAATGAGCAGTCAGCACCGATTGCGTCGAGCAAGCGAGTGGTTGAGTCGGAACCTGTTTGTGTTTCTCTCGTGCGTGCTGGCGGGAGGAAGCCGGCTCTCGTGGCCGTGAAAGGAGACGGCTGATGCCTACCTGGTGGAACTTCTGGTTTTACCGATTTCTCGAACTGATGTTGACCGGCAGAATCCGGTCATGAGAGTGGAGGATGAATTACTCCAAGTATTTATAAAACCCTGACACAAGTCAGGGTTTCTTGTTTCCAGCGTCTCTTTTTTAAAAATAAAAAAAGCCCAAGTAGACAATAAGCCGAATTCTGTCTGCTAGCGGAATTACTTCCAACCAGGAGACAATCATCTATCTGGTTCCGATGTTACCATCGGAATCATGCGAACCACTTTTCACCCGCCTAACTTTTCGTGAAAAGTTCGCGGGTTTTGTTCTTGCGCCTGATAAGGATTTAGCCGTTTCACCCGAGCACATAACAAGTTATGTGCTCGGCTCCGCGCACATAACGATTTATGTGCGCGGCCTCGGCCCTTTCGGACCTTGGCGTCTCTGCTCGCACCTCTCGCCTTACGGCGGACGGCTGTTAGCCGCTATCTTTTTTGACCGAGCAAATAAGTTTATGTGCTCGGAAAAGGTGTTCGGACTTTCCTCCGAGCACATAATTTAATTATATGCTCGGCGATTGCCTCGTCTACTTAGGCAATTAGATTTTAGCAAATTTTAAAAATCTGTCAAGGTATTGAAAAAGAGATAAAGAGGTATTAAAATATAAATATTATGGAAATTAAACTCAATCCTGGAAAAAATTTGTTAATCGAGGTAGATGGTAAAAAATACGCCAGATATCCGATAAAAACTCATATCCTTACTCCAAAAGATGATATGCCAGAAGTGACTGAGCAATATGCAAAAAAATATTTGGAGCCAGGAGATATAATTTTTATTGGCGAAAGAAGTGTTGCTATTACTCAGGGCAGAACTTATATCAAAGACCAGGTTAAGCCTTGCGCTTTGGCCCGTTTTTTAGTTCGTTTTGTCACCAAATCTCCCTATGGTATTGGCCTCGGCTCTCCTCAAACTATGCAATTGGCGCTTGAGGAAGTGGGGGTGCCAAGGATGCTTTTAGCTTCTCTTTTCGCTGTTTTAACAAAGCCTCTCGGTATTAAGGGCATTTTTTATTTAATCGCCGGACCCCAAGCAAAAGCTGTTGACGGAGCAGCCTCTTATGTTATCCCGCCGTATAACACCCATGTTACAAAAGCCCCCCTCCGCCCAAATAAAGTTGCAAAAACGATAAGTGGAAAATTAGGTTTTCCAGTAGCTATTGTTGATGCTTGCGATGTTGGTGTTTGGATTGTCGGAAAGAGCAAAGGAATAAATGAAAATTTAATCAAAAAAGCATTAAAAGATAATCCTTTGGGGCAGTCGAGAGAACAAACCCCTGTTGGCATTTTACGTGAAGTTAAAAACGGTTAGATGATTAAAAAAATTTTAAATACTCAGACAAAAAATATTACTTTGGCTGCCTTTATATTAGGGGCAGCCAGTTTAATTAGTGCCATTTTGGGCCTTTTTCGGGATCGACTTTTGGCTAAAAATTTCGGAGCCGGGGATGAACTCGATATTTATTACGCCGCTTTTAAAATCCCTGATTTTATAGCAATGCTTTTAATTATGGGAGCAATATCGGCTGCTATTATTCCGGTCTTTAGTCGATATCTAACCCGTTCCAAGGAGGAAGCCTGGGAATTTACTTCAGCCCTTTTAAACTTGTTTTTAGCTTTTTTAATATCTGTCTCCATTATTTTGGTCATTTTTACTCCCTCCTTGCTTTCTTTAATTGCACCCGGCTTTCAGGGAGAAAAAAAAGAGCTGACCATACTTTTAACTCGGATTATGTTTTTAAGCCCGGTCCTTTTGGGCGTAAGCAATATTATCAGCGGAATTTTACAAGTTTTTCACCGTTTTTTTGTCACCTCCATTGCTCCAATTTTGTATAATCTTGGAATTATCGTTGGAATTATTTTTTTTGTCCCCATTATGGGGCTTCAGGGGTTGGCTTGGGGAGTGGTTTTGGGAGGATTTTTGCATCTTTTAATCCAGTTGCCAGCTTTTTTTCATTCCGGCTTCCGCTATCAAAAAATTCTAAATTTCACCCATCGAGGGGTTTTGCAGGTAATAAAATTAACAATCCCGCGCTCTCTTGGATTAGGCGCCTCTCAAATTAATTTAATCGTTATTACAGCCATTGCCTCCACTTTAGTTTCAGGCAGCATTGCTATTTTTAATTTTGCCAACAATATTATTTCAATTTTAATGGGATTAATAGCTGTTCCTTTCTCTACCGCAGTTTTCCCCGCCTTATCTTTAAAATTTTCCGAAAATGACAAAACTGACTTTTCAGAAAAATTTTCTTTAACTTTCAGACAGATTATTTTTTTAATAACTCCTTTAAGCCTCCTTTTTTTTATTTTAAGAGCTCAAATTGTCAGAATTATTTTAGGAACCGGTCGTTTCGGTTGGGTCGATACCAGATTAACAGCTGCCTGCCTTGGATTATTCAGTCTGGGTATTTTTGCCCAAGGTTTAGTTCTATTATTTTCCAAGACTTTCTACGCCGTTCACAATACTAAAATTCCAGCCTTAATAAGTATTATAGCAGTGATTTTTAATATTGTTTTATCTTTTTTATTTGTCGGGCTCTTAAGATTCCCAAATGTTTTCCAGGAGACAATAGTGAATTTTCTGAAAGTAGGGGACATCAAAGGGGTGGAAGTTATCGGCCTTCCCTTAGCACTTTCTTTAGCGGGAATTTTTCAGTTTTTCTTACTTTTAATTCTTTTATATAAAAAAATTGGAGGTTTAGGGCTAAAAGAAATTTGGCAATCTTTTCTGAAAATTATTTTAGCTGGATTATTAATGGCTTTTTTCACCTATGGAACCTTGCAAATTATTTCTCCCCTCGTGGACACACAGACATTTTTTGGAATTTTTTTACAAACAATTTCAGCTGGTCTGGTCGGGATGGTTATTTATCTTTTGGCCACCTTTATTTTTCGCTCTCCGGAACTCAACATTATTAAATCCTCAATTTTAGAGCGGTTCAGCAGGGGAGCTTAAAAATCTTCAAAAATTTCGGCACTATGGAAAAGGTGAGAAATTTTGTTATTATTGCGCACATTGACCACGGCAAGTCTACTTTAGCAGACAGATTTTTAGAATTGACAGGCACTATTCCCAAAGAAAAAATGAAGTCTCAATATCTGGATATGATGGATTTAGAAAGAGAAAGAGGAATTACCATTAAAATGCAGCCTGTTCGGATGCAATATGGGGACTATTTGCTCAACTTAATAGATACGCCTGGCCATGTTGATTTCTCTTACGAAGTTTCTCGTTCTTTAGCAGCAGTGGAGGGCGCAATTTTATTAGTTGATGCTACCCGGGGAATTCAAGCTCAAACAATTGCCAATTTAGTAATGGCTAAAGAGCAGAATTTAATTATTATTCCAGCCATTAATAAAATTGATTTACCCAATGCTCAAGTGGAAGAAAATACAAAAGAAATAGCTAACCTTCTGGGAGTAGAAGAAAGTACTGTCATAAAAGTTTCAGCTAAATATGGCACCAACACAAAAGAACTTTTAGAAACTGTTATTGAAAGAATACCTTCGCCAAGGGGGAATGGTGACGCCCCTTTACGGGCTTTAATTTTTGACTCAAAATACGACCCTTATAAAGGAATAATAGCTTATGTCAGAATCAAAGATGGAAAAATTAGGAAAGATGAAAAAATTTATTTGATGGCGGCAAAAAGCGAGGGCGAGGCGAAAGAAATCGGTTTTTTTAAACCAGAGTTAAGACAAAGTGAAGAGCTGAAAGCTGGTGAAATTGGTTATATTGCTACCGGCATAAAAGAGCCGGGAAAAGTTCGAGTCGGAGACACTATTACAAAATTATTAGAGAAGGAAAACGCCCAGCCCCTATCAGGCTACCGGGAGCCAAAGCCAATGGTTTTCGCCTCGATTTATCCTGAAAATCCCGACGACTTCGATTTGTTAAAAGAAAGCTTATCTAAATTAAAGTTAAATGATGCAGCTTTTACTTTTGAGCCAGAAACAAAAGAAGCCCTGGGGAGGGGTTTCCGTTGCGGTTTTTTGGGCTCCCTTCACGCTGAAATTGTCTCAGAAAGACTTCAGCGAGAATTTAACTTGAATTTAGTTATCTCAACGCCTTCGGTAGTTTATAGGGTTATTGATAACGAAAATCAGGAAAAACTTATTAAATCAGTTGCTGACTGGCCAGAAAATCTTTCTCAAATTAAAGAAATTCAAGAACCCTGGATAAATTTAGAATTAATGACCCCCGTCAAGTTTTTGGGTAAGGTTATGGGGGTCTTAGAGGGGATAGAAACGCAACACAAAGATAAGAAATATTTTGGCCAGGAAAAAGTTATTTTAATTTATGAGGCGCCCCTTAGAGAAATAATTTCTGGTTTTTATGATAAGATTTTAGGCGCTACCCAGGGTTTCGCCTCCTTAAACTATGAAATTTCAGGCTTTAAAGGAGCTAAATTGGTAAAACTCGAGATTTTAATTGCCGGGGAAAAAGAAGAAGCCCTTTCAAGGATTGTGCCAGAAGCCAAGGCCTATCAAGAGGGGAGCAGTTTTTTAAAAAAATTAAAGGAGGCTTTACCGGCCCAACAATTTTCAGTAGCCTTACAGGCGGCTGTTGCTGAAAAGATTATTGCCAGAGAAACAATAAGGGCTAAAAGAAAAGATGTTACCGCCCCTCTTTACGGCGGCGATTATACGAGAAAAAGGAAATTATTGGAGCGGCAAAAAAGAGGGAAAAAGGAATTAAAAGAAAAAGCACGAATAAGAATCCCGTCGAAAGTATTTTTTGAAATAATGAAGAGGTGATGCTATAATAATCGAGAAGGCGACAGAAAATATTTTAGAATAAGGGTGCAAGTAAAAAAATAAACATACTTAAAACAACCAGCGACACTAAAATAATCCAGATTGTCCTTATGGTTTTTTGCGCCCTCATATCTCTATGATACAAAAAACAGGGAAAATTAAAAGAGGGGGTTCTTTTAAAAACCTATTTTGGTCTGTAATAATTTTTCTTGTTGTATTTTTTGCTGTTGGCTTTTTAATTATTTCCAATTGGAAAATACATCAAAGAAGAACGGAACTTCTTTCCCAGATTGGAGCGCTAGAGAAACAAATTGAGGAGACGGAGAAGAAAAATGAAGAGTTGAGGACTGGAATATCCCAATTTTTAGATGAAAGCTACATAGAAAAAGAAGCCCGGGAAAAATTAGGTCTTAAAAAACCAGGAGAAGAAGTAGTGGTGGTATTGCCGCCGCCAGAAAGCCAGAATAAAACCGAAGAAGAAAAAGGACTTTGGCAAAAATTCTTAGAAAGATTAGGATTTTAGGACAGGCGAGAGTAGTTCAGTGGTAGAATGGTTCCTTCCCAAGGAACAGATGGGGGTTCGATTCCCCTCTCTCGCTCATTTTTTATGTATCAAGTTTATATTTTGCAGAGTTTAAAAGATGGTAAGACTTATGTTGGTTTTTGTAAAAACATAGAAAATAGAATTAAAGAGCATAATTTTGGAAAAGTTAAAACAACGAAAAATAGGAGACCATTGAAAATTATTTACGCGGAAAAAAATAACACAATTAAAGAAGCAAAAGATAGGGAAAAATATTGGAAAAGCGGAGGAGGAAGGCGTAAATTAAAATATTTCTTTCAAAACGGGTTCCCGCCCATTCAGAAACTCTGAATGGGCGAGGCTCGCCAAAAATATTTTTGGCGGCGATTCCCGTATCCCGCTTTGCCGGAGTAACTCAGAGGTAGAGTAGCTGTTTCGTAAACAGCAAGTCGTGGGTTCGAATCCCACCTCCGGCTTAAGGTTGTCGGTTCGAGACCGACCATCGGCTTTTTAAAACGGGCCCAATTCAGGCCCATTTTCTGTTAGAGCGAGCTTTTATTTGGGGCCGTTTTACCCTTGACAAGGAGGCTTAATTTTCAGAAAATAGATTAAATGGGGATATCTTCTAGACGATATCGCCATTTAGTGAAGGAAAAGTTAGAGAACGTCTATTCAAAAAAAGAAGACCCCAGAAATCGGCCAAAAATATGTGTAAGGAATTTCGGCGGTTTTCTATTGGAGCCTTCTAGGTGAATTATAATTACCCAAGACGATTTGTCCAGATAATTATCCACATGGTAATTATTCAAAATGACGGAAGAAAATTCTAACAATTACATATCATTACAAGAAGCAACTCAATACTGTAATTACTCACGAGAATATTTAAGCTTGCGGGCAAGACAGGGGAAACTGAAAGCTGTAAAAATTGGCCGAGACTGGGTGACGAGAAAAGAATGGATAGAAGAATACTTAAAAAGGGTAAAAGAAAACAATAATTTTAGAGCTAATGGGATTAATATACCCTTTTTTGGTAGGATTGCCACAAATGGTTCTCCCGCCAATTTAGCCCTGGGTTTCGGAAATACTCGCGAGGTCGAGAGGAAAAGTATAGCAAAGTTTGGTTCCAATCATATACTTTCCATTGTCCTCTCTTTTTTTATTGGTTTAATTTTATCTTTCTTTTTATTCTATTTCCTCATCTATGCTGCTCCCCCGGGTTCTCCCTACAACCCCGGAGAAACCCTGGCTCCAGACTGCGCTCCGGGCGCCCCCAATTGTACAGTTTATCCGCCAGTACCAGTAATTAATTACCAAGCCACTATTGGTGAAGATAAACTAGCTGGTATTCCCAATACAGCCGGAGCAATAAAACTATTTTCAGCCGGAGATAACGCCCTCTATACCACCTTCACAGCTATAGAGCAGACAGCCAATGCTGATTATACTTTACCCGTCTCTCTCCCTGATGCTAACAAGATATTACAAAGCACAGCTGCCGGAGTTTTAACCTGGGTAGCTAATGCTGCAGGTGGTGCTCCTGTAGGTGAAGCTTATGTAACAATAGGCAATACCGGAAACCTTTCAGCTGAAAGAGCTTTAACCGGAACAGCGAACCGGGTAAGTGTTACTGATGGAGGAGGAAACTCAACCGTTACTTTGTCTGCTCCTCAAGATATTCATACCGGAGCCAGTCCGACTTTTGCGGGAATGACCGTAACAGGATTGACCAACCAGCGTATTGTGTTTGCGGGGGCTGGTGGGGTATTGTCAGACACCGCGGATTTAATGTGGGCCATCGACCAGTTGTATGCTTATTCTTCAACCGTACCACCTGTAAATTCCATATATAGGTCAAGTTCTACAAATACAGTTGCATCCTCTTATATCGCAGAACATCGAACAACTGGCGATATGGTAGATGGTTTTGGGTCTCAATATCTATCCACTATCCGCGATAACTCCGGTATTGGCTACGCCATCGGCACGATGGGCTTTATTCGGGCAGGCACAGATGATACTGGTGACTTTATAATCCGTCCCGCATTGGCTGGCGGTTTCGCTGAAAAGCTAAGATTAACATCAGCAGGAAATTTGACTTTTAGTGGCAGTTTAGGAACTTCATCTTCTTATATCAGCAATGCCTACATCACCCGCCTCTACCTCAACTCCACCGCCTATTTGGATGGGGCAACGGCAGGTTGGGTAAACATCTATCCAGCTAATGGAGTAAATATTCTAGATGCTTCAAGTCCCGAACTCCGATTAACAGAAACAAGTGATGCTAATACAAGAGTACTTCAACTTAAAGTAAATAATACGGCAACCACTGTTGATATTGTGTCCACCTTTGGCGCTACTGGCGCTTGGCCAATGAGATTGATGATGGTCTCAACCGCCGCTCTTACTATTGGCACTTCGGCTCAGGTAAATTTGGGAACAGCAACCACCGCCACCGCCGCAGGTCAACTTGGATTAACTCGCCTCTACCTTAACTCCGCTGCCTATTTGGATGGGGCGACGGCAGGAGCAGCGAACTTTGTAGGCAATGTTGGCATTAACGAGACATTACCTGACGATATGTTGCACATAAAAGGTTCCACTGCGAGCAACTACCTTGTTAATCGCATCAAATTGGAACAGGATTACGCAACATGGGGAACAATAGCACAATTCAATGCTTTCAGATTTATCGAAACTGTAGTTACCAATCCTGCCGATGGAATTCCTAAAGCTTTCAATGTGGGGGCAGGTGGAGTAGGAATCGGTACAACACCCCCTATCTATAATTCTACTGATGCCCTTTCGGTTAGTGGGGGAAATATCAATCTCAACAGTAACAAATTCTACCTCAACTCCACTGCCTATTTAGACGGGGCGACTGCAGGAAGCATTGTCGGAAGCACTTCTCTTACTGCGGCCACGGGAAATGAGGTTGGCTATAATTTGGCTATGGCTGTCAACAAAGCCACTTCCGGGGTCTATACAGGATTGGGCTTTAACATTACTGAGACTTCTGCTCCTGGATTCCCCAATTACATATATAACTTTTCAGTTGGAGGAGTAGAGAGATTGTCGGCTCGCTTTTGGACGACACCAGCTTCTACGAGTAGCATAACCCAATACTTATTCGCTCGTGGTGCAAATAGCTTAACTGCCGCAACAGTCTTTGCAACAAAAACAAGCGGAGGGGTAAATACAGGCGGCGCTATTGGTCACAATGGAGCTGATAATGTTACATTCATATCAGGCGATACTTCACTTACAGAAGACGTGGTTATTGATTCAAACGGAAAGGTGGGTATTGGTGATACGACCCCAGATACCGTCTTAGATGTTGTTGGTCTGACAGGAAGCGCGGCAGGCCCTTATTTAAGATATACTACCGCCACTGGTGAAATCTACTATGATAGCTCTTCAGAAAGGTATAAAGAGAATATCACACCCTTGGCAGATGATTTCCTCAAAATCCTTGAAGCTCAACCCAAATCATTTACAGATAAAGCTACCCAGCAAAGAGAGATAGGATATATCGCTGAAAACTTCCAAGAATTAGGACTAACCAACCTTCTCTATTATGACGGTCAAGGCCTACCCGAGAGTATCAAATACGAAAAAATCCCTCTTTATTTAGTAGAAGTAGCTAAACTCCAACAACAACAAATCGAAGAAATTAAAGCCTTATTAAATTCTGAAGGTGCGGCTGTGACAACAGATTCATCTCCTACTTTTCTTGATAAACTTAAACAAGACCTGGCAGCTCTCGGTTTCATTATTGAGAATGGGATTGTCCGGGTGAAGACACTTGTTGTCGAAAATTTAAAAGTTGGTAGTCCGGAGAAACCAGCTGGTATTACAATCTATGATGAAGAGACCGGTCAACCCTACTGCATAAAGATGAAAGGAGGCCAATTGATGAGTACAACTGGAGAATGCAGCGACCAATCGACCACTAACCCCACGCCCGAAGAGCCAGTAGTTATTCCCCAACCCGAGCCCCAGCCTGAACCACAACCCCAACCCGAACCTCCAGCCGAGACGCCATCCCAGCCCGAACCCGTACCTGAATTTACTCCTCAAGCCCAAGCCCTCGAAGTTCCTCCAGAGCAACAATCAGCTGCGGAATAAAAATTTCGAGCGGAAGCCGAGAGCTCAAATCTCTCCCGGCTTTTTTATTTTATTGCCTTTACTTTTAGTAAATTTTATGGTAAATTGAACCAATAAAACTATGGCTGACTTAAGTATTCGAATTGAAGAATTAAAAAATAGACTCCATCAATTGATGGACCGTCTTTGACGTCGCGAATAAGGAAAAGAAATTAAGAGAGCTAGAAAAAGAAGCACAAAAATCAGATTTTTGGCAAAATAAAGAGAGGGCAATAAAAATCAATCAGGAATTAAACCAGTTACAAGGAGAAGTTAGCGAGGTTGCAAAATTGAATAGAGAGTTGGCCGGATTAGACGAGACAAAAATTGAAGCATTTGAAAAGAAATTAAAAGAGAAAGAGCTTCAGGTTTTTCTTTCCGGAAAATACGACAAGGGAAATGCTATTTTGCAAATAATGGCTGGAGCTGGCGGCCAGGATGCCCAGGATTGGGCGACAATTTTGTTAAGAATGTATGAAAGATATTGTTCATTCAAGGGTTACCCGACAACGATATTGAGCCAATCTTTTGGTGAAGGAGGGGGACCGGAAGGAAGAATTGGAATAAAACAGGTTATCTTGGAAATAAGGGGCTCCTCTGCTTACGGCTTCTTAAAAAATGAAACAGGTGTTCACAGATTAGTCAGGATTTCTCCTTTTTCAGCTAAATCTCTACGCCACACCTCCTTTGCGTTGGTTGAAGTTTTACCTGAAATTTCAGAAGGGGAAACCGAAACAAAAATTAGGCCCGAAGATTTGAGAATTGATTTTTACCGGGCTTCGGGACCCGGCGGGCAATACGTTAACAAAAGAGAAACAGCAGTCAGAATTACCCATTTGCCGACCGGAATTCAGGCAAGTTGCCAGGCAGAGCGGCTACAAGGTCAGAACCGGGAAAAAGCAATGAAAATTTTAGTTGCCAAACTCTCCCAGCTAAAAGAGGCAGAACGCCAAAAAGAGCTCAAAGAAATAAAAGGAGAACAAATTTCCGCCAGTTGGGGGAATCAAATAAGAAGCTACGTTTTACACCCTTATAAAATGGTAAAAGATTTGAGGACCGGCCTTGAAACTTCTGATGTTGAAAGTGTTTTAGACGGCAATTTAGATAAATTCATTGAGGCCGCAATTAAATTGAAAATTACAAAGTAATTTCTGCGTAGCGGTTAAAATGATTAAATTCCAAAACGTTACCAAAGTCTATTCTAAAAATTCTCATGGCTCTATAACAAAGGTTGCCCTCGAAAACGTTTCTTTTAAAATAGACAAAAAAGAGTTTGTTTCAATTGTCGGGAAATCAGGCGCTGGGAAAACAACTTTATTAAAACTGCTTTTGGCCGAAGAAAAACCGACCAAAGGCCGCATCTTTTTTGACGACCAAGACATTCATAAAATAAAAAGAGCTGACCTTTTTAAGCTTCGTCGAAGAATTGGAACGGTTTTCCAGGATTATAAACTTCTCCCCTCTAAAACAGCTTATGAGAATATTGCTTATGTGATGGAGGTAATAGGAGCTGACGAAGAAGAAATTGGAAAAGATGTGACCGAGGTTTTGAAAATAGTTGGTTTAGCTGATAAAGCTTATAATTTTCCGGCTGAACTTTCTGGCGGCGAATGTCAAAGGGTGGCCATAGCCAGAGCTTTAATTCATCGGCCCGATTTAATTTTTGCTGATGAACCGACAGGTAATCTCGACCCTTACAACACTTCCGAAATTTTAAAGTTATTATTTAAAATTCACGACCTTGGTACAACCGTGATTTTGGCTACCCATAACAAAGAAATAGTTAATAGTTTGGGCAGAAGAGTCATTAGTTTGGAAGATGGAAAAATAATAAGAGACGAAGAAAAAGGTAGATTTATAATATAATTTAATTTTTAAAACTCGCCCCGTGTTGGAAAAACAGGCTTTCCGCTGAAAGCGGAAAACGTTAGAAACCGAAGGTGTCTAACACGGGGGTCGGGGTGAGGCTATGATGATTTTCCTTAAAAGAATAATTCGGGCCGGCTGGCTAAACTTTGTAAGAAATAGTACCCTTTCTGTTGCCACTTGTTTTATTATCGCAATGACGATTTTTTTGATAACCTCGCTCTTTCTCTTGAAAGATGTAACCAAGTTTATAATTGAAAATCTCCAGGAAAAAGTCGACGTCAGTGTCTATTTTAAAGAAGATGCGCCAGAAGAAGGCATTTTGCAAATCAAAGATGAAATTGCCAAAATTCCAGAGGTAAAGAGCGTGGAATATATTTCCCGGGTTGAAGCCCTCGACCGCTTTATTCAAAGATATAAAAACAACCCAGTGGTCATCGAGTCTTTGAATGAGGTTGGGAACCCTCTTTTGTCTGCTTTGAATATTAAGGCCTGGCAGGCAAATCAATATACAGCAGTAACAAGTTTTTTGGAGAATGTTCCCCAGAAAGATTTAATCGAAAAAGTTGATTATTACCAAAGAAAACCAGTCATTGACAGAATTTTTTCAATAACCGCGGCTATTAATATAATCGGAATTAGTCTTTTCATAATTTTAGCGACAATAGCAGTTTTGGTTACCTTTAATCAAATTCGATTATCAATTTATAATTCGAGAGAAGAGATTGGGGTTCAAAGACTGGTTGGCGCTTCCAACTGGTTCATTCGCGGCCCTTTCTTGTTTCAGGGAGTAATTTCTGGACTTTTCGCCGCTATAGCCACATTTTTCATTTTCGGTCTCGCCGTGTTTCTTTTAAGCCCCAAATTTGCAATTTTATTTTCCGGCCTTAACATTTTCCATTCTTTTTTGAGTGGATTCTGGTTATTTCTCTTAATTCAAATTTTTACCGGCATAACTCTAGGGGTGCTCTCAAGTATCATCGCCATCAGAAAGTATTTAGAGATTTAAAAATTGCGGGGTGGTGCAATGGTAACACGCCACGCTCTGGACGTGGAATTCTTGGTTCGAATCCAAGCCCCGCAGCAAATTCAGGCGAAATCCCTTCGGTTTTGCCCTCTCGCCCTGTATTGAACTTGTTCTGCTTCGGGATGTTCTAGTGCGGGGTTTAATTTTCGGTCAAAATTTGAGATTGATAAAAAGCCAAAAATAAGTTAGATTGAAAGAAGGTATTGAAAATAAAACAACTAAAGGTCGCAGTTTTTAAGTAAATAAAATAAATTCACCCAGTTAAATAATTTTGCTTCTGGCAAAATTGCCGTTTCGCGGCATTTAACCGGGTAAAACATTATGGCTAAAGAAGTTATAAAAAAAGACGGCACAAAAGAACCTTTTGATGCCGAAAAAATTAAAAAAGCAATTGCAGCTGCTGCCCAAAGAACTGATCTTCCAGAAGAGAAAAAAAATGAGGTGGTAGCACAGGTGGCAGCGAAAGTAATTCAGATGGCAGAAGGAAAAGATGAAATAGCAACCTCAGAAATTAGAGGAAATATTCTTTCAGAACTTGATAGCGTAGAACCCTCTGTTTCAGCAGCTTGGAAAAAGTACGAAGAAGAAAACAAATAAGCTTAATTTGTTTGATAAGCTTATAGGAAAAGCGTCCCGCTATTAGCGGGACGCTTTTCTTGATAGAGTTAATTAATTATGAAATATGATTTAGCGGTAATTGGAGGAGGTCCTGCTGGGATGATTGCGGCAGGAAGAGCGGGTGAAATTGGAGCTCGCGTTGTTCTGGTTGAAAAAAATAAGAAACTTGGAAGGAAACTTTTACTTACAGGAAAGGGGCGGTGTAATATTACAAATAAAGCAGATAAGCCAAGAGAGTTTGTAAATAAATTCGGGAAAAATGGAGAATTTCTTTTTTCATCTCTGTCTAGGTTCGGGATTGAGGAAACAATTGAATTTTTTGAGAAAAAAGGGTTAAAAACCAAAATCGAGCGGGGAAAAAGGATTTTCCCCAAAAGCGACAGAGCCCAAGATGTTCTCAATATTTTAATCAACTATTTAAAGAAAAGCTCGGTGAAGGTAATGACAAATTATGAAGTGAAAGAAATTATTAAAGATAAAAACAGGATAGCAAAGGTTGTTTTAAGTGGCGGCCAAGAACTTTTGGCTAAAAATTATATTATTGCCACTGGCGGTAAATCTTATCCCGGAACCGGTTCTACCGGCGACGGCTACAAATGGGCAGGGGAATTGGGCCATAAGATTAATAAATTAAGGCCGGCTTTGGTTCCTCTGAAAATCAAAGAAAGCTGGCCTAAATTAGCCCAGGGTCTGGCTTTGAAAAATATTAAACTGACCGTTTTTCAGAAAAGCAAAAAACAGGACAGCCGTTTTGGCGAATTGCTTTTTACCCATTTTGGCATATCCGGTCCCATTGTTTTGGATTTGAGCAAGGCTATAGGAGGACTTTTGGAAAAGGGAGAAGTAAAACTGGTTTTAGATTTAAAGCCAGCTTTGGATTTTCAGACATTGGATAAAAGACTCCAGTCGGATTTTTCAAAATATAGTCAAAAATTATTCAAAAATTCTCTTTCGGATTTGCTTCCTCAAAAATTGATTCCCATAGCAGTTGAATTATCCGGCATTGATCCTTTAAAAAAAGTAAACGAAATTACTCGGGAGGAAAGGCACAGGTTGGCGAAATTATTAAAGGGACTGGAAATGCAGGTAACTTCGCTTTTAGGTTTTGAAACGGCGATTGTGACTTCTGGAGGAGTTTCTCTGAAAGAAATAGATTCAAAAACAATGAAATCAAAGTTGATTGAAAACCTATATTTTGCCGGCGAAATCATCGACTTACACGGTCCGACCGGCGGCTATAACCTTCAGCTTTGCTGGAGCACAGGGCATTTAGCCGGAAAAAGCGCCACAAATTCCGTCTCGACAAAACCCTCAAAAAGTGACAAAATTTAAGTATAAAACATGAAAAAACCATTTAAACGACCTCAAACGAAAAAGCGAAGGTGGGGTTTAGCCACTCGTTTGGAACACAGAAGAATCGGAAGCGATAAGAAAAAGAGATGACCGAAGCCGATTTTGAAAAATTGGTAGCAGAAGCGTTAGAATCCCTGCCCGAGAATATCCGGAAAAAAATGGATAATGTTGAGATTGTCGTGGAAAAAGGTTCGGCCCAGGGTCCATTTCTTGGTCTTTACCAGGGAGTTCCCAAAACCGCCTGGGGCAGGGGATTCGGAATGAGATTGCCCGATAAAATCACTATTTTTCAGGCGCCATTGGAAAGAATCAGCCGCTCGGAAACGGAATTAAAAGAAATCGTAAAAAACGTTGTCTGGCACGAAGTGGCGCACCACTTCGGGTTCGACGAGAAAGGAGTCAAGGAGTTGGAGAGAAAAAGCAAGAAAAAATAAAACTCAAAAATTTGCCGAAAATTGAAAGACCGAGGGAAAAATTAATCCAAAAAGGCCCGCAAAAGTTAAAAGATCGTGATAAAATAAAAATATGACCGAAAGAAAATCAATTAAAAAATCGTTTACTATCCGTGATCTACCCGCCGAAGAGCGGCCACGGGAAAGACTAATCAAATTTAGCGAACAAGTTCTCTCGGTCCAAGAGCTACTTGAGCTTATTTTGGGTCGCGGAGTAGCTGGCGAATCGGTTGCTGTTATAGCCCAAAAGTTGTTAAGTCATTTTGGTAGTTTGCAGAAGTTATCGGAAGCGAGTCTCGAAGAATTATCGGTTATTAAGGGAATCGGATTAGCAAAAGCAGCACAAATCAAAGCCGCCTTTGAAATTGGGCGAAGAGTTTCGAATCAAATAGCACCTTACAAAAGTAAGGAATTAACTAACCCAGAAAAAGTTTACAATCTCGTAAAGAATAAACTGAAGGATTATAGTAAAGAGCATTTCTATCTGATAGCTTTAAATACTCGGAATTGGTCAATCAATGAAGTTTCTGTTGGTACGCTTAACGCTAATATTGCGCAACCACGCGAAGTCTTTTCTGAAGCAATCAAGAGTAGAGCCGCTTCTGTTATCGTCGTTCACAATCATCCTTCCGGAGACCCCCAGCCATCGAGAGAAGACATAAGAGTTACCCTCGAACTTAAAGAAGCTGGTAAAATTTTAGGAATTGAGGTACTAGATCATATAATTGTTACAAAAAGTAACTTTTTTAGTTTTAAGGAACAAGAATTAATTTAATATGAATTAATATGCAGGAAGATATTAGGCAACTTATAAATAAGATAATAGAGTTTCGGGACGAACGAGACTGGAAACAATTCCATAATCCCAAAGACCTTGCGATTTCTTTAGTGCTTGAGGCAACCGAAGTGCTTGAACACTTTCAGTGGAAGAGTAAAGAAGAAATCGAGGAGCATATCAAGCTTACTAAGAAGGAAATTGGGGAAGAGCTAGCGGATGTATTATACTGGGTGTTGCTTATGAGTCATGATTTTAATATTGATGTTTTTGAATCTTTGGAAAAGAAATTGAAAAAGAACGAAACAAAATATCCTTTAGAAAAAGCGAGGGGTAGACACATTAAATATACCGAACT
>Ga0315296_10000973_pt1 | contig 25394 bp, 30 predicted proteins | sample YL17G14_18_MG_FD_203921 | JGI IMG/M metagenome (GOLD analysis project Ga0315296, IMG submission 203921) | Sediment microbial communities from Yellowstone Lake, YNP, Wyoming, USA - YL17G14_18 | ecosystem: Environmental > Aquatic > Freshwater > Lake > Sediment | place: USA: Wyoming | collected... | reverse complement strand
CTGCAGGGGAAAAGTCCACCATTAGCTGTGTATTTAACTGGTCAAACTTCACTGGAGAGACCGTGTCAATAGTAGCTCACATCGTGTACGACTCAAATGAATCACTGTTAAACTACAGTCTGAGACTCCCATACCTCAAGATAACTAACGCGTCTTTCTCCAATTTCTCTCCAGAAACGCCTTACATAACCGTCACAGTCCGCAACAGCGAGTTTTCCAAAATCAACGCGACAATAACTCAAATGCGCATTGACACTAATAACACAACATTGCTGACCGTCAACGCACTAGCGTATGAAGTTACCGTAGGATCCCAGATAGAAATAGTCTGTTCATGGAATTGGGCTTCATACGTCGGACAAGACGTAACAATCACAGTACAGACTGCAGACGGATTCGAAACTTCTGCAACATTCAAAGTAGGGTAACCACTCCAAAATCTTTATCTCATTTCTAAACCCTAACCCCTGAAACGTGACGACCTTGTCCAGCGTGAAGCCTACTGAAAGAGTAAAAGCAATTGAGTACGCAATTCGCGACGTCATCTCTTACGCAAAACAAGTCGCAAAGACTGGTAAGAAAATCTACTATTTGAACATAGGAGACCCGAACGCGTTTGACTTTGACACACCACCCCACATCAAACAAGCCCTGATAAAAGCAGTTGAAGAGGGAGCAAATGCCTACTCAGCCTCAGAGGGACTGCCAGAACTGAGAGAAGCAATCAGCCAGAAAGAAAAAAGAGTCAACAACGTTGAAGTCGCCGCCGAAGACGTAATTGTTACTGCAGGAATATCCGAAGGCATCCAAATGGTGATGGCGGCACTCATCGAACCGAAAGACGAAATTCTTCTTCCAGGACCAACATATCCGCCTTACATTTCATACGCCAAGTTTTTCGGTGGAAAACCAGTAACATACGAGACAGTTGAGAAAAACGGCTGGCAACCAAACATTGAAGATCTTAGAAAAAAGATTTCGCATAAGACTCGGGCAATAGCGATTATCAACCCTAACAATCCTTGTGGCGCACTATACGAGAGAAAAGTTGTAGAAGAAATCTTGGACCTAGCTGGCGAAAACGACCTTCCAGTATTGTCGGATGAGATTTACGATCAAATAGTGTTTGAGAAGAAGTTTGTGAGCACGGCCCACGTAGCCAAAGATGTTCCAGTCGTAGGCTTGAACGGTTTTTCAAAAGCATATCTAATGACAGGCTGGAGACTCGGCTACCTGTACTTCCACAGCCCGAAGGGTCAGCTACGAGAACTAAAAGAATGCATCGAGAAAGAAGCTAGAATAAGACTTTGCGCAAACACCCCCGTTCAGAAAGCCGGCGTGGCAGCCTTAAACGGCCCGCAAGACCACATAAAAACTACAGTTAATAAACTTCGGCAAAGAAGCCACTTTACTTGGAAAAGACTGACCGATATTGAAGGAATCAGCTGCGCGAAACCAGAAGCTGCGTTCTATGTCTTCCCCAAAATCCACGAGGTAGGAACAAAATGGAAGACAGACATGGAGTTCGTACTAGACCTTCTAAAGGAAACTGGAGTACTTTTCGTTCACGGATCTGGCTTCGACCCAGTGTACGGAGCTGGACACATCAGAGGAGTTGTCCTCCCGCCTCTTGAGAAGCTTGAAAAAGCACTCGATGAACTTGAACGTTTCATGAAGAAACATATGTAGAAAGAGAACGTCAGACGCGCCATCTACGCCTTCTCTATTTGTAAATGGGTAATCCTTCCTTCGGATCGCGAACCATTCTGTCGAATTCTTCCATCAGCCGTCTTGTAATCGGACCTGGCTTGCCGTCCCCTATTGACCTTTTGTTTATTTCTCTAACTGGTACAATCTCTGCAGCTGTCCCTGTGAAGAAAACCTCGTCTGCGGTGAAAAGTTCATAGGGCGTGACGTTCTTTTCCACGACATCGTATCCCAGCTTTCTAGCAAGGCCCTGCACAGATTCGGCTGTTATCCCTGCCAAAGCACCCGTGCAGGTAGGTGGTGTACAAAGTTTCCCGCCTTTGACTATGAATATGTTTTCCGCTACACCTTCACACACAAACCCATTCTTGTCGAGACATATAGCCTCATCAACACCAGCTATATTTGCCTCAATCTTTGCCAAAATACTGTTGAGATAGTTGAGGGATTTAATCTCGTGTGACGTCGCATCGACTGGATCTCTTTTAACCCATGAAATCATAGCAGTAGCACCGTTCGCCTTTGCATCGCCTCTGTGCAGTGAGATTGTGTCTGCTATAATTATTATCGACGGCCTCGCACATTTTTTTGGATCGAGCCCAAGGTCTCCTACTCCCCTTGTAACCACTAGACGAATGTACGCATCTCTCAGGCTGTTCTTTCGCAATGTCTCCAAGGTCCACTGAATCATTTCTATTTCGGTTATCGGAATTGACAGCATTATCATGTGAGCCGAACGATAAAGTCGGCTGATATGCTCTTTCAACTTGAAAACTGTGCCGTCGTACGCGCGGATGCCCTCGAACACGCCGTCCCCATACAGCAGACCGTGATCAAAAACCGAAACCTTCGCTTCCGACTTTGGATAGAATTTCCCGTCTATGTAGACCTGTAACTCCTTCTCCAAAGTTTTGCCCCCAAAGTGAGAAGTTAGTCTATCAAATCAAGGTTTCATATATCTTTTGCATGGAACCAGCGTATTTTACCATCACTAACCGTAGAACTGAGGCCTTTTCGACAGGTGTTTTGGCAAGGGCAACGGCTTGAAAGGTTTGTCACCAATTGTCTTTTCGAACTCTGCAATCAACTCTTTCAGCTTCAACTTGCGCATTTCACCAACTAATCTGTCCCTCACTGGAAGTACACCTGATGCGAGCTCCTTTTGGCCTACAACAATTATGTAGGGAACCCACTCCATCTCAGCCTCACGAACTCTCTTCTGCAACGTCAGCGTACGATCGTCAATGTCCACCCTAATGTTGTGAGCCTCTACTTCTGCTGCGATTTTTTCCACATCCTCGAGGAAATTGCTGGACAGGGGGATTAGACGAATCTGCGTTGGCGAGAGCCAAAGAGGAAGCATCGGCCGTTTACCGCTTTTCTGATCCTTGTAAGCCTTCTCCAAAAGGGCATACACATCCCTTTCAATTGCCCCGCTCGGAGAGCAATGGAGAATAAGTGGGTGTCGCTTCTCACCTTTCTCATCGACGTAGGTTATACCGTATCTCTTTGCATTTTCAACGTCTAGCTGGTCTGTTGACAGAGCCGCGGCCTTGTCTTGATTATCCACGTAGTTCATGTCCCACTTCAATATAAAATAGAAGAACTGTTCACTCCACATCTCAGCCAACATGGGTTTGCCGAAAGTCTTCGCTAAAGACGCAATGAACTTCTTGTTCTCTTCATAGAAGTCCTTGGTAAAGCGTATTCCGACTTCATAGTCATCTTTGTCTAGACCTATCTCATCTAGGATCTGGATGCACAGTTTGAATCTTGTCGCAAATTCTTTTCTAGCTTGTTCGAGGTCTGTACAGAAGGCGTGACAGTCGGGCATCGTGAAAGCCCTCAGTCTTCTGAGACCTGCGACCTCTCCGCTTTTTTCTCGTCGGAAGCTGTAACGGGTTAATTCGTAGACCTTCAACGGCATGTTCTTGTAAGAAAACTGAGTGTCATGCACGATCAAGAACTGCCCGAAACAGGCGGCGAAACGCAAGAAGAGCTCCTTGTCTTCTGACTTAAGCAGATATTGCCTTGCGGGAAAACGGTTCACGTAATCCGCTAGGCTAGGATGGTGAAAGTCATACATTACCGGAGTCTCAACTTCCATGGCACCGTACTCGTTCATCTTGACATCCACAAGCTGCTCGAGCAAAGATTTGACCAGTCGACCCTTCGGATACCAGCGGTAGTGTCCAGGATCGCTTCCAGGTTCGTAATCAACTAGTTCCAGTCTCTTCATCAACTGAACGTGGGGCGGCATCTGCTGACTGGCTCTCACCTTTGATATCTCGTATCTCGCAAATTTCTGAAGGTTCTCGCGCCCTTTGAAATCGAATTCCTCGACAGGCACCATCTTTCCGTCAGGTTTAAGGATGTGCCAAGAAGACTTGAGTTTCTCTTCGGCCTTTACAGCCTCGGAAACTTTCTCTTCTTCTTTCCTTTCAGCTTCTTCAGGCAGTATTACGCGGGATTGCTCTGCTAGAGGGTGTCCTTTGATTGAAATCGTAAACTGCTTGTTCCAGCCGAAAGGCGCACGGAAAGTTTCTATACCTTTCTTCGCTGCATACGATTCCATAGCCTTGACTGTTTTCAATGCTTCTGACGGCTTGGCCAAACGACTGCTCAAATGGGCGTATGGATAGATCAGAATGCGGTTTACACCAAGCTTTCCCAAGAAGACTTGAACTTCCTCAATAGCTCTCTGTGCGACTCTTCCATCGTCACCTTCTTCAACCGCCGTGAACAACACAACCAGCTCTTCTAATCGGACTTCTTTCTTCAGGGCTTCTTCAGCCATGGCAATCTCTTTCTGAACAGGCTTGTAAACAATGAAGTTGGAATGCAACTGCAATATTCGCATTAAAATGTCTTCCTCCTCAACTCAGACGTTATAGCGCCACTTCTCAAGCTGCTTGTCCTTCTTCGTCTTCTTCTTATACTCCTTATAATGTTCTTTGCACAGGTAAGCACGCCTTTCGCTGGATACCTTAAGGCCCGCGGTCTTTACCTTTTCAGCTGAAAGTGAACGAACAGCGTCTCCACTGCAGCCAGGCACGTTACATTTTACACCCTTACTTATGCGTCCCAAAGCATGACCTCACATGTACATGGTCTTAATGCAATACAATGCACTTCATTCTTTAATTTCTTTTTCATAAAGAATTTGGGCTCTTCGACGGATTTCCGCTTCATCGCCAAAGAATGTTGGACCGATACCTTCAACAACAAGGGAAGCAGCTGCCACTCCAACGCATGAACACCAAGAACAATCTTCGCCTCGAACATACTCCGCCAAGAAACCACCCATGAAAGCGTCTCCAGCCCCTGTGGGGTCAACAAGCTTTTCCGGTTTGCAGGCTGGAACGTTGTGGATTGTGCCTTCAACTGAAACTGCGGCGCCACTAGCTCCCAGCGTGACTATGACGATCTTGACACCACAGTCGTGTACGGCTCTCATAGCTGAATCAAGCTCAGAAAGACCAGTCACCGCTTTGACTTCGCCTAATGAGGACTTATAGATGTCGACAAGTTCCAGAACGTGCTTATCCGTCAATGGTCCGAGGTGAACGCTCCCCATATCATCAAAACGTCGCACCAGCCCCTGAGGATCAAGAGACATAATCTCGCCACAGCCCCTCAGCCTTTCAACAACGTCACATGAGATCTCACCAACTATAGGCCCAACATGAATAGCCCTAGCCTTTGGAGGCTGCGGCATGTCTTCAATAGTGATAGGAGACATTCTAATCTCCGCCCGCAGGGCGCGATCCGAAAAGTCGCTGCTATATTTCAGCTCAAAACGTGTAGTCTGCTCACCCTCAACTTTTCTCACGTTCGACAGGTCGATGCGTTCCTGCCCAAGCCACCACATGTACGCTTCAGGAAAGTCGCTGCCAACCTTGGAGATAACCGAAACCCTTGCATCTAAACGTCTAGCAGCAAGAGAAACATAAGCCACAGAACCGCCTAAAACGACAAAGGGAGTCTTTCGATCTGGTAGCAAGATCGAGTCTATGGCAAAATGCCCTGCTACAACGATGTCGAACACGTGTGCGCGCGACCTCGACTACAATAATGAGGCAAAGTGAACTTAAAGTAAACGGAATTTTACTGCCCCTGCCCAGCTTATGTGAGCGCCAAGTTTTTATTGCTGTAATACAGAATTGTTTTGTCGCTCCTTCGGGGGCGGTTTAGATGAAATCCTCGTAGTTGTTTCACCTTCAGGGTTTAGGTAATTCACAAGCACAAGACAGCCCGTTTTATAGCAGATTTTGAACATCTGGAGGAGGTGATGTTTTGACACTCAACATTCGTAACATGAGATTGGAAGATGTAGAAGTAGTGGCGAGGATGGACGCTCTCGACTATGACAAGGACCCAGAAAAGGGTTACAAAGAAGCCAGAGAACATACGCTAGATCATTTGAAAATTGTGCCCAAACATTGCTATGTTGTTGAAAATGACAACAAACAGGTAATTGCGGCCATGGTCCTGCATCCGCGCAATGAAGTCTTTGAAATAGAGGACTTTCACGTAAAAGATGTCCAGCAAAACAGAGAAGCCTTGGCTCTGCTTAAGGCAAAGCTCTTGGAATATTTGGAAAACGTGCAAACCGAAGTCCTGTGTTGCCCTTATGCTGTTAGGAGACTGATGGAAAGCTAGAACACTTGATCTATGAGCCATTCAAGCTTCTTCACAAAAGGAATTGTCTTGAAGCTCCACTTTGTAGGCAACCGCTCTCCTGTATCCTTGAAGCCCATCTTTGTCCAGAAGGCATAAGATTTCCAAGGAACGCCTTCCACATTCTCAGTCGTGTCCGTCTTGATGCGGCGGCGTCCATTGGCCTTAGCCACTTTCTCAACATAGGCAACAAGATTTCTGCCTATTCCCTTTCTCTGCTCACTTTTGGTGATGTCGATATCGTCGATGTAAGCACAGTCACGCTCCAAGCTGAAAACGATGAACCCGACTACTTCACTATTCTTCTCAGCCACAACAACTTCAGAGCCATCATTCAACTTGTTTCCAGTAGTCCGCACTTTTTTCAGTTCTCCGGGAACCGAATAGGTCCCCCACTCGGGCGCACCAAACCCCTTGGTCTCTTCTTGTGAAGCAGACGTCAAACACGCCTGAACTATGGCGGGAATATCGTCTATAGTCGCCTTACGAATGACTACTTCTTCCAAGAAAACGTCAGCCCCTTTTCTGCATCAGAACGATATTATCGTTGAAATTCTCTCTCAAGGGTTCAAGCGATAGATGTTTGAAAAAGCCCAAGAACTTGAAACAGCCGCTTAATTCAACCAAAGATTTGAGTTCTTGCGGTGCAAAATCCTTAGACCTTTCAACAGAAACAAGCCTCTTACGCTCCCCATGATCGACCACGTCTAGAATCAGTTTCCCTTCAGATATCTGTTCAATAAAGTCCAACATCGTCATCTCATAGGTCACTTTTATTTCAATTTCCTCACTCTTCATCGACCATTCTTGTCTGCCAGAGCGCAAGCCAATTTCTAGAGCCTCATTTTCAAGTAGGTAAATGCCGCCGTCATTCAATGCGTTAGCAACACAACTCAAATGTCTCAGGAATTCTTGGTTAGAATCGACCTTCATCGATCCAGACAAAGAAAAAGCAAAATCACACTTCTTCGCAACCTTGAAATCTCTCATGTCAGTTTGAACGGTTTCAATCCTCAACCCTTCCTCTATTGCCTTCTGATTGAGATACTCAACCATTTTCGAGTTTGTGTCCAAGCCCACTGCCTCATAACCTCTCCTGGCAATTTCACGAAGTTGAGGACTAGGGCCACGTCCTATGTCCAAGAATCTTCTCGCCTCTTTTCCGCAAAACCTTTTGGCAACAGTCTGGAAGAAATCTACCTGTCTTTTCACTTCCTGATAGCTGAAGGCAATTTCGTAGTATAGAGGATAATCATAAGCGCTCATCATTCTACTCCTTCAGAATCGAAGATAATTCGTCACTGGATAACAATAAAAATCTAGCGTTGATTCAAAAACTCACGTCTTCAGCTCAACCTTCTCTGTTAATGGGTTTTTCTTGAATACTGCTATCCATGGACTTCCAAAAACCTTCCTCTCCTCGTCAGTGGTTTTTCGATAATCCTTGAACTTGCCTTCTTTATACCGTGTGAAAGGCATCAAAATGGAATAACGTTTCTGCGAATACACATCAAGCCTATTCGACAAATACGTTGACACTGTGTACCTTCTCTTGCAGCCAAAAAGTCCAAACCTCTCTGCTAACCTTTCCCAGTCTTGAGGATAGACTTGTTTAAAAACCTGCATGAAATCAAGCACCGTGAACGAGTTTGCAAGAATGTTTCTGATGGTTTCCTCAATTTTCTTCTCTTTGATAACTGTTTTTGATACCATCGCTACACCAACCTTACTGGTTGACAGCAGTTAGCTGGTTCAGCTTCTGAGAAGATTGGCATTAAGCTCCTAGAACTTTGACTGTAATAGAAGAATAGCTTTGGCCAAATCCCCTCCGCTTTCCTCCAGCGCTCTTCTGGCTTCCTCCAGACTCTTGCCAGTCTGGTCAGCCACAAGCCTAACGTCTTCTTCAGCAATTCCCGAGAGTTTACGCTCAGCAGCTTTCTCTGTGATCTTCCCTCCTGTGACCTGAAAGATTTTCTGCCCTTGCATCTCAAGCACAGCCACCTCAGGCTCTTCAATCGTAATTTCCTTACTAGTCGTCTTTATCACAACTTGCTCAACATCGCCCACTGCGTCCATGCTCATGCCCATACGCTGCATCATACGTCTTGCTTCACGTGGATTCACACGTCTACGCATAGAATCACCTTGCCCTCTAACATCTACTATTCAAAATTCATATACTTAACCTTCATCCATACAGCCGCGTCTAACTTTGACTGCAACGCCACGCTTGAAAGCTCTCATTTCTTCGCCTGACAGCACCGCACGCCCAACCGCTAAGACACCGCCTTTTCCGTCGACCACGATTACCTCATCTTTTGCCCGAATCTCATCATCAGCCTTCTCAACATGGGCGGCAAATACATCGCCACCTTCAGCAATGAACTTTGAAACGTCATCTCGAACCGTGACAAAGCACTTTGCAGAAGATGCATTTTCGACGATGCGTTTTGCCCCTTTTATGCTCAGGGAAAGCAAACCATCTGTTGGACGCAACGTGGCAAGCCGCTTTCGATCCAAGTAGATATAGCGGATTCTGCCCGTTCTTTTAGAAAAGACGATCTTCACCTTTTCTGGAAAAAGCCACTCACCCGCTTCTCTTCCGAACTGGTAGTCTGCCACAGTCCTTATTCGCCTCAAAGGATCCTCCAAGCTTATGCACCATCGAACAGGCTTATGGGTTCGACAACTATAAACACGACCTTAATAATAAAAACAGTCTAGGTGTGTACTTATTTGCGATGCGAAGTCTGCGGGTGCAGGATCAACGGAAAATCGTTCAACGTCATAATCGAAGGAGCAAGACTGACAGTTTGCGGTGAATGTGCAAAGCACGGTAAGATCTGCTACGATGAGCCTAAACCGAAACCCATATTCTCAAAACCTAAAGCAGCACCACTGATGCTAAGAGTTCAAACTAAACCACAGACGCCTCCGATCGACACAAGCATGGAGTTAGCAGAAGACTATGGCACAAGAATAAGAAAAGCAAGAGAGAAGCGTGGGCTTTCCCATGAAGAACTAGGCAAGAGAATAAACGAAAAAGTGTCTCTTCTCAAGAAGATCGAAATAGGAAAAATGACGCCCAATGATAAGCTTGCAACGGCACTGGAGCATGTGCTAAAGGTCAAACTGATTGTACCTGCAAGGGAGGAAAAAGTTCCACAAGTGAAGATACCCAAGGCAGTAAACTGCGAGCTGACCCTCGGAGACCTGATTCAACTGAAGAAGAAAAGCGAAGACAAGGGGGAAACAACCGGACGAAAGCAATCATAGTTCAACGTCGACAACAGTTTGAGCCATCAACACTTGATGAGCTTGAAAGCTTGGCAGAATCAGCAGGTTACACGGTCGTTGGCAGATTAGAGCAAGTAAGAGAACCTGATGCACGTTACCAGATAGGCAGTGGAAAGGTTGAAGAACTTGCCGAGCTCGTGAAGAAAACAGGTGCCGAAAGAATTATCTTTGATAACCTCCTGAAACCTGTCCAATCTTATAACATTGCAAAGGCGACAAACGTCGAGGCAAACGACCGTTTTAGGCTAATACTGGAGATTTTCACAAGAAGGGCCACAACAACCGAGGCGCACCTGCAAATCGATCTTGCAAAGCTACAGTACGACTTGACGCAAGCAAAAGAAAGAGTGCGTCTAGCAAGGAAGGGGGAGCAACCTGGTTTCATGGGGCTTGGAGCCTATGAGGTTGACGTTTACTACGAAAGCGTCAAGAGAGAAGTACATGCTATACGCAGGAAGCTGAAGAGGATTAGGGGAAAACGCATTCTACACCGCCAAAGAAGAGCAGAGTTGGGTTTTGCGCCGATTTCTCTTGCCGGATACACAAAAGCTGGAAAAAGCTCACTGTTCAACACTCTCGCAAAAGAAACCGTTCCAGTAGATACAGCGTTGTTTACAACACTCTCGACAACAACACGTCTTGTGACGTTCTCCAAGAAGAAATTTCTATTAACGGATACAGTGGGCTTCATAGATCGTTTGCCGTTAACACTGATAGAGGCTTTCCATTCAACCCTTGAAGAAACAATCTATTCAGACCTCATACTCCTGATAATAGATGCAAGCGAAAAGTTGGACGTCATGGAAAAGAAGCTTTCAACATGCTTGGAGACGATAGAACGCATAGGAGCTGCGGGCATTCCGACAATAACCGTGTTCAACAAGATCGATCTGATCGACGAAGCAGACATCGAGCAGAAGATCGGGCACTTCAAAGATAAAGCGACAACCATAGTGCCTATATCAGCATTACACGCGACAAACATCGAACAACTGAAACAAGAAATACTCAATGAACTGAAGAATTTTGTGCGAGCCTCATTCACAATACCTTTAACCAAGGAAATAATGCAGTTCATGGCTTGGCTCTTCAGCAACGCGGATGTGCGCACAACAGACTATACCGCGAACTCGGTGCACGTAGTTTTTGAAGCAGCTCCATCGTTTGCGGAAAAAGTAAGGAATCGAGTAGAGAAAGAGTTTAACGGGACAATAGAGAAACTCTAGAAACAGAGAACATGCCTCAGATCGTTGTGCTGAGATGGGGCCACAGACCACAGAGGGACGCAAGGCTAACAACGCATGTTGCGCTTGCAGCCAGGGCCTTGGGAGCTGCTGGTCTCATACTCTCAGACATAAAGGACACTAATATCAAGGACTCAATTGAAAAGATCACACGGGAGTGGGGCGGCCCATTCTTTTTTGAAATGGGAACGCACTGGAAGAAGGCTGTTCGAAACTGGAAGGCCAATGGCGGTTTCGTCGTCCATCTGACAGCTTATGGACAAAACATCGAGACAACCAATGTGTTAGAGCAGATCAAGAGTTTAGAGAAGGATATTTTGGTCATTGTTGGAAGCCAAAAAGTACCAGGCGAATTCTTCTCTGAAGCCATATCAGATTTCAACGTTGCTATCGGCAATCAGCCCCATTCGGAATGTGCAAGCTTGGCGATTTTCCTGGACCGCTTTTTTGAGGGAAAGGAGTTGACAAGAAGGTTTGAGAATGCACGGGTCAAGATCGTTCCCCAAGAAAGAGGAAAAAGGACTGCCAATGAGAAAATCACGTAGTTCTGTGCCATATCTCTTGTAAAGAGATTTAAGGTCGAACCATGCAGAATATATAATACAGAGACCAGCGTTGAGAAGGAGAAACAAAAGGACCCAAATGTTGTCAAACATAGACGATGCAACATTGACGAGAGTTGCACAGGCATTAGGCGAGGAGGAAGCCATCAAACTTATTGAAGTACTCAAAAACTCAGCGGAAACAACAGACGATGCGATAGCAAGCAATACAGGTATAAGACTCAATTCGGTTCGCAAGATTCTCTACAAGCTTTATGATCATTCACTTGTAAGCCTGAGACGAACACGCGATCCGAAAACGGGCTGGTTCATTTTCCATTGGAGGTTGCAGTCAGACCAGCTGGAAGCCTTCATACAAAGCCAAAAACGTCGGGTTCTTGAAAAACTCAACTTCAGGCTAGAGTTTGAGAAAAACCATGACTTCTATTATTGTTACACCCCAGGATGTAAGCGTATCCCGTTTGAGGAGGCTGTGGAGCTTGTTTTCAAGTGTCCAACATGCGGAAAACCGCTGATGCATTATGACAACGACAAAATCCTAGAGGCATTAGGAAAGAAGGTCGAAATTCTAAGGAAGGAGCTTGGTGAGTGAAAAGCTCCCCACGAGAGAACAAGCACTCCAGTTTCTCAGGCAGAGTGGATGTCGACAAAACGTAATACGACACGTTGAAACAGTTTCCCAACTTGCATGTAAGATAGCTGAAGCATGCAGGGAAAGAGGATATGCTGTTGACCTGGAGCTTGTTGAGATAGGTGGACTTCTACACGACATTGGACGAGGCAGAACCCACAGTGTGCATCACGCAGTCATCGGCGCAGAAATCGCCAGATCCCAGCGTCTACCAGAGTCAGTCGTATCGATAATCAAGAGGCATGTTGGCGGCGGAATAACAGCCAGAGAGGCCAAGAAACTTGGATGGCCTGAGGATGTGTACGTTCCACGAACACTTGAAGAAAAAATCGTGTGTTACGCGGACAAGCTGGTTGAAGGTTCACGCCGCGTCCCAATTGAGAAGACTATAGATCATTTTTCGTACGAGCTACCGCCAACCGCTATTGAAAGAATCTGGAAACTGCATGAGGAAATGTTGGTTTTGGTCGGGGACTGCGATTGTCTTCCTTGACTTTGCCCGTAAAACTTTACAACGACTCTCAGCTGAGTCAGGTCGAAAGAAACCTAAAGCATATATTTGAAGGATTGAAGGCTGAAATCAAGTTCCACGGAGCTAGTCCTCGGGGATGGATTCAAGTTTCGGTTTCTGGCGAAGACGACAAAGTAGTCACCCACTATTTGGCTGACAAGATTGGACTTTGTCCAATAGAATTGCAAAACGTTGGCAAATATTCAAGGTTCAAAGGGTTTCTGATAGAACCGACCAAAACCAAAGATGAACTTCATGTTGATATAGGAATCTTTTCTCCAAGCAACATTGACGCTGTAATCCCACTTCATCGCTTGCAGTCTCAACTCGGTGACGGAAGGAAGATCGCACTCGACAAGTTGGCTGAGCTTTTCGGTTTCTGCAGGAACCTACCTTTACACATTAGAGTCACAAGTGTTGACTTCCAGAAGAGACACATCGAGGCTGAACTCTCAGAGAAGCAGCAAAGCCAATACGCGGAGTGGACGCGTTCTCTACTTGACAGATTGTTGATTCTAGGAGCCTCTTATAATGAAGTCAAATCGGCCATAAGTATGACACAATCCAACCGTGACATCGTCATCATCGAGTCGCTCGGAATCTTTGAACACGCAGTAGTATGCAAACTTGGAACGGATGCTGCTGGGTTGATTCCAAAGATTGGCAAAAGACTAAGAAAGGCAACCTTAAGCGTTTTTAACCCAAGGAAGATACTCGGACTATTTGGAAGCAATCCAACACCGTCTATTTCCTAGAGGCCAAGTAAACCCCTACAAATATCGATAAACCGCCGACTGCTGAAAACAACGTGACTGTTTCTCCAGCAAAAATCGTCGCAAACAACACCGTCACCAATGGTTCTGCAAACAGGAATGAACTCATCACTGCAGCCTTCACTTGGTTTGCCACATGAAGCCAAATAAAATATCCTAACAACGAGCACGCAAAAGCCAAATAGAGGACCGCTGACCAGCCTTGCAGACTCATCGTCGCTATTGTGTTCAAGGAATTTTCAGCTGCGGCGAAAGGAATCAAGCACAAACCACCTAGAATGTTGACGTAAGCTGAAACAAGAAACGGACTGTACTTTTTCATCACCGTCTTCCCGACAACCGTATATGCCGCCCACAGGAAAGGCGTGATCAGCAGGATTAAACTACCGACAAAGAAGCTTGAGTTGCTCTCAAGACCCAAAGACCCGCCTACAATAACAATGAATGTGCCGGCTGCAGCTGTTCCGATTCCAACAGTTTGTTTTCGCGTCAAATGCTCCTTAAGTATCCGAGCAGAAAGGACCGTAATCAAGATTGGAGACAACAGACAGACGAGAATCGCGGCGATTGAAGCACTTGCCATTTCAATGCCTGTGTATTGTACAGTAAAGAAGATGGTGACGCCAGACAACGCGAGGAAAAGCAGCGTTGGCATGTCCCTCTTGTGAACCAGAAGCACATATTCCGGGTTGGCACGCTTGTTGAGAATGAGCACTGCAAGAAACATGACACTCGCAACAAGAAACCTGAAGGTTGCGATTGCTATAGGTGTCAGGCCGTCGTTGAGTGTGACCTTTACAACTACGAACGAGCTGCCCCAAAAAGTGATCAGACACAACATTAGAAAAACGTTGAAAGGGCTGATCGCTTCAGTTGCCATGCGCTCACTCTACCCTAAGTGGCTAAAAAGAGTTTACACCTCAGGACTCTTGCTAGAAATGCACATCTACCTGTATTCAAAGAGTCAATAGAAGATGCTTTGTGCTTGCGCTGACGGGCTGCCCATCATAGGACAACATTCTCATATGTTACCGCTTTTATAAAAAGGCCATACTGTTTTCAAAGCTGTCAGCGTGTGCTATTTTCTCTCAATCAGCTCGATCAGGGTTCCATCTGGGTCTTCTATGAAAGCTATGAACGGTCCAGTTGAGCCCAGCTTGAACGGTTCATCTGTAATTGTAACTTTGTTTTTTCTCATGATGGAAATAGTTTGCTTCATGTCTTTAACGTCAAAAGCAAGGTGGTCGAACAGTCGATCTTCATAGTCAGCTTGAATGAATTTTTTCTGTTTGCGATAGAAGGTCAGTTCGAGCTTGGCTCCTTTTCCCTCTGGATCTTGTAGAAACGCGATTTCAGCGTTGTTCTGAGGTATTTCATGCCGACTGAGAAGCTTGAGTCCCATTAATCTAATGTAGAAATCGATTGACCTGTCCATGTCGCTCGTTCTAATGCTTGTGTGGGCAAATATCACACTACTCACCTACGCTCTGTCTTAGCAGCTCAAGTATATAGAAGCGATGCACTTTTGTGTACAGTTTAAAGGAAATGTTCAAATTGTCCTGCATTGTTTGACATGGCAAGTGCTGCAAGATGAACAGTGTTGCCATCGCTAAGGGAACAAATCCTGTTGGAACTACAGTTGCAGCTCTTGAAATGATAAAGTCAGATGTGCACACAGCACTCTCTGTGAAAAAGCCGATTTTGATCAAGCCCAACTACATAAACTCGAAACACCCCTCAACGGGAATCACAACAGACAGCAGAGTCATCGAAGGAATCGTCAAATTCTTAAAACAACTCAATATAGGAGAAATCACGATAGGTGAAGGAAGCGGGTTCGCAGACACTTTTCAGGCTTTCAAGGTTGCAGGTGTTGACGCTGTTGCCGAACGGTGGGGCGTGAGGCTTGTAGACCTTAACAAAGACGCTTTTGTTGAAGTTAACCCGCCCAATCCACTGTCGCTCAAGAAGGTTAAGGTTGCGAAAACCGCTCTGGAAAGCACGATAATCAGCGTTCCAAAGCTTAAGCTCCACAGAATAGCCACTGTCACACTAAGCCTGAAGAACATGATGGGCGCGCTAGCGTCTAAAGGCTCTATGCACACTGGACGACTAAGCGAAAACATTGCCGACCTAGCATCAATTCTTAGGCCAAGCATATCCGTCATTGACGGAATAATCGCAGGAGAAGGACACGAGACGAGCGGAAACCCTGTGGAAATGAACTTGGTCATTGCAGGGACTGATCCTGTTGCAGTTGATGCTGTTGGAGCAGCAGTCATGGGCGTGAAGCCAACAGACGTGAAGCACTTGGTGCTAGCTGAGAAAAAGAAGTTGGGAACGTGCAACCTGAAAGAGATAACTGTGTTGGGAGAACCTGTAGAAAATGTTAAAAGAGAGTTCCACAGGTCGTTGTCGTCTAGACTCCTTGTTCACATCGGTTAGGCTCTCAAAAAATAGTCGATGATTATGATCGTCAAAGAAGTTCGTGCGAAGACTATTCTATCCAGATCGAAGGTTTTCGATTATACCATTAACCCTTACGTAGGCTGCGAGCACGGTTGCACGTACTGTTATGCACGGTTCATGAAAAGGTATACTGGGCACAGGGAAGAATGGGGCGAATTCGTTGATGTCAAAGTCAACGCGCCAGACTTGCTGCGAGCGGAGTTAAGAAGGAAAAGAGTGGGCAGAGTCTGGATAAGTGGAACATGCGATCCCTATCAACCTCTCGAGAGGAAATATGAACTAACAAAGGATTGTTTAGAGATTCTGTCAAAGTATAGTTGGCCTGTAACTGTTCAGACAAAATCCTCACTTGTCAACCGAGATATCGAACTGCTGAAAAAAATCCGAAATGTTGAAGTCGGATTCACGATAACCACAGCCGACGAGAACATCAGGAAGATTTTTGAACCCCACGCACCACCCATCAACGAAAGGATCAAAGCGCTGAAGACACTTCACACTAGAGGCATCAGAACCTTCGCCATGATTGCACCACTACTACCGAAGGCTGAAGGCTTAGTGAGGAAGCTAAGAAGAGAAGTTGATTATGTGCTGATCGACAAAATGAACTACCACTATGCAGATTGGGTCTATAGAAAGTTCAAACTAGAATACGCAATGGGTAGCGACTTCTTAAACTCTAAGAAAAAAGAACTCGTCACTGCCTTTGAAAAGGAAAGGATACCTTGTCAATTGATGTTTTAGTTTGCCGAACTAGGCTTGTATTGCACACGCGAGCTGGTTCAAGACCTTTGAAAAACGAGTCACACTTTTCTCGTTGTGCCTCACAATATTTTTATTATCGCTGGCAGTCACTGGTCTAGGAATTGGATGGTTCGTCTAAATGAGTCACAGCGCGCGCGCTTTGATTGACGAATACGTGGACAGATAGACACGATTTTCTTCGATCAAAAAACAGAAATAACGTTGGAACGCATTGTAAAGGCTGAGGATTCTCAAATGAAGTATGAAATCAAGTACAAGCCATCCTATTCGATGCTCGTAGTGAACTTGGAGAGAGGTGAAAGAATTACGGCTGAGTCCGGCTCTATGACTTATATGGATCCGAACGTGGAGGTTCACACACGGAAACGAGAGCAGAGCCTCTTAGGCAGCATAGGTTTGTCAGTCCTTGGGCGACAATCTTTCTGGGTGAATGACTATGCGGCGAATCAGAATCCCGGAGAAGTGGCGTTTGTTTCTGCACCCGTCGGCGACATAGAAATGCTGGATATCAAACCGGATCAAGGTTATGTTATACAGAAAGCCGCATACATAGCATCAACCGAAAACGTGGACTTGGATGTCAAGTGGGAAGGTTTCACAAGAGGATTGTTCGGTCAAGGTCTATTCATGATTAAGGTAACAGGCAACGGAAAACTCTTCATAAACACCTTTGGAGCCATAGACAAGCATACGCTGCAACCGGAGCAAACTATGATAGTTGACAACTTCCATCTGGTAGCCTTCAGCGACACGTGCAAGTACAAAGTCACCAAATTTGGCGGACTTAAAGAAACTCTATTAGGCGGAGAAGGACTGGTGACCAACATCACAGGTCCTGGAGACATCTACATACAGACAAAGAACCTCCAAGAATTTGTGGAATGGCTCTGGACACTACTTGAACCCAGAGTCAGATCAAGAGCAAGATAGAATACCGGCGCCGCAGCAAACACGCTCTTCCATTCTTGTCGTGGCTACCACATCTCCAAAAAGTCAGATTTTCAGAAACTAATTCCATTATCTCACAAGATAGAACAGATTAATGGTAGCGGTTGAATAGTGATATCATTACAGAGAGGTTTTCAAAGAACTAAGAGGTTTGGAAAGAGGTAGGCTTAGTGAGCTCGAAGAACTCGCTGAACATATTTTTCTTTGGATTTTTTCTTATATAGAAACTTGGAAGAATTTTTCAAAAGATAGTGGACTTGCAGAATTGAATTGAAGATTCTTCCACAAATCATAAGAAGTGGAACAAAAGGAATAATCAATGATGCACTATGGAGAAACTGAAAACTATCGACTATGAACTTCTATGGGAGCTGATGAAGGATTGCCGTAGAAGTGACAGACAATTGGCTAAAGCTCTGGGAACTTCTCAACCCACTGTCACAAGAAGAAGGACTAATATTGAAAAGAGCTTTATTGAAGGATATACGGCGATACCAAAATGGGAGAAAATTGGTTTTGAACTTGTTGCGTTCAGCTTTATAAAACACAAGATTAAGTATGCCAAGCCCGAAGTAAGGGAAGCAGCTTTCAGGAAAGTGGAAGAGTGGATGATGAAACAACCAAATGTTATCTTAGCCATAGACGGACAAGGAATGGGATGGGATGGCATCTGTGTTTCATTCCACAAGAGCTATTCAGACTTTGCAGAGTTCATGAGAAAGCACAACAGTGAGCTTTCAGAATTCCTGATTGATAGTCAAAGCTTCATCGCAGACATTAACCCAACAACTGTTAGAAAACCATTCCACCTGAAATATTTGGGAAAAGCGAAATAGTGTGTGCCTATCCAACTGTCCGAGTTCCCATCGTTCCTCATCACGCCACTATTCCTGATAGCATCATTATTCGTCAAGTACCAGACTTATAACATAGAACTTCCCCTCGCACTCCTTCTGATTTTCTGATTTCTGTTTTCTAATCTGATAAAATCTTAGAATTCTACTTCTTCTCTCGCGCTTAGAAAATTGGAATTTAAAAATTATCTTCGTTACCTTGACTGATGAAATACAGTAGATGAATGTGTGAATGAGTATCGTGGTTGAATAGTGGTGTCGTAACGGAGAGGTTGCAAAGAACTAAGAGGTTTGAAAGAGGTAGGCTCGTCGTGTGCACTAGGTGCACGTTACTTGAATGTCAGTTCATGGTTCAAGAAACACGAGCTCAGTTTAAATCATAAATGTAGAAATAAGAATAACTATTATTGAAATTGAAGGAGACAAATTATGTCGTTTATACCAGATTTTGAGTTAGGTTTCTGGAACGCCTGGATTCTTGAAGTGTTGTTCTTAGCGACTATGTTCTCAGGTTATCTGATTGACAAAAAGGCAAACAAAAGGTTTGGAGTTGTGCCGCCGTATGGTAAGACTGTGAAGAACTTGTTTTTAGTTACTAAACTGATGACGATTGTTACTTTTGCCTATTCTATCTTCCTGCCATTAAAGCTAGGCACAACATGGTTCTATGTAGGTCTTCCCATTTGTTTGCTGGCTCTGACTATGAGCTTCATAGTCGGAGTCAATTTTGCCTCAACTCCGCCCAATCAACCCGCGACCAAAGGGTTCTATCACATTTCAAGAAATCCTGCATATCTTAGCATGTTTTTGATAGATGTTGGCATAGGCATAACCTGCATTTCGTGGATTTTTCTGCTATTTGGAATGGTGCACATAATCCTGGCGAATATTTTGATTGGTTACGAAGAACGCTTCTGTCTGGCAAAGTATGGGAATGCCTATCAAGAATATATGAATATAACACCAAGATGGATCGGGATACCCAAATCGAGCAAAAAATGAGTAGTATATGGACAGTCCACAACTACTGAGACTACTTCTTTAGGCGTTTTTCCTTGTGCTTTTTTCTTTTCTCTTCTCTTTCCTTTTTAGTCATTGGCTTCTTCTTAGCACTTCCCATGCTCAACACAATCACCGCTTTTGAATAATCAGAATGACGAATTAAATTTTTGCACTTAAAGAACCACGAGGTCGGAAAGAATTTGGCTCGTCGTGTGCACGAAGTGCACGTTGCTTAAATGCCAGTTCGCGGTTAAGTGTTAGCGCGCGCGGAGTGACTTTTCTAAAAAAAGAGAAGTATGGATTTTTGGCGAGACTTACTTTTTCTTTGCTGGTTTTTCAAATGTCTCGTAGGCTTTTGCAGCTTTTGGGTCTAGTGGTCTAAGTTCGGTTATACACCATCGCCTTATCTCGACAGTCATCGTTCCTTCCTTCACTTTACTTGCAAGGTTGTCGGCAACCTTTGTTGCGTGTTCATCTTTGGCTCCAGCTTTCTTAACAGAAGCTTTAAGTTTTGCCTTATCGAAATCCTGCGTAACTCCAGAACGTTTCTTCACCTTAACCAAAAAAGACACCAGAAATATATATTGTAGATGCCAATTTAAAATTTTTGGCGGTTCTTCAACTAATTCGTTTATACCTAGCGCGCGCTATCGAAAACTATGAGAAATCACTCGAGCTGAACCCAGATAACCAAAATGGAAAAGTAATGCTGAAAAAACTGAAACAGCAAGATTGACGCGCATCCACTCACAAACTGCCTTGATTTTAATATGATAACGCGCGCGTTTTGGGGTAAAACTTCACCCCAAACCCAAACACCAGATTTATAACATAGAACTTCCCCTCGCATCCGCTCGGGTACGAATGCAATTGTCAAACAAACACAATCTTGTTTTATGTGTTGATCAAGAATTAGTTGAAAAGTCGCGTGAATTGGGGTTTAATCTTTCAAAGACTTTCGAGAATCACTTGAAACACTTGTTAATGCAATTTTCACAGGTCAATTTTTCAAATAACACTGGAAACAATGGAAATGTTGGTGATTGGTGGGCCGGACCGGACTTGAACCGGCGACCTTTGGCTCGTAAAGCCAATGTCCTAACCAAGCTAGACGACCGGCCCTCTTTGTTTTGAGTTAAGAAGGCATTATTTAAGAGTTTTAGCTCAATCATTCTTGGGTAAATTGAATCAAGCGTGCGCTCAAAAGAGAAATATAATCGACATCACATCAAGCAAGGCTTTCGGTGGGGAGGATCGAGAGCACGCGCTAACATGCATTGGAAAAAATCCGAGGAAGTGGCGTCATAACCAATGCGGCCTGACTGTCTGCCCGTTCTTTGCCTCTTCTTGAGGACTATTAGCGAGAATGTAGCGATTATAAACGATGGTAAAATGATCCATATTGGAAATTCTGGGATGACTGTGAATGTCGCTGTCGCCTCAGTTCCTATTCCGTCAACAGCTTTCAGAATGTAGGCGCCAGCAGTAGCTTGGTCCAGGACACTGATTATAGCTGTGAAGTTGCCGTAGACATTAGTGAGCAAAGGACTTGGAACTGTGGGCATCGTAGTGCCGTTCCAAGTGATGGTTATCCTTGAATTTGGTGCAAAACCAGAACCTACCACGGTTGTTGCTGCTAATCCCGTGGTTGGTATTAATTCCAGTCTAGGATTTAACTCGAAAACCTGAAAGACTTTCACATCATCATAATAGACTCTGACACTATTGTAGTTTTGACTCAGTGAAAACACTTTGATCTCAAACGATGGATTAGCCTTTATGTCGCCCGCACTAGTCGTCACATCTAGATTTTCCCCTTTTGATACGTCATCAATCCAAACAGAGTACGTCTCACTAGGTCTATCCATGATCAACTTGACTTTATACCACCTGTCAGCAACGTAAGATTGCAAGACCGGCCAGTTGCGCGCGCCACCAATACAGATTGAGCCATTGCTAAGAAAAAGTACTCCAGCCCACACGTGCACACGACCTCGCGGTGCCAATTCACTGAAACCCGCTCTAGCAACGTCAATTTCGCCAATTCCTACCCCTATCTCTTCAACTCTTACATTGACCTCAAAACCTATCCTGGGCGCCTCTGTTGCAAAAGGCTTAGCTGCATAAGCAGCCGAATAGTCGTGATGACCAAGAAGCTGTAAAGATCTTGTAGGGGAATTAGAGACGCTATCTACAATAACTTGATATTCGCTCCCCCTACCAGCAAACCATAACTCCCATCCACCATCGTAAGGGAAGGTTCCAACATCATACTTTTCAAAGTCGTCTTCAAAAAAGACAGTCTCGTTTGTTGCGTGAACTTCTAGAATACTAGCCCTGCACAATAGCACAATGCTTAGGAAAATAAGAAAGAGAAAGACGCTCTTTTTCATCTTTCCCCCTCACTTACTAGGTCTTCCCCAAACGATTTAAGAGTTGTGGAAGCAAGGAGCACGACATCTTCGCACGCTACTGTCTGTCTTCGCAAATGGTTTAAGCGAAGAACCGCGCGCTCTTCTCTCAAGATCTAAGCGCACTGCCGTTCTGCAATGATATTCTCAATTGTGTCTACAGGATTCTCCAGTGTAGCCAACTTCGCTTCTACATTGAATCTCTTTCCCAAATACGTCGTTGCGCTGTGAAAGACTCTGGAGAACTTCACGATGAACAACGGGAATCCCTTCTTTGACAGGTACTCGTTGACACTGATATGCCCGAATTCTGATATTACAATGCTCGGCGTTCCTTGTAAAGCGGCTTCTCGCGCGATCGTTCCTCCCACGCTTACCACTAGATCTGCCTGTGCAGCCAAACTTGCTGAATCCACGAACTTATCCATGACCACCAGTTTCTTGTCCTTAGGCACGCCGTAGCGGGGAAGGAAAACCACAGTCCCAAGAGAAGAAAGCTTGCGGGCAATCTCAATCGTAACATCATGCTTTCCAAGTCCGTAGGCCGCCTTGGTCTCCATCTGCCTGACCACAATCAAGGGTTTCTCGAACTTGAAAGTCTTCAGCGGCTTGGAGTCCTTCATCCACGCCACCTCGTCCACTCCTCTGTACTGAACTATTTTTTGTGGTCCATACTTTCTGTAGAGGCTTCTGGGGAGAGCTTCTGAAATAAGCAGAGTATCCGCCAATGGAATTGTCAGCTTGTTGACTGCCGTTGCATGAGGCGTGTCAGCTGTGACAATTATAGGTATGCTTAGACCGAACGCAAAACGGCATGACTCCACAGACTGACTTGAAATGGCTGCCTCAGGTGGATTGCTCTTGAACATCTTGGAAAAGAGAAGGATACGTTTTGCACCTTCTTCCAGACGCGTGAAAAGCGATGCTGGATTGTATTTCCCGACAACAACCGGGTTTTCACCAAGGACCTTTGCCAACGCTAATGTGTCGGGATGGTCTCTTGTAGTGAATATAACTTCGTGACCACGCTTTCTCAGACGCCTAGCAATCGCCGTGCCGTACCGAACATGCTTGCCAGTGCAGGCATCGTACCAGACTCTCATCGTTTCACCGCAGCCGCTTCCTATTGAAGATCTTCTTCTTCTCTTCGTATTCCTTCCTTGTCATCATGGGTTTTGCCGGAAAATCCTTCACAACTGTCGCTGGCGAAACGTTTTTGGTTACCACGCTTCCAGCTGCGACAACTGCACCGTCACCGATTGTCACGTTTGGCAGTATCACCGCACACCCGCCGATTACCGCATTGTCTTCTATGGTGGGAGGGGTCAAGCATTCGCTTACCGGAAACTTGTCGTTAAGAAGAGTGCTGTTAGGCGCTATAAACACGTTGTTGCCTACTTTGCAGCCGTTTGAGACTGTGACGTGGGTCTGCATGCTGCAGTTCTTGCCTATGGTGACGTCTTTTCCTATGTCACAGAAGCTACCAATGCGTGTTCCATCACCAATTCTTGTGTTGTCGCCTATAACAACGTAGTTCCAGACCACTACGCCCTGGCCGAAACTAACATTTTTTCCGATGATTACTCCCCTTCCGATCTTTGGTTTTGACATGTCTTCCCCTTCGCCTTTTAGGGTTGTAGAGCGTATGAAGTTTAAATAGTTTGACGAACCATTTTTGCTTCTGCCGAAGCGTGACAGAAATTGGCAAAAGAGAAAGTCATTGTAGTTGGTTTAGGCGAGGTTGGCCGGGCGATATTTGACTTATTGAGAGAGAGTGGACATTTTGCAGTTTACGGATTTGATGTCGACAAGTCCAAAATGAGTGACATTGGACAAGATTCGCTTCCCAACAAAGCGGATGTAATACACATCTGCATACCCTGCACGAGTCAGGAGAAATTTGTGAACGTGGTTGTCGACTATGCGCAGCAATTCAAGCCCAAACTGGTCATAATCAATAGCACGATCCCGCCTGGAACAACAAAGAGCGTAAGCAAACGTTGCAACTGTCTTGTGGCAGATTCTCCCTTCCGCGGAGTGCACGAGAGTCCAGAGCACATGAAGTGGGAACTCAAGCGTTGGACAAAATACATTGGCGGCACAACCGCCGAGGCTGGCAAGGCAACCGATAAACATTTCAGGACAGTGGGTTTGAAAACCAAGGTTTTGAAAAGCTGTGCAGAAACAGAGCTGGCTAAACTGTTTGAAACCACGTACAGAGCTTGGATGATAAGCTGTTTCCAGGAAATGCACCGCATATCAAGGCACTTCAAGGCAGATTTCGATGAAGTGGTGGACTTCTTGGCAGACACGCACCGCGGAAGATTTGACAGACCGATAATGTTTCCAGGCGTCATCGGCCGCCATTGTGTAATTCCTAACATAGAATTGCTGCTGGAGACCTATGATTCAAAGTTTCTGAGATTGATTTTGGAGTCGAATAAAAAACGGAAAGAAGAGATGAAATACGAGCAGATCCAAGAAGAAGTGGAGAAGGTCAAGAGAATAGCTGAAGACCTTCAACAAGACCTAATGAACAACACCGCAAAGCCCAGCACACGAGTATTATGCAGAAGTACGACCAAAAGACTATAAAATTGAGCCTGCACTAGACTTGCGGTGACACGTATCACTAAAATCGCAATCTTCATCCCCGTCCGACTTGGCTCAACCAGGCTACCAAAGAAACCGTTGATCGAGATCAAAGGAAGAACCATGATTGAACACCTCATCGATCGAGCCAGAACGACAAAACTACCGAATCTAATCGTTCTGTGCACGACTACTAAGCCTGAAGACAAAATCCTTGCCGACATAGCACGAAAGAACAGCATAGAATGTTTCAGAGGAAGTGAACACGACATTCTGAAAAGGTTCCTTGATGCCGCCATCAAGTACAATGTAGATTTTATAGTCAACGTGGACGGTGACGACGTTTTCTGCGATCCTGAGCTCATGGACAAGACAGCTCAGGTCCTCTTGGAGACGGGAGCGAGCTTTATAAAATGGAACAATCTGCCGCTCGGCGCATCGCCTGTGGGTCTCAAAGCTGACGCTTTGAAAAAAGTCTGCGAAATAAAAGACACTCTCAACACAGAAACCGGGTGGGGTACGTACTTCACCGACACAGGTCTCTTCGACCTTAAATACTTGGAGCCCGATGACAACGAGTTGAAGCATCCAGAAATCAGGATGACTCTTGACTACCCTGAAGACCTCAAGCTGGTAAAGGAAATCTTCAACAGGCTATACGTACCAGGGAAAGTGTTTTCTCTCAAAGAGATCTTGAGACTTCTCAAAGAGGAACCTGCGCTCGCTGACATAAACAAGGGAGTGCAAGAAGAATATTGGAAACGATTCAAAAAACGCTCAAACGTCAAGCTGAAAACTGGAGCGCAAGATTTCAAGAAATAGACTTACCTATTACAGTACCGAATCCAGCAAATCACCTATCTGCTTCTTTGTCAACTGGGTCGTGTCTCTAGAAGTATACTTCTTGGAAGGAGCTTTCTTGAAGCCATTTCTGGGACTTGGAACCA
>Ga0315296_10000972_pt1 | contig 25423 bp, 36 predicted proteins | sample YL17G14_18_MG_FD_203921 | JGI IMG/M metagenome (GOLD analysis project Ga0315296, IMG submission 203921) | Sediment microbial communities from Yellowstone Lake, YNP, Wyoming, USA - YL17G14_18 | ecosystem: Environmental > Aquatic > Freshwater > Lake > Sediment | place: USA: Wyoming | collected... | reverse complement strand
ACTAGCTTGGTGAAGCTGTTTATCTCGAGGAGCATCTTGACGAGGACGGCTTTGAGGTAGCCGAGGGGAGGCTTAGGCCTTCTGCCTCTGCCTTCCATGTTGTAGAGGCTATTGACCTCGGCCTCGAGGCGAGGCCAGTCCACGTTTTCGAAGAGCTCCTTTACTCTGTCAAGATACAATCAGCTTTCAGTAAAGAGAATACAGGAACCATTATATTTACGTTACACGCTGGCGCGGGCAAGTTAAATAATTGCTGAGGTTTATTGGGAGAGCTGGTCTCAGTCATCTTGAGAATGGATGAAGGAGACCGGTTCTCCCAAGGTGTTGTTCGAGAACTTGGATTTAACTCCTATTCATCTCATCCTCTGGACCGGGCTTCATCAGAAGGGGCCGGGGCGGCCTGTCGAGTATGATCCTGAGTGGGATCTGAGGGCTTTGATGCTTCGGCAGCTGCTTCAGATCCCGTATGTGAAGGACCTGGTGAAGCGCCTCAGACGGAGCCCCTATCTGAGGTCTGTCTGCGGCTACGGGGAGAAGGCTCCCACGGAGGCTCACTTCAGCCAGATGAAGAAGCGCATCGGCGCCGAAGGCTTCTGCCTCGTCGAAGCATGGCTCCGCCGCGAAGCCTTAAGGCTCAGAGAGTCTCAGCCCCTGGCGGCCGTGGGATTGGTTCAGGCTGCCTGTATAGACGGAACAGACTTCCCTGCTTGGAGTAGCAGAGACCCTCATGAGACGGGCCGTGGCCTAGGCGACCCGGATGCGCGGGTCGGGCGCGGGAAGAAGGGCTTCATCCTCGGATACTGGTCGCTCTTCCTCGTCGATCTAGAGGGTTTCCCGCTGGGTCACGTGGAGGCACCTGCGAACATGAACGAGAAGAGCCTGGTGGAGCCTCTTCTGGACAGGGTGCTCGGTGAAGACTTGGAGGTGGAGCTTGTCGCTGGAGACAGTCAGCTTGAATCTCAAGCCGTCTTTGATATGCTTCAAGCCAGGAAGATAGGGAACCTCATCGCTTGGAGACGCATGCCAGGACGCGTCAACCCAGCGGATGTGTTGACAGTGAAGGACCGAATCGATGTGGAGGGTCCCGAGTACAAGCGCATCATCTACAAGCGTCTCAGAGCAGCGGTGGAAGGCTTCAATGGCCAGGTAAGGAGCAGGCTTGCCTACGGTCGATACACCTGGCAAGGCTTAGGGAACGCTTCCATCCACGTCAGCCTCATCCTCAGCGTCGTCTACGCAGCAGCCATAGCAGCCACACGCATCGGCAGACCTGAGCTACGCAGAAGCATAGCCTACTTCGCCTGACCAGCCCAGAGAGGGGTTGAAGAGGTCAGCGTATGCCATGCAACCTTCTGAGGCCAAAAAGCCTACAGCAGCTATCACCTCTCCAGCCCAAGCACCGGATGACCAGCCAAGCACCCTTTCCATCGACAAAACAAACGCTACAGTCCTCCTCCCGAACCACGCGCGCTAATTATTTAACTTGCCCGCGCGAGAAGCTGTTTGTGGACTCATTTCTCTTTCATGTGGATCGATCGATGTAGTCGGAGCCGTAGAGATGGTTTGCTATATTAAGCCAACGAAACGCGCCTGAAGGCAGAGAGGGAGCAAGCTGTACCGAACCTGTGTCTTCTTCAGAAGCTCGATCGAACCGGGAGTTAACCTTTCCGTGATCGATCGGAATCAATAACACTAGCGGCTACATACTGAAAGTTAGTGTACAAACAGCGAATAAGAGTCAAACTTGATAGATTCCAGTAGTATTCCGCCAATATCATACAAGCGATCGATCGAACGAACAGCCGTGGAGAAGACAGTCTTCAGCGAGTCAGTATATAAACTAAATTTCATCGTTTTCACACATGGAGGGGGCATCGTTTTCCCGGAGAAGAGCAAAGAGGAACTCGTCCAGTTCATCTCGCGCGATCGATCGCGCCCACTTGGATATCTGTGAATTGATTTGGAGAAGGAGCTTGGATGGCGGTTCTCAGAAATCCTCCAGGAAAACTATACTCACATCGAAAGGCAGCTTCTCCATTTCGTTGGCAAGTTCCTGCTCTTTTCTCGCAAAGACTGCCTTGCCAACCGTCTTCTTGGCGAGGGCTAGAGTGAAGCAGTCGGCGAGAGACAAGGCCCTGCTGCATTTGTATGCTGACGCGTCTCTGATCAAAGATGCGCAGTCTTCTACTGCTATGTAGCCTGAAGAGAACAGCTTCTCCGCTCTCGCCTCTGATTGTATCCATCCGATTTTCCTGCAAAGGACATATCTGACCTCTGCAACGCCTAATTCAGAAGTATAAGCCTCCACGTCTTCCTGATAGAGAGCCTCTTTCAACCGGAGCCCAAGAGGAGTTGAGTAGACTAGCTCAAGAAGAGAACTTGAGTCCAGCGCCAATCTTCCGCTCAAGCCTTTCTTCATCAAGCCTTCTCTCCTTGCCAAGCTCTTCAAGCGCTTCCTCTACCCCAGTCATCGGCTTACAAGCCTCCTCAAGCAACTCTGGCTTCTTCTCTCTCTGATCGATCAGAAAGCGAATCGCCTCGTTTAAGTCAACTCGTCGGCTAAGCTTAATCTGAAGCTCTGAAGCAATTCGGAACAGCCGTTCTCTTACATCCTCCGTAACCGATATAGTCGTCATTGCACACCCTTTGAGTGTCTGACGCTGACTCTTTTATCCTTGCCGATTCAACCAGAATCGATCGAAGTTCGGCTTCTCCACAAGCACTGCGATCGTATCTTGAGGACAACCTCATGAGGATTGACCTTGGCAAGTTGACCTCGATCGAGCCAGAATCCTAGCCCTTGCGGCGCTCCCCCCTCCGCCCCGCGCACAGATCGCTTGCAGACTTGGTAACAGATCAGAATACTTAATAGTCAGACAAAGATCCTTTCCGACAGGGTTTGAACCGTGATCGAGAAGGTTAAAGTTGGAGCTCGTGGAGAGATCATCATTCCCAAGAACCTCAGAATGAAGCACGATATGGAACGTGGCCGCATAATTGAAATCAGAGAGACCGATGAAGGTCTTCTTCTAGAAACACGCAACCCGGTCATCGAGCTGAGAGGAGCTGGTAAAGGGGTCTTCGGAGACCCGGTTGAATATCAAAAGCGACGTCGCGGGGAATGGGAGCCCTGATCCCGTGAAGATCGCGCTGGACACAAACGTCTTCATCTATCTCCTTGAGGATATAGAACCATCCGCAAGCAAGGTAGAAAAGCTCCTCAACTCTTTCATGAAAGGAGAAAACGAGGGAGTGATATCAACGATCAACCTTGCAGAAATACTGAGCGGGTTCTATCTCACCGAAAACCAACAGGGCGCAACAAAAACAAAGGACCTTCTAAAAGACCTCACCATAAGCAACTTTGAAATCATACCTGTTACCGTGGAGATAGCGGACCTCGGTGCCAAGCTGAGGGCAAAGAGAGGCGGAAAACTGCCAGATGCACTAGTTGCCGCAACAGCCATCAACATGAAAGCTGAGTTCATTTACTCCCAAGACAAAGACATGAAACGATATGAAAAGGACATTAAAATCTCTGAAATAACATGATCGATCATTGTGTTGTTCTGAGAACGCATAAACCTATTCTCTCTCTATAGTGTGAATGGCAGTGAGCAAAGTTCTGAATTTGTAGTCCATGAAGAAGAGCACAGAGATAGAATACTCATCACGGAGAGGCTTCATATCGAGAGGAGTGGTAGTGGCATGTGGTGATGCCATTTGAAGGTCTCTATTGACAAACAAGGGCGAGTAGTAATCCCCAAGGAGGTTAGGAAGAAGTACGGTCTTGTCGAAGACAGTCCTCTTGAATTAGTGCCGCGCGGGGATGTCATTGAGCTCATTCCACTCTTGGGTGAGGATGAGCTGGCTCTTCATGTTCTCAGAGAGCCATGTAAGACCGGCGACCCCGGAGCTCATGATAAGGTGTTTTCGAGAGAGAGGGTCTGGAAGCGATGAGGCTACTTGATGCGGACATTCTGTCTTACAGTCTCTTCAGTCTGCATGATGCCCATCCATAGACGAAAAGGAATGCGGAATTAAGTCCCGGCATTCATTCCTCTTCACAGGTTCGATCGGCTTAAGCCAACTCATGAAAGGCGTAACTCAACCAAGATGCCGTTCAGGTCTTTAAGGACCGCACGCTTTGGAGTAAATGCGGTGAACTCAACACCCGTATTCTTCAGTCTTTGACACGTCTTCTCCACGTCATCAACGAAGAAGGAAATATGCTTTATTCCTGTTTCCTCGGCTTTTAAGGTCGGACCATCAACAGCCTTGCTGGAGTCGATGAATCCGAAGAACTCCAACACAGCCTGACCGTTTGCCTCCAAAAAAGCCATTCTTGTACCTCGTTCCTTGTTCTCAACACTGCTCTTAACGGAAAAACCGAGATTCTTCACGTACCAGTCAATTGTACGGTCAAGATCCTTTACAGTTATTGCCACGTGATCGAATGATCTTATCAACTAACCACCAAACTACAATCAACAGACGCAGCCTCATATATATTTCTGATAGAGAGGCATGACATATTTTCTGAACACATCGCTTCCAGATAACTATTCTTTCGGATTCAATCTATTCAGCTATGCCCCTCGTTGAACGGTTTTGTTCTCAACCATTCAGCTATGCGCTTCCCACGCGACAAAGACATTTATGACACTGTATCCGCATCGTCTAAATCGGATCTGAATGCAAGCAGACTGGAGGGTCAGAATAGCAATAGACCCAGCTATCTTAGCAGGAAAACCTATCATAAGGGGCACAAGGATCTCCATAGAGTTCATCTTGGAACTGCTGGCCAACGGCTGGACAATCGGAGCGATTATTGAGAACTACCCTCAGCTCAATGAAGAAGACATACATGCAGCCCTGAAATACGCATCTGACATCCTGAGAGAAGAGATAGTGTACCCCTTACCTTGATTAAGCTTCCAGCTGACGAAAACATATCCAAGAAAACCAGGATTACAGAATTAGGATTAAGGATTAGAGGATTCATACCAGTTATTTGTATAACAAGGAGGAAAGAAACTCTTGATTGGTATACATAATGAACGAGTGGTGGTTGAAAATCTTGATAAGAAAACCCATGACTCTGGCGTGAATAAGAACAGGCAAGCATTTTGATACTATTTTGTCACGAAATGCTCGATCGGTGTTATCCTTTTTAGGGATACTATATATATTCGGAGGATAATGAATGTCAACGGCATACAGTGTGAGTGTGCGGAATATCTTCTCGTCCAAGGCCTCGAGAATCATAAGGATTCTCTTGACTAATCCTAGGAATGAATGGAGTATCCTCAATCTGTCCCAAGTGGCAGAAACGGGTTACGGTCACACATACAGGCTCGTTGAGAGTCTGTTTAAGTTGGGTCTGTGCAGAAGAACTTACGCGAACAGGGTTACAGTCACGAATCCTGGTGAACTTCTGAGCAGATGGGCTGCTTACTATGATTTCAGCTTATTGAACCAAGTGAAGTCCTACTATTCAATGGAGAGAGAACTCGACAGCTTTGTAAAGGAAATGTCCTCATGGACGGACAAAAATCTCAAGTATGCTTTGACTCTCCACATTGGGGCTTCCTTGGTAGCACCCTACGTGAGACCCGCGAGCTTACACATCTATTTTGAAGAAAGAGAGGAAGAGTTGGTGAAGCTCTTAGATCTGCAGCCGACGGAGCTAGGCGGCAATGTCTTTTTGGTCAAACCCTACGACCGAGGGGTCTTCTATGGTATGCAAGAACTGCGCCGAGTGAATATCGTTTCAAATGTTCAGCTATATGTCGATCTTTACAACTATCCTGCTCGTGGTCGAGAGGCTGCTGAACACTTAAGAAGAGAATTGATTGGATTCTAGGATGTGTATTGGAACGAGTGTCTGGAACGTTAGCATGTATTCTCAGGGATTAACTGAGGCTTCAAAGTCTGTATTGTTGGAGATTCTGCGAGTCTTGCGAAGCTATGCGGATTACTTAGTCCTCTGCGGTGGCTGGGCACCCTATTTCATCCTGCAAAGGTTCGGCGAAGCCGACCAGCATTGTGGCTCGATCGACATACATTTCGTTCTTGATCCTAAGCTTGCTGATCTGAAGGTTTACGAGACGATTGTCTCTATGATTGAGAAAAAAGGTTACATTCCCTACGAGACTAGGGACGGTGAGGTTCTCCCCTACCGGTTCTACCGCACGATTCGATCTGCCTTGGATGGTCGAGAGTATAGCATTGAAGTTGATTTCATAAGCGAGCCAGATGTCGCACAGAGGCTTCACCCATCCGTGTTTCTAGCTGTTCAAAGGGATCTCCAGGCTGTCGTAATACGTGGATCAAGCATTGTTTTCTCACATTACTTTGAGCATGTCATCGAGGGAGTCCTGCCAACTGGGGCTGACAGTAGGGTTACCTGTAAGGTTGCCGATGCTGTTGGCTGCCTGGCTACCAAATGTCTCGCTTTGAAAGGAAGATACAAGGAGAAGGACGCCTACGATATCTTTTTCCTCTTAAGGCACTATCGAGGCCGTCCGCAGAGAGCAGCAGGAGAGGTCTTCCGTCACATTAACAATCCCGTAGTGATGGAAGCCGTGGAGGAGATCAAGGAGAGATTTAGAACAGCTAGGTCTGAGGGCCCATTTCAGGTTGCATATTTCTTAGCTCCTGAGGATGAAGCAATGAGACAAAGGATTCAAGGAGATGCTTTCAACACGCTCAGGTTGTTCATAGACAATCTAGCCTGAGTCGGGAATTATCCCTCAAATATATATACTGTCCGTAAAAAGGATAACTCTGGCTCCTCAGATTTCTGAGCTTAGACCCGATCGATCGTTACTGCTTCTCTACCTGCGATAAGTCCTTACGCCTTTCAGTTTGCATGATTCTGATCTCAAACAGGCTGGTGAGTTCACTAACAACGATGACGGAGGTTGCTGCTGCCTCGCCGTTCCTTATTCTGCGTACGATTTCTGTGGCTCTGGGTCCTTGGACCTTGTCTTGAAGAAAGTGATAGTAGAAAAAATTCGAATCAACGAAATGAGTGCTCAACTAGCCATCCTCTACGGTCTTGAACTTTGATGCGACAGCAGTCAACAAAGCATCCTTTAGCTCTTCTGGATTGAACTCACGCTCAACACCCTTCAGACTCCCTTTTGTTTCCTCCACTACATCCCTCTCAAGCCCCGGTACAATCAAGTGAATCGTGCCTCCCTCCAGCGAGAATCTGATCTTATCGCCCTTTCTGAGGCCCAAGCGTTCTCTCAGCTCATTAGGTATAGTCACCCTGCCCTTTTCCAGTACTCGAGTCTCCCATTCCATCCCTATCATCAGTGTACATCGCGGAGTACACCCATAAAAGTGTATCCAGACCTGCTGCCTACATGATCGATTCGCCCGTCTGATCGAGAAACAGAATAAAGAAACACCATCTAACCCTGCCAACTCTCTCTAGCCTTCCCAGCATCAGCTCGTCACACAATCTTCTTAAAACGAAGACGACCACTGATACCCAATTGATCTTGGGTTCTAGCCATTGGACTGAGTCACGGATCATGACCAAGAACTGAGTCTGACGGGCTCCGTTCTGAGTGTGTGATTGATATGATCGATAGTGTGTCTCTCAATTCCCGATCGAAAGATACCACATCATGTCTGGGTTTTTCTGGTTGTAAGAATAGCCATTGTCCGCATAAGATCATTTCAGAGATAAATAGAATTCTCTGCTTGGTCGCTGATTCTAGGAGCAGAGGATCATTCAGATCTTGGTTCTGATAGCTTTTTTTTATGGATGAGAGGAACTCTTTGGCTTTCCTCATGTTGTATTCCGTCTCCTTATAGGTACTTTTGGTCTCTAGTCCGTAGATTGTTTCGTGTCTCTCGATCCGCATGGAATCCAGAATACCATCTCTAAAGAGTACGGCTCTCGCCGCGTGGAACGTTGCTGTATAGGCAAGTATTATCGCAGCATCACTTAACCCATAATCGAAGGCTTTCTCAGCTTCAGAGATTTTCGCATCAGCCACTTCGAGAGATCTTCGGCTCCTCGCAGCATCTGGCCTTTCTCTTCTCAGTAGCCTGTTCTCGAAACAGTCGGTTAACCTCATGCCTGGACCACCGGCATGTTTCGGAAAATGACAATACCGTCGATGAGAACTCTTTCATAGAAAGGCCTGTCAGCTCTTGCCCTTTCTTCCCATTCACGAGTCGTATAGACCTCTAATGTAATCTTCCTGTTCAGCTGCCTCTCAAATATCGCTAAGTCAATCTCCACACTTGTCCTACCCACAATGAGAAGATCGATGTCGCTTTCTGGACCGTCTTCACCTCTCGCACAGCTGCCATAAAGAATGACTGAACAGCCTTCGTATTCTTTTCTTAGGAAGTCGAAGAGGCTCTCTGCCTTAAGAAGGAAAATACCAATCTTCAGGTGTCTATAAGGCGGACTCTCCGTACTCGCCCGAAACAGGATAAGGTTAGCTTTTCTTGACTTCATTATTAGTCCTCGGTGCGAATAGAAATCAAGATATCTTTTACAAGTGCTTGGACTTAGCTTGCCTAGCTTTGCGATCTCTCTCAAATAGAACTCACGGTAGGGATTGTCAAAGAAGAGAAGCAGAATGCGCAGTCCCGGGTATTCGAATGGGTCATACATCGCACAATCGTTCGATATGTAGAACAAATGTTCTCCTAGAAAAACGTTATCCACTGTGCATCCATATGATTAGCAGCGCGATGGCAGAAATGTTCACCTACACGGAAATGCAACATGGATCGATCATTTCAAATCGTCTCGAAGAATTTGCGGCCCTTCTCGGACGGTGAGATCTCTAGTGAAACTGCAGTGTTCTGCTGCCCACTCTGGCTCAGCACTCGCGCTTGAGCTGAACCCATCGTTGTTTGCGCAACCTTATTAGAGTCCTTCCACATCTCAGATTGATGAAGATCAAGGTCATTCTCGAGCCTCAAGACGAAGAAGGTTACACCGTATATGCACCTTCACTTCCAGGGTGCGTGAGTGAAGGTGATAGCAAAGAAGAGGCCCTTCGCAACATAAAGGAAGCGATTGAACTATATCTTGAAGTCGAAGAAGCAAAGATCAAGGCTGTTCATGGAAAAGAGATAGTAGAAGTGGTCATTTAGCCTTGAGTGAACACTTGCCAATCATCTCTGGCAGAGATGTTGTAAAGGCCTTAGGCAAAGCCGGATTCGATCGATCAGCGGCCAAGAAGCGTCGCCGTCTCTTTTTCTGTGATGGAAACTTTTCTTCAGATAAACGGTATTGATCTATGCTCTTCTGGAGATAAAAATGCGTCATAGCTGAACTGTCTCTTGATTGGTGAAATCTCCTGCTATTCCTTTTCTTCTCCCTAATCCGGGCATAGATACGTTGTTTTTGCTCAGTAGTGTTGAGCACATATGAGTGTGGCTGAGCAAGGTGTTTTGCTCAGTAGTATTGAGCATTTATATACATCATTGAGCAGGATGAGTAACGGCTTACTAGAAATGAGCATTTAAAGAACTTTTCTGAGACAATCGACCGATTGATCAGTTCGCGCACAGATGTCTATTACCACGTTTCGATTTTGAGGTTTTCCACGAGTTGGAAGTGCTTATCCCTAGAGATCAGCGTTTCACCGCTACACATTGCCATAGCAGCTATTAGCATGTCGAATTCACCGATGATCTGTCCTCTTGCTCTCAGCTTGCTGTAGATACCGGATGCCAATTCGCAGGACCCGTAGCTTAATGTCAGAATGGAAAGACTGGAGAGCAGATCCCTGACCATTAGCATGTTTTCTTCAGGTCTAGAAGAGGAGACCACACCCTTCAGAAGCTCGTATGCGGTGACCATGGTTGTTTTCATTGCTGCACCTGTACCCTCAAGTCCTCTTGCCAAAGAAACGGCCTTCTCCTCACCTTTGAGAAGGCCTATGAGTATATCAGTATCAAGGCAAACCAAGATGCTTAGAGCTCCCTAGACCTCACTTCTTCCCTTTCACGCAAGACCTCACCGAAAACCGCATCTAGGTCAGCCCCAGCCCACCTGCCTGCAAACTCAGCAAGCGACCTAGCCTCCCTGCTACCAGCAATCCTTATAATGACATCAGAAAAGGACTCACCTTTCCTTTTCAAGTCCTTAAGCGTTCGGTAAGCCTCCTCCGACAGTGAGATGACCTTCGTCATTGCATATGCATACGCATATGCATGCACTTAAGCCTCACGACACTTCAAAATATCCTGAGCCTCGTTCGATCGATTCACCATAGGTCATTCCACACGCTTAGACATGGACCAGATTGACACATAGAACGGTCCTTTATCAACCGGCTATACTGCCCCGACTTCCTAACGACGGCCGTTGATAACCAGATGAAACTAGGTTTCGTGGCACGCGAGATGATCTCCGAAAAGGCTCTGACAGAACACTAGTCTAGTTCGTTCTTGATAGCATGCTTTTGTCAAGTCATCTTTGAGGGAGACGTCAATCGATCGCCGCATCTCTCCTTCCTTGTTTTTGCATCCTGCTTGTATTCCTGCTCAGAGCATCCGATCGATCGGGGAATAAGTGAAAGCAAGTGTTTGAGTAAAGGATTTTATACCTATAGCTGTCTGTCCCTTTAGGGATAAAGATGCCTGAGCTGAAAATATACCTTTCAGAAGAGCTGAAGAATGAGTTCAAGAAAAGGTCTATGGAAACGTTTGGCTACGGTAGGGGCTCGATTAGCAAAGCAGCGGAAGAAGCTATACAAAGATGGACCGCTGAAAGGGAGAGACTCATACAGGACATTGTACCAGCGAAAGAAAGTGTTAGGCTCCTGAGAGGAATGCTCAAGCATGTAAAGGAGGACTCTGTTGAGTTACAGCATCAAGCAGGTAAGATCAGAGCTGAAAGGGCAAGAGCTAAATGCTTTTGATAGACGCCAACATATTCCTAGAATTAATGCTTGACCAAGCGAGAGCTGACGAATGCGAGAGGTTTCTTGCTGAAATTGAGCGGGGAACCCAAGAAGCTTTCATCACAGACTTGATCCTCGACAGAATCGTTCTCGTCATGGAGAGCAGAGGCAAAGACGCTGAAGAACTCTGCACATTCATCTCGTCCGTGGCTACGTACAAGGGGCTGAAGCTGTACTGGCTTTCTCTAGTTGATAGACTATACGCCACTTCGCATATGAGTCGCTTAGGACTCGACTTCGAAGATTCTACAACACTAGAGGCAGGCAGAAAACTGTCCGTCAAAGGCATCGTCTCATTTGACAAGGACTTCGATGGACTCCCAGAAATACGAAGACTCGAGCCCAAAGACCTGCTTACACAAAATCAATGACTGAGTAGAGATTCTGCTAATATCCATAGAACAAGTCTTTTCAAGCGACTGAAGTTCACCCTGAAACGATCGATTCCCCAAAGCACGTGAGAACTTGTCCAGTTCATCGTTAATACGCTGTATGCTCAACTGTCCGAGGTGAAGAAATCGATCGGCCGACAGAGCCTCTCAGACAAATATAACCACAGGCTTCGACACACCTTACGCCTCGTCAGCAAGACCCTAGCAGATATCCTAGATTGACTCACACCAATAGCCCTAAGCCTACTAGCCCTCACCACGATCCTCTCAATAACCGGACTCATCAGAGAGTGCCAAGAGAAAACCAGACGCACCGACCAGTAACTCGACTGGCAATTCACGTATCAACAGGTCGCATAGTTGAACACCTTCTTCGAAGGCTCGGGATACCTAAATGATACCAGCAATGAATGCGAGTGAGTATGATCGATTGACAAGCATGCGGTACATGTTTAGCGGCTAGTGGTAACAGATCTGATTGGCGATCAATCGGCTATCGTACGCATGATATATTCTCAGGAAGGTCTTCCTGCAGATCGATGGCAAGTCTGCTCGTAAAGTGTTCATGGAGGCAAGTTAATATTATGGTGAAAAAGGGTATATCAAGGTGGATGGTCATGGATATTGGAGTTGAAGTCAAGAAAATGGATTCTCAGGGTCGACTCATTTTGCCTGCTGATTGGCGTGAAGCCGAAATGGGTGAGAATAGAGAGCTTTACATAATCAAAAGGAAGGGGTACCTGAAAATAGTTCCTAGGCGCCGGATTGATCTGACCGAAAGCTTCGACAAGGTCGATCTAGGCGTGGAATCCATCGGAAACTGGAAAGAATTTCAAAAGAGATTCTATGAGGCACCCAAATGAAATTCCTAGACGCGAATGTTTTCATCTATGCATATTACAGACCCAAGAAAGAGTTAACGCCAAGAGAGAAACAGATGAAAGAACAAGCCAAGAAAATAGTTACGGACATATCCCAAGGCAAAGAACAAGCAATAACTACTGTCGTGCATTTATCGGAAATAGTCAACATATTAAAACACGGCATGCCACTGGAGCAGCTAACCAACGTCATCCGCGGCCTCCTTACGCTTGACGAAATAGAAGTACACGGGGTAACCAAAGAAGCCTACTTCGCCGCAAACGAGCTTGGAGACGATTTGAAACTCGAAGCAAACGATGCTTTAGCCATCGATATCATGAGGTCACACGACCTGACAGAAATATTCACATTTGATGAAGACTTCGACCGTGTAGAGGGAATAACAAGAATACCCAAACTCCCCTAGCCTACACCCTATCGACTCGATCGCTAGAGGGGGCTACTGAGGCGCTTCCGAAGCGCTGCGATGCGCTCCTCCTTGCAGCATACACAGTACCCATCCCTCGGACGCGGAAATCAAGCCAAGGACGCGGCATGCTCTGTATTAGAATGCCCATTTGTGCCCTAGATCGTCAAGCATCAAGACTCGCCCGGTTTCTTGGCATTTCTCATATAGCTTTGCATCAGCAGTAACCATGCTTGTTCCAAGTACTCCGGCCAATGTCAGATAGCAAGCGTCATAGACTGATATTCCATACCGCCTTGAATCAGAAGCGATCGATGATACTAGTTCCGAGGAGGGCTGGATCAGCTCCAAGTCTAGCATGAAGAGATCCTCAATGTCTTCGCCCAGCTTCGACTCGGTGATCTCATTATGGAACCTGAGGGCGTTGATGACTTCGTAGATCAAGAGGTCCGGGGCGACGAGAGTCAATTTCCCTAGGACATGACCGTTCCTTATCTCAGTGGCTTTCTCTGTCTCCTTTTCAGGGATGAACCATTTTGCCACAACGGAAGCATCTATCACGAGGGTTTTCGGAGCTCTCTCCATTCCCGTATAACCTCTGTACTCGACCATTCCTCTGTCTTCCCGAGGCTCTCTCGGTTCCGATCCATTCTCTCCGCTGCTCTTTTCAACCTGTCTACATCTCTGAGGCGGCGTAAAGTTCTCTGTTCCACCCACAGCCTGAAAGCCTGTGAAGCAGCTTCCCCCACCTTCAGTCCCGCCTTCACAGCCTCTCCTCTGAAGTTCCTATAAGCCTCTTCATCAACATCCTTTATGACAACCGTTGAGTTCAACTTCTCCCCTTGGAACAACCGGTATCCATACGCAGTATAAAAAGTCATACTTGTATCATGTGTTCTAAGCCTAAGGATACGCAGAGCCATACACCAACCTATTCAGGTTCCCTCATACATTCAAGTGCTAACGGGACGCGGAGCCTCAGAACTGCCGCACCACATCGAGAAAAGCCGTGATCTGAATGCCCCAATCATCATGAAAAGTCAAGATAAACTCGTGTTCTCGCTCGAGAATGGACGGCTAAACAAGATGTAGGTTCAATAGCTTAGGAAGTAACTGAGCACAACTATCGATCGATCTCCTCAGCCTTCGCCATTAACCTACTCAACATCTCCTTCCCATAACCCTTACCACGGTGTTCGGGACGAACATACACCCGTTTAATCTCACCAACTCCCTCCTCCAGCTTCCTCAAGGCACCCATCCCAGCCATCACACCAATAATTTCAAGGATGTAGATGATCCCCTCAGGAGCCTTCGCCTCAATGTATTTGGGAAGAACCTTTTCAACGTATCCTCTTACTCTGTCACGCTGAGCGGGAGCTGAGCCGCGCTCGCGCGCTGGCTTGTCCCGAAATTGATCTAAAATGGTTTTATCCCCATTTTCTGATTCGGAGGCGTTTTTCTGCTCCGTCTTTTCCCTTCTATTTTCTAGCCTCTTCCTCTCATCTGGAAGCTTTTTCAAGCCTCTTTTGAGAGCTGGGCTCCATGACTGCGTCAAGATGTCGGGAATCCAATGCCTATTCAGAGCTGCTGAGAGTGCTCAAAGAAGACCAAGATCTGCCTTGAATCCGAAAAGAGGATTTAAAACCATTTTTAACCATTTTAGGGACAAGGCAGCGCGGGCGAGTTAAATAATTGTTGTGTCTGGTTGGCGAGGAGGACTCTGGCGTTTGTTTTGTCGATGGAAAGGGTGCTTGGCTGGTCATCCGGTGCTTGGGCTGGAGAGGTGATAGCTGCTGTGGGCTTCTTGGCCTCAGAAGGCTGCATGGCGTACGCTGACCTCTTCAACCCCTCTCTGGGCTGGTCAGGCGAAGTAGGCTATGCTTCTGCGTAGCTCGGGTCTGCCGATGCGTGTGGCTGCTATGGCTGCTGCGTAGACGACGCTGAGGATGAGGCTGACGTGGATGGAAGCGTTCCCCAGGCCTTGCCAGGTGTATCGACCGTAGGCAAGCCTGCTCCTTACCTGGCCGTTGAAGCCTTCTACCGCTGCTCTCAGGCGCTTGTAGATGATGCGTTTGTACTCAGGTCCCTCCACATCGATGCGGTCCTTCACTGTCAGCACGTCAGGCGGGTTGACTCGTCCTGGCATGCGCCTCCATGCGATGAGGCTGCCTATCTTCCTGGCTTGAAGCATATGAAAGACGGCTTGGGATTCAAGCTGACTGTCTCCAGCGATTAGCTCCACCTCCAGGTCTTCGCCGAGCACCCTGTCCAGAAGAGGCTCTACCAGGCTCTTCTCGTTCATGTTAGCAGGCGCCTCCACGTGACCCAAGGGGAAACCCTGAGAAGCCGAGGAGCGACCAGTAGCTGAGGATGAAACCCTTCTTCCCGCACCCGACCCGGGTGGCGGGGTCGCCTAGGCCACGGCTCGTCTCATGTGGATCTCTGCTACTCCAAGCAGGGAAGTCTGTGCCGTCGAGGCACGCCGCCTGAACCAGTCCCACAGCTGATAGAGGCTGAGACTCTCTGAGCCTTAAAGCCTCGCGGCGGAGCCACGCTTCGATGAGACGGAAGCCCTCAGCTCCGATGCGTTTCTTCATCTGGCTGAAGTGAGCTTCTGTTGGGGCTGAGTCCCCGTAGCCGCAGACACACCTCAGATAGGGGCTCCGCCTCAGACGCTTCACCAGGTCCTTCACATACGGGATCTGAAGCAGCTGACGAAGCATCAAAGCCCTCAGGTCCCACTCAGGATCGTACTCGACAGGCCGCCCCGGCCCCTTCTGATGAAGCCCAGTCCAGAGAATGAGATGAATAGGAGTTAAATCCAAGTTCTCGAACAACAGCTTGGGAGAACCGGTCTCCTTCATCCTTTCTCAGAATGACTGAGACCAGCTCTCCCAATAAACCTCAACAATTATTTAACTTGCCCGCGCGCAAGGAAGGATGGCTTCTGGAGAATGCCCAGCGTTCCATATGAGCTACGGAATCAAACATTCGATTTCAAGACAAGGTTTGGGGAAGTATTCACAGAGTACAATAAGCTTTCATTCGATAAGGAGAGAGCTTTCAAGGAACAAGCGATCGATCCCTCTAGAGGCGTTAAGGCTCGGTTGTGGAACGCATACTTTGGAACTTAATCCCGTGGCTGTTCTGATACTCAAAGCCGTGCTAGAGTACCCTCAAAGGTTCCAAAGAGAACCTGACCTTGAAAGAGACCCAGAGTACCTTGGACCCTACTGGTCATCTCTATCTTCCATTCATTGTCTAGATTCTCCATTCTTGAGAGATCACAAACAATCATTATTACGGGCCTCCATGAGCGGAGTATCCTCAAGGAGCATTCAGAGTGATCCTATTTGAGTTTTTTTGTGTTTCAAAAGTGTCGCCCAAGCTCGGATAGATTCCTTTGGGTGGCTACACCTTTCTCTGCATCAACATTGAGTTGGGGGTTTCTGGTAGAGGTGTCCCTTTTTGGATAGCGCTTTGAACCGAAATGTCGCCTTCATTTCGCGCGAGCACGGGTCCGAAGGGATTCGAACCCTTGACCAACAGATTAAGAGTCTGTCGCTCTACCTTGCTGAGCTACGGACCCACAGTAATGCTGAGAATTGTATGATTGCGAGGGAAATTTAAACTTTTCAGCCAGATGGATTTAAAAGAAAATGGGAAGAAAAATGACGATCGTGCTGGCTTATGTCTTATTTATTTGAGGGTAGAGCTTTCTGAGGCGATCCATTGACTCCTTAATCTTCTCTTTGGGATATGGTACAGGCTTGAGTTTGCCCTGCAGATAGTCATCGTAGCCCTTCATATCGAAGAATCCATGTCCACACAGCAAGAAGAGTATTGTCTTTTCTTCGCCGGTCTTCTTGCATCTTAGAGCTTCATCTATGACGGCTCTTATAGCATGGGCTGGCTCTGGGGCGGGAATAATTCCCTCCGATCTGACAAACTGTGTTGCAGCTTCGAAGACCTCAGACTGATCATAAGCCTTCACGTTGACTTCACCCTTTCTCACTAGGAGGGAGAGTGAAGGTGCTTTGCCATGATATCTCAAACCTCCAGCATGGATCGGATCAGGTATGAAGTCATGACCCAATGTGTACATCTTGAACAAAGGTATCAGTCTTGCGGCGTCGCCGTGATCATACATGTAGTCTCCGCCAGTAAAGCTAGGACACGCAGTAGGTTCTACAGCAGTGAATTTCACTGGTTTCGGTGCCTTACCCAACTTCTTGTCATAGTAGAAGGGCCAGAATATGCCGCAGAAGCTGCTTCCTCCGCCCACACAGCCGATGATCTCGTCCGGATAATCGTCAAACATCTTCATCTGTTCCTGTGTCTCAAGACCGATGACTGTCTGATGTGTAAGAACATGGTTTAGCACGCTGCCAAGAGTGTATTTTGTTCGCTCGCTCTTCATACATTCCTCAACGGCTTCGCTAATGGCCAGTCCTAAGCTCCCTGGGCAATCCGGATCCTCAGAAAGCATTTTTCTGCCTGCATTGGTCCTATTGCTAGGACTAGGATAGACCTCAGCACCATACAGCTGCATCAGAATCCGTCGATAGGGCTTCTGATCATAACTTGCACGCACCATGTAAACAACAGTGTTCAGATCAAAGAGCATACTTGCGAAAGCAAGTGCAGACCCCCATTGGCCCGCACCTGTCTCTGTGGTCAGCCTCTCGGTTCCTTCTTTGCGGTTATAGTATGCCTGTGCCACCGCCGTGTTCGGCTTGTGGCTGCCTGCGGGACTTACACCCTCATACTTGTAATATATACGCGCAGGCGTCTTGAGCATCCTCTCCAAACCCGTTGCACGGTAAAGAGGAGTTGGACGCCACATGCGGTATACTTCCCTTACCTCCTCTGGAATCGGTATCCACCTATCGTTGCTTACTTCCTGTCTAACCAACTCTTTTGCGAACAATCCCTCCATCTGTTCAGGCTTAATCGGTTCGCCAGAAGCAGGACTTACAGGAGGTGGAAGTGGTTCCGGGAGATCTGGAAGTATACAATACCAGTTCCTAGGCAGTCGTCCCTCGTCTAGGACGACCTTTCTAGCCAGTCCAGTTGATGCACGCTTCTTCTCCTCCAATCAACAATTGGCTAAGCCATATAGTTCCCGCAACCTGTTTAAAAGCCTTCCCTCAGAAACTCAAGAGGTCCTTTGTCTCCCTGCGGGATGTCCTAAGTCACAGCCCGCCTGGACTGTGCTTTAATGGTTATTTCACATTTCGCTTCAGGTCTTTGCAGCATCTTGACAAAGGACCGTGAGAGATCACAGGCAGCTTTGTCTGCCATGATCATAAGCGTCCTCGGACATATATAGCCACTCTTTCTAACAACGAAATCAGTTGGATGGCTTAGAATCAGATCCTGAGATCCACGCCCATTCAATACCTCTCTCATATGCCCAACCTGTAGGATGACCTCGATAACAGAGTCCTTTTTCCTAAGCGATCTCTTGAATTCAGTGCTAAGTTCCGAAAGACCCCGGTCAGCATTGACCGCTATGACACAGTCTCCTCTGGGCATGAGATGCTTTTCCTTAGTAAACTCAAGCGTTGTCCTATGATTAGCCACCACATTCGGATGACCCCAAGCTGTCAGCCTTTCTAGAGGCAAATGGATCATAGTAACATTCTCATAGCTAGCAGAAGATTTTTACGTTTAAGGAGTGCTCTCATGCTCAAGAGGGCTGGTAGATCAGTCTGGTATGATCGCGGCGTTGGCAACGCCGAAGTCCGGGGTTCAAATCCCCGCCAGTCCACTGCTATGAGCATGGTTGACACCTCTAAAGACCCGTATCGGAAGAGGATATATTCACTACGTATTCATACGAGTGCTGCTTGATATGTATAGGTGCTGGAGTCAGTTGGCTCATTTGTGGCAAATCCGTCAGAAGATGAGGCCCGTATTATGATGTTTCTTCAAGCGAGCCTTGAGACTTAGCACAATTGTGTTAATTCTCCTCAAATATATCCTATTGAAAGAAACAGATTCATGTAACTCCTGTAAAGGAAAGGCAATTCTCTCATGAGATGAGAGTTTCTCGTTGGTGCTTGGGTGTGAGTGGCTTAAGCAAGAAATGGGAAGCTAAGAACGAACCATCAATGGGTACGAAGGTCAAAGAAGCTGTTCGCTCACCGGGTCCGCTGAAGCCGAGGCTTGACAATGCAAGGCGCAGAATCGATGTGCAGATCCAGAAGCTTGACCAGACCTCACAAAGGTTTACCGATCGAGACAAGACAATCTTCAGCCGTCTTGTAGACACCTACGAGAAGCACGACATGACGCGAGCACATGTCTACGCAAATGAGCTGGCTGAAATACGAAAGATGGAGAAAATGACCATTCAGGCGAAGATGGCGCTTGAACAGATAGGCCTGAGACTTACAACTGTAACAGAGCTTGGAGATATCGCAGTGGCGCTCGCTCCCGTGATAGGTGTTGTCACGAACGTCAAGCGTATGATTGGGGCTATATCGCCTGAAGCAGCAAGAGAACTCGGCGATATAGGAGACCTTCTAAATGGGATAGCCCTAGATGCCGGCTCAATAAGCGGAATGTCCATCAACTTTGACACGCTGAGCGAAGACTCAGAGAAAATACTGTCCGAAGCGGCTACTATTGCAGAGCAACGGATGAAAACCAAGTTCCCAGAACTTCCAACAATGGAAGAAAAAGTTGATGAAAAGCTTCCACCCTAGATGAATAGGATAACGTAGAACCGTATATCCTACTCTCCCCCCCCTTTTTTGGACACACATAAATAGGAATCCGATTTCCTAGGCATACTCGGTCTGGTCAATGGTTACTATGCCTAATGGGTTCCTAGGCCAAGTGATACCCGAGAAGTATGGAGGGAATCTGAAAAGCCACTGTTTCTGCGAGAGTGAAGGGCCTTAAATCGATAAGCGATTGAAGAAGAACTTGAAGGTTACATGTGTCTGGGCTCTGAACTGAGGCGAAAAGCCGAAGGATGTGACACGACCGATCGGAGAACTAATACTCTGGCAAAGGGAATAAGAGAGTTATTGCTTCGACCGATTCTCCTTTATATGATCAATCCTCATGGCTGGCTTCAGCGATGATGCTTAGTGCGTTTTATTGATTCGACTCTACTCTCCGTTGTCTGGCCAAAACGGTGAGGCCCAACGCATAATGTCCTTGATTGATCTGTCCACATACTCGCCGACATGTTGAGCAATTTCCTGTGTCGTGATTACACCGTAGATAATTCCATCTCTAGCTACCGGGAGACGCCGGAAGTGATGCTGTTGCATCAATTCTGAAGCTTTCAGTAGATCTTCATCAGGGTCGATAGTAATGAAGGGAGAGGACATAATCTCAGCAACTGTTATCCGTGAAGCATCCAGAGCAGGCGCTACTATTTTGGCGACGAAATCATTCTCAGTCACGATTCCCTTAGGGCTTCCATCCTTTAGGACTATGATGAATCCTCTGCTGGCTTCGATCATAGCCTTAGCTGCTGCGCTCGCGGCAGTACTGTGATCAATAGTTGGGAAATCCTTTCTCATATAATTCTTTACAGGATAAGGCAGACCAATCCCCTTCCCCTAACCATCTCTCTTCATACTCGTCATCTATGACAGACCTTTTATTTCTTACGCAATGCCGCAGCATTTCGAATTGTTCGCTCGTCTGACTCGAGTGTCCGGCTGCATATGTTGTGAGACCTCAGTGCCTCCATAGTGCTTCCTGGTATCTGGCTTGCGAACCTGAATGGGGAGAGAAGAGTCTCACTCCCAAATCCTTTTTCTAGAAGACTCTTCCAACTGTTGCTGGAGATGTCAGACAGCCTTCGGTCTGAGCTCACTCTCTTCGACGTGACAAACCTTGTTATCGGTTCGATAATCGGAGCCGATATCTACGTAGCCTCATCCTTCGGTGCAGGAGCTCTCGGTCCTTTCTCCCTTATGGTCTGGGTTCTGGGAGGAGCAATATCCATCATAATCGCGCTATGCTCAGCTCTGTTCCCGAAGGTCGGAGGCTCATATGCCTATGCCCGTGAAAGCTGGGGGCCGTTCGCAGGGTTCATCGTAGGCTGGGCGCTTTGGGTTGCCGAGTGGATGTCTCTTGCTGTCTTTCCTCTGGCTTTTACTCGCTATCTGATGTTCTTCTTCCCTGACTTGGACTGGATTGCTCAGACGCTTGTGAAGTGCCTTTTCGTAGCTTTTCTCATATTGACAAACACTGTTGGGGTCAAAGCGGCAGGCAGAACCAATGACGTTCTAACAATTGTCAAACTAGCACCTCTGGTCTTCTTTTCAGCTGTAGGACTGGTATCCGTTGTGTCAAGCCCATATGTAGTGGCTCAAAACTACTCGCCGTTCGTCCCTTTCGGATTTTCAAGGTTCGGTGAGGCGCTGGTCCTCATTTTCTGGGCCTACGCTGGCTTTGAGATTTCCACAATCCCTGCAGAGGAGATAAGAGATCCCGGCAAGACTATTCCGAAAGCAATAGTCTTAGGAATCTCTATTGTGACCATATTCTATCTAACTACTAACATGATTCTTTTCGGAGTTCGGTCTTGGACCTTGCTGGCCGATGATACCGCACCATTAGCCTCTGCAACTGTCTCAATTCTGAGCTCAAGTCCTCAGCTGGTTGCTCTTGGCAGTGGAATAGTCGGCATCGGCGCCCTGATATCTGTTGCAGGTTCAGATGAGTCGGGGATACTCGGAACCTCTAGACTTGGATATACTCTTGCCGTGGATGGCCTGTTTCCCCGTCCTTTCGCGAAACTCCATCCCAGATTCAAGACCCCCTACCTCGGGATCATAGTACAAGCTCTAACAGCGCTTATAGCTTCTATAGTTGGGGGGCTTAACACTCTGATAGCTACATCAGTCTTTTTCATGGCGATAGCATATGCTGCGACAAGCGCCTCCTTTTTTGCTCTTAGAAAAAGAAATCCGAAACCCCAGTTTCATTTGAAAGGAGGCCCCTTGGTTGCAGCTCTGGGACTATTGCTATCACTCTTCTTGATGGCACAATGCACAGTTCTGCAAGTTGAGACCGGGCTAATTCTCCTTGCTCTTGGAGTTCCCATATACACCAAATACACGCCTAAGAAGGAGCTGACAGAAGTCAAAGAAGCCCTACTCTCAAGGGAAGCCCTCTTGAACAGAGCGCTGAGCCAAGAACAGCGATTCATTGCCCATCTCCTTGGCCACCTGAAGCAGTTCCAGCAAAGAATTCAATGCTTAAAGTGACCTAACCTATGGGATCACCTCTATTCCAATGTGCTTCACAGAAGGCCAGTTCTATACCGGTAGAAACAACTCATGAAGCAGATCCTGTGGACAACGTCAATGCAAGAAGATACAAACGATGCCAAGAGCTGCATTTTCTGCTAGATCGGTGAGACGCTAGCTTCAACAGGATTGCTGCGGGTGGTCGAAACTGATCTTGAAGTCTTTGTGCACGTTAAGGAATCCTCGGTCTTGGTTGGTACAGCTACTTGAAGACTACTTGTAGATCTCCCACAGTTTGTCTCCGACATAGTGAACGTTCTTTACGGCTTTGCCTTTCTTCGTGCTTCTCATATCCTCTGACTTCATTAGAGAGACGCCGACAGAGAGAGCTTTCCCGTGTCGTTCATCACGTATGACAACAAGAGAGCTAGCTGTGAACTCTCCTTTTACCTGCCGGATACCGGGGGCCATTACGTCGGCGCCACCGCATATGTATGGAACTGCACCCATATCCACTACGACACTGGGAAGGCGATCCAAATCTTCCTGGTTGGTCAGCGTTGGGAGAAGCATCTCGCCGATTCGGATGAAAAGGGGTCTGTCCTCCACGCGGAATAACTTAGCGTTTTCGCTGGGGCTTTCCTCCTCGACCTTCTCAGATCCTATTTCTGTTCCGAGGCGTTCATATGTCTCCTTGGCAAGCTGGCGGATCTCCTTGGACTTTAGATATTTCCTTTTGGTTCCCGAAGACGATTTCAAGCTCGTTTGTCTCCGATAAAGATATTAAGCTAGTCCAGCCAGACTCTGTTTAAGAGCCTCAACCGTTTAAGAGTTGCGGTTGAGAGAAAAGCTAATCGGGGTTGAGAATTCGTTGGGCGAAGGCGCTGAGGCATCGAAAGGCGAGAAGTCCTTTGGCCCGTCTTCACAGACGATGTACTTGAAGGCAATACCTTTGAAGAGGTACGAAGATGTTGAACTCATACAGGTCGAACTCAAAGCCGGCAATATAGTGATAATGAACATATCTCCATTGGCTCGGGACAATATCAACGACCTGAAGAAGGCTATTGTGGCACTTAGCGAGTTCGTTGCTCATCTGGAAGGGGACATAGCGAGACTTGGCGAAGACAGGGTGGTTATGACCCCTAAGAACGTGAAGATCTGGAGAACGGATCTTGAAAAGAAAACCACTTGATGCTGGGTGACTTAGTGTTAGTATAGCCTGAGAGTAGTTAGTATCTCTGGGGCAGAAGCCTCCACTTTCTGGTATCGAGTGATAGTCTTGGCAAGGTCAAAGCACTTGTCCTCCTCTCCATGGCACACTATGACGTTCTTTGGACTTGGCGATATTCTGCGGACGTAGCTTAGTAGCTGTTTCCTGTCAGAATGACCAGAAAAGCCCTCGATTGTGTGCATCTGCATCCCGACTTCAGTAATCTCCATTTTTCCTCCGCTGTTGAACGTTTGAACATGAGACAATCCAGATTGAAGTCTTCGGCCCAGCGTCCCATTAACCTGATAGCTTACGAAGAGAAGTGCGTTTTTCTTGTCTTGGGCCAGTCTCTTGAAGTACTCGATAACTGGGCCGCCTTCCATCATGCCTGAGGTCGCGATCACTATGCATGGTCCTCCGGCAACTATCTCATCTCTGAGATCCGGCTGCTTGACGGTTGTAAAGTAGTCTGACTCGAATGGATTCGTGTCCTTGTGCAGTATTTCATCCCTAATCTCCGTTGAAAGAAATGCTGGATAGGCCATGTGAATGCTTGTGGCTTCGTTGATCATTCCTTCGATGTAGACTGGAGCCTCTGTCAGTTCTCCGGTCTTCATGTATTTGTTGATGATCATCATGATTTCCTGCGCTCTACCTACAGCCGGAACAGGTATCAGCACTTTTCCTTCCTTGAGAGTGCGATTGCCGATGTCTACGAAGTTCTTCTCGGTCTCAACCCTTGAGGGCATTAAGTCATTGCTTCCGCCATATGTGCTCTCCATTATCAATGTCTCGACTCTTGGAAATTGAACGGCAGCTGGCTCCAAGAGCGATGTTAAGCCATACTTGAAGTCTCCTGTGTAGACGATGTTGTATAGCCCTTTGCCGATGTGCAAGTGTACGATCGAGGAGCCTAAGATATGTCCTGCGTTGTGGAGAGTGAGCCGAGTATCCGGCGAGATGTCGGTAACCTCTCCATATCTGAGCGGAATAGTATGAGCGATCAAGGACCTTATGTCTTCGAGACCATAGGGCGCCGTCCGACCTTCCTTGTTCATGACATCGACATAGTCAGATTGTATCAATACCATTAAGCTCTCGGTAGGTAGAGAGCAGTACACTGGGCCCCTGTAACCATATTTATAGAGGAAGGGCAGAAAGCCGCAATGATCGAGATGAGCATGGGAGATCACAACAGCGTCCAATAGGCTGATGTCGAACTCTTCAGAATCTATCCTCGGATAACTGCCTATCGGATTGTTTGTGCCCGGGTTTACTCCGCAGTCAAGAAGGATTGAGCTGTCCCTAGTTCTCACAAGAAAGGCTGAGCGGCCGACCTCTCTGCTGGCTCCAAGGGGAGTTATCCTGATATCCCCAGTGGGTGTGTAGACTGATCGGAAAATGCTCTCGCCTGCTTCCCTGAGGAACCTTTCCCTTTCCTTGCTTTTCGAGTACAGGTAGTTGCGTATTTGGGTGATCGTCATAGATGGCGTGGAAGGGGCTCTTACAACAAGGGGATTCCATTTTGTCCTCTTCTGGATTTCTTGAAGATTTGTTCCTCCCTTCCCGATTGCCAAGCCTGGTTTCAGTACTTCTATTGTCACTTCTCCTAGGGTTGGATCAAACACGATCTGGTTTATTCCCGCTTCCTCAGGGACAACGTCCTTTATCTGCCTCTCTGCGACGCTTTCATCAAGTCTCACTGACGGATCTGAACGGACGACTATTCTCTTTTTGATCAGACGAACTATGTCTGCAATGATTGTCTGCCGTTCAATAAGCATCTCAGGCTTCTTTGTGTATATGGCAAGCCTTGGGCCTTCGAACTCGATTCTCGTAATGCCGATTTCCTCTGGGATTTTCTGTAGTATGCACTGTCTTATCTCCACGTAAGACATGCCCTGGGTTTCAGTCATGAAAAGTAATCCATCCTTCAGTCTAACAGGGCCTTTTTCTCTTGCTCCGTCAACTCTTTGTATCCCTCGTTGGAGATCACTGCAACATCAAAGCTGTCTCCACTTGCAGAGTCTCTTTTCATAGCAGAATTCACAGCTTTGACGACGATCGGAAGCATCTCTTCTACTGGTCGGTCTTCCCTATATTCGGCTTCTAATACTCCATAAGCAATAGGTGAACCTGAGCCAGTAGAAACGCACTTCTCTTCTGTAAGACCTCCGAAGGGGTCGAGGTCAAATATGTGGAAGCCTGTGTCATCTGCTCCGCCTATCAGCAACTGGATAGGGAGTGGTGTACCTGCCTCCCAGTTCTGGGAAACTACGTTTGAAATAAAGTGGGACGCAGCGGAGACTGACAAGCTTCGGTTGTAGTTGACCGAGAAGAGGAATGAGTTA
>Ga0315296_10000971_pt1:0-22500 | contig 25429 bp, 21 predicted proteins | sample YL17G14_18_MG_FD_203921 | JGI IMG/M metagenome (GOLD analysis project Ga0315296, IMG submission 203921) | Sediment microbial communities from Yellowstone Lake, YNP, Wyoming, USA - YL17G14_18 | ecosystem: Environmental > Aquatic > Freshwater > Lake > Sediment | place: USA: Wyoming... | reverse complement strand
TGGTCAGGGTGAAGTCCCGGTAAAACGGGATGGAGGCCCGAACCGGTGTTTGTTGCAAAAAGCTCGGATGAACTGTGGGTAGGGGTGAAAGGCTAATCAAACCTGGTGATAGCTGGTTCTCCCCGAAATGTATTTAGGTACAGCCTGTAGATAGTCGCAGGGGGGTAGGGCACTGGATGGGCTAGGGCCTCGAATGGGGTACCAAACCCAACCAAACCGCGAATACCCTGTTGATGTTTCTATGGAGTGAGACTACGGGTGCTAAGATTCGTGGTCAAAAGGGAAACAGCCCAGACCGTCAGCTAAGGTCCCTAAGGGTGTGCTAAGTGGGAAAGGATGTGGTGTTACTGAGACAGCCAGGATGTTGGCTTAGAAGCAGCCATCATTTAAAGAAAGCGTAACAGCTCACTGGTCAAGTGACACTGCGCCGAAAATCCAACGGGGCTCAAGCACACTACCGAAGCTACGGACTTCAGTGCTTCGCACTGGAAATTCTAAATTCGAATATCTAAATACGAAACAAATACAAATGACCTAAATTCAAAAGTGTTTTGAGTGTGTGGATTTCGGGTATTGTTTCGAATTTCGGATTTAGTGCTTAGAGTTTCCAATGCGGAGCATTGGAGTGGTAGGGGAGCATTCTGCTGGCCTGTGAAGGTAAGGTGTGAACCTTGCTGGAGGGGGCAGAAGAGAGTATGCCGGCATAAGTAACGTAAATCCTGATGAAAAGTCAGGACGCCGTAAACCTAAGGTTTCCTGGGGAAGGTAAATCCGCCCAGGGTTAGTCGGACCTAAGGCGAGGCCGAGAGGCGTAGCCGATGGACAACTGGTTAATATTCCAGTACCGTCTTGTGTGCGTTTGACCGAAGGGGTGACGCAGGAGGATAGTTGGGGCCTGGTGATGGTTCAGGTCCAAGCACTTAAGCTGTAAAGGAGGCAAATCCCCTTTACACAAAGGCTGAGGTGCGATGGGCAAGCCCGCAAGGGTGAACTTCAGCGATTCCACACTGACGAGAAAAGCCTCGTAGGGAGCACATGGGATGCCCGTACCGCAAACCGACACAGGTAGGTGGGTAGAGGATACCAAGGCGGACGAGATAACCCTCGCTAAGGAACTCGGCAAAATAACCCCGTAACTTCGGGAGAAGGGGTCCCCGATGAATAATCGGGGCGCAGTGAAATGGCCCAGGCGACTGTTTACCAAAAACACAGGTGCCTGCGAACTCGCAAGAGGAAGTATAGGCACTGACGCCTGCCCGGTGCCGGAAGGTTAACAGGAGGGGTCATCCCGACGAAAGTCGGGAGAAGCTCTGAATCGAAGCCCCGGTAAACGGCGGCCGTAACTATAACGGTCCTAAGGTAGCGAAATTCCTTGTCGGGTAAGTTCCGACCCGCATGAATGGCGTAACGATCTGGGCGCTGTCTCGGCGAGGGGCTCGGTGAACTTGAGATACCGGTGAAGACGCCGGTTACCTGCAACTAGACGGAAAGACCCCGTGCACCTTTACTATAGCTTGGCAGTGAGCTTTGGTGATGTATGTGTAGGATAGGTGGGAGGCTATGAGATGGAGACGTAAGTTTTCATGGAGCCGACCTTGAAATACCACCCTTACCTTACTGGGGCTCTAACCTATTCCCGTTATCCGGGAAGGGGACACTGTCTGGTGGGTAGTTTGACTGGGGCGGTCGCCTCCCAAAGAGTAACGGAGGCGTCCAAAGGTCTCCTCAGGCTGGACGGAAACCAGCTGTTGAGTGCAAAGGCATAAGGAGGCTTGACTGTGAGGCCAACAAGCCGAGCAGGTGGGAAACCAGGGCTTAGTGATCCGGTGGCACTGTATGGAAGGGCCATCGCTCAACGGATAAAAGGTACGCCGGGGATAACAGGCTTATCGGGTCCAAGAGTTCACATCGACGACCCGGTTTGGCACCTCGATGTCGACTCATCGCATCCTGGAGCTGAAGCAGGTTCCAAGGGTTGGGCTGTTCGCCCATTAAAGCGGTACGAGAGTTGGGTTCAGAACGTCGTGAGACAGTTCGGTCCCTATCTGTTGCAGGCGAAGGAGACTTGAGGGGAGCTGTCCTTAGTACGAGAGGACTGGGATGGACAGACCTCTGGTGTTCCGGTTGTCATGCCAGTGGCAATGCCGGGTAGCTATGTTTGGAAGGGATAAACGCTGAAGGCATCTAAGCGTGAAGCCTACCCCAAGATAAGGTCTCCCTCCCGACGAAAGTCGGGACTGAAGGTCTGTGGTAGACTACCACGTTGATAGGCTGGAAGTGTAAGTGTAGTGATGCATTGAGCTTACCAGTACTAATAGACCGTGCGGCTTGACCCCTTACCTTTCCCAGGTTGTCAAAGAAGAAAAAATAAAATTAAAAAGGGGGGCGAAAGCCCCTTTATTATATTGTGTAGTTGAGAGGAGAAATGAGAGAAAGAGATATTTTTGAAGAGATAATAGATATAGGGAAAAGACGCGGAGTCTTAACCTATGATGAAATAAATGAAGCACTCCCGTCTGAGTTTTTCTCGCCTGATGAATTAGAAGACCTCATGGATATTCTCCAGGACATGGGTGTTAAAGTGGTTGACCATGAGGAAGCACTTTTACCTGGAGAAGAAATAGAGGAAGAGTTAGAAGAATATGAAAAGACAGAGGATCTTGTACAGGCGTATTTTTATTCAATGGGAGATATTTCCATCCTGACAAAGGATGAGGAAACCGATCTTGCGAAAAAACTCGAGGAGGGGAAAGAAATTATAAGAGAAATAGTTACCACCCTCCCGCTTTACAAAAAACTCGAGGCGAGCATGAATGGGGATGAAGATGAGTTAAGTTCAGAGGAAGAAAGAGGTGACAGAGCCATTATAGCAAGTGTGGAAATCATTGAAAACCTTATGAAGGAAATTGAAGCTGAAGATAGCAGGATTGCAAAGTATTGCTCGCTTGGAGAGTTTAAAAAATTGATTTTAGCGAAGAAGAAAAAAAATATTAACATCAAAAAGATCGAAGCTTTAGCGAAAGAAATAGAAAAAGTTTATAAAAAGGTAGAATCTGAAGTAGGGGTTAAAGTTACTGATCTCAAAGGTATGTGGACCCGTATTTTAAAGGCAAAGACACTTATCTCAACTGCTAAAAATGAGCTGATCACGCGCAACCTTAGGCTTGTTGTTAATATTGCAAAGAATTATGTCGGCAGAGGACTTCCTCTCCTTGATCTCATACAGGAAGGCAATATAGGCCTTATGAAAGCTGTGGATAAATTCAAATATGAAAAGGGCTTTAAGTTCAGCACTTATGCCACCTGGTGGATCAGGCAGGCAATTACAAGAGCTTTGATAGACCAGACAAAAACCATCAGAGTTCCTGTCCATATGATGGAATTCTATAACAGGGTTACCAAGGCCTCAAGAGAATTAACACAGCAACTTGGTAGAGAACCAACTAAAGAAGAGATCGCCCAGAAACTTATCGTTCCAACAAGGAAGGTGGAGGAGGTCTTTAGGGCAATACAGGACCCCATTGCACTCCAAACACCTGTGGGAGATGAGGATACAGAGCTTGAAGATTTTATAGGAGACAAGAACAGCCCTTCACCTTATTCTGACGCAGAAAAAACTGAAACTTCTGAACAGATCCAGAGGGTGCTGAAGACCTTAACACCCAAAGAGGAAAAAGTTATAAGAATGAGATTTGGAATAGGTGTGGATAGAGACCACACCCTTGAAGAGGTTGGAAGACATCTTTCAATTACAAGAGAAAGAGTGAGACAGATAGAGGCAAAAGCATTACGAAAGCTTAAACATCCAAGCAGGCTCAGAGCTCTTAAGACACTAACTACTTCTACTTAATTCCTACTACTGTATCTCCTTTTATAACCTCTTTGTTGATTTTTCTGACTATTACAGTTCCAGTTGATTCTCTCAGGTTTATAACCTGAATGACACCATTTATTTCTTTATATTTGCCTGTTGTGATTGCAAGCATGTCACCAACTTCTAAGCCATCTTTTCTTCCTTTGTCAATATAGACAATATCCCATGTTCCATTGATTGTGCGCAGATATCTTGCAGTGACGATATAACCATTGATATCAGGCTTTCTTGGAGGGTCGATAGCAAAAGGAGGTTCTATTTCGTAAAAGTTTTCCAGAAGACTTCCAATAAGGATATCATTGTAAGAAGTTGTGATTTTTACTTTTGTTACATTGTTTTTTTGGCTGATAACCTCAGCAATACCGAGAACTTCGATAAGATAGCCAAGCTTGTCGCCAGATTCTGGATGTTTTACTTTTTCTGCGGAACGAATGACATAAAATTTATCTCCAATTTTTGCGGGATAGTTTGTTTCTATGTAAGCATAATCGTCTTTACCAAGTAAATTTTTCTCTGATTGAGAGTCAACTATCTTACCAACACTGGGTATTGTTTCAGCAATGTAACCACTCGAGATGAGCAAGTTTTTGTCAACGAGATACTCTTTTTTCACAGGTGCTGTTTTTTTAGGAATTTCTTTCTGGAGCTCTTCTTTTTTAATTTCTACTTCTTGTTTGGGAGTCGCGGGTAGTGATATTTCTTTTTGCACTATATAGAGCGGGATCTTAATTTTTTGCTTGGGATAAATTTTATCAGGGTTAGTTATAGTGGGATTTTCTTTCCATATTTTTGGCCAGAGAAAAGGATCTTTTAACTCTTTCTTAGAAATGTCCCAGAGGGTATCTCCTTTTAGAACCGTATAGTCTTTATATTCCTGCATCTGTGCCGATAAGAAAGAAGTCAATAAGAGAAAAAACAAAAAAATTAAGGTCATATGTGATACATAGCTTTTTCTTTGCATAAATAAGGCTCCTTTTAAAGAATTTTACTTTACCCTGTTAGAAAATTTCCTAACAGGGTAAAGTAAAAATAACGAAGATGCTGGAAACTGTCAAGTATTAATTGTATAGATGTCCTCACTTAAACTATTTTTATAGTTTCTGATATACTTATTTATGGAGCTTATCAGGATTATATTAACGTCTATTTTGTTATTAGTCCCAATTTCTATCTGTGCCTCAGAGGTAACCCCCGTTAGAAATTTTTTTTCTAACGGGGTAAAAGAATATAAACTGGACAATGGATTGAAGGTATTGATTATCGAAGAACACAAGGCTCCTGTGGCGACATTCCAGGTATGGTATCGTGTGGGCTCAAAAGATGAACCTATTGGTAAATCCGGGTTGAGTCATCTGCTTGAACATATGATGTTTAAGGGTACTCCTCAATATGGTTCAAAAGTTTTTTCAAGGATTGTTCAGAAAAATGGAGGGATGGATAATGCCTATACGACAAAAGACCACACTGTGTATTATCAGCTTTTTTCCTCAGATAGGATAGTTCTTGCAATTGACCTGGAGGCTGACAGGATGCAAAATCTGACAATAGACCTAAAAGAGACACTTTCAGAAAGAAGTGTTGTTATGGAGGAGCGAAGGCTGAGATATGAGGATGACCCACAGAACTCTTTATTCGAGGAGGTTATTGCAGCCTCATTCAAAGTGCATCCCTATCAAAGACCAGTTATTGGATGGATGTCTGACCTTAAGTCTATAGAGAGAGATGATTTATATAACTATTATAAAGCTCACTACACACCAGATAATGCTGTTATCATCATTGTTGGAGATGTGAATGGAGATGAAATGATAAAAAAGATCACTTGCTCTTTTGGAAATATTCAGCCTGGTCATCCGAAGAAAAAAGTCATAAGTTTTACAGAGCCTGAACAAAAAGGTGAAAGAAGGGTCTTCCTAAAAAAGGAAGCAGAACTACCCTATCTCCTCATAGCATATCATACTCCTCATTTCCCCCACGAAGATAGCTATGCCCTCGATGTGTTAGGTCTTATATTGTCTGGGGGAAAAAGCTCGAGACTTTATACATCTCTTGTGTATGAAAAAAAGGTCGCTCTTAATGTATATGCTGATTATGACGGGTTTCATAAAGATCCATATTTATTCTTGTTTGCAGCAACAGCCTCTCCTGAAAAAGAAATAAAAGATGTTGAGGATGCTCTCTATGAGGAGATCGAGAAGCTCAAGAAAGAGCCACCATTAGAGCACGAGGTTCGAAAAGCAAAAAACCAGATAGAGTCTTCATTTATAATGGAGCAGGATTCAGTTTATATGCAGGCTATGAAATACGGGATGTTCGAGATGCTCGGAGATTGGAGGCTTATTGACAGATACCTCGAGGGTATCAGAAAAGTAACCAGCGAGGACATAGTAATGGTGGCGAAAAAGTATTTAAATGAAGATAACAGGACAGTGGGCATTTTGATACCAATAAAAAATAAAAAATCAAAATGAAAATATCAAAAAATAGGAGAACATTAATTGTCTCATTAATTTTTATTAATTTTGCACTTTTATTTTTAATCTTTAATTATGTTTTTGCACTTGACGTAAACCCCGTTAGAGCCCATGTCTTAAAGGACGAGGCATTTTTAGAACAACAAAGAAATGACTTCGTCAGTACAGCCTTAAAGAGCAATACATTCTCTAACGGGGTAAATAGGACTGTCTTACAGAATGGCCTTACAGTCATTCACTCAGAAAAACATAGTCTTCCCATTGTGATGGTGACACTCCTTGTAAAGGCAAGTCCACTCAATGAACCACAAGAAAAGGCAGGACTTGCCAATCTCACTGCAGAACTCCTCACAGAAGGTACAAAGAATCGAAAATCCTCTGACATAAGCGAAGAAATTGAGTTCATAGGCGCGTCCCTTAATGCATCGGCTGGTAAAGATTATACTGTGATTACCTTGTCAGTTTTGAAAAAAGATATTCATAAAGGGTTTGAACTTTTTTCTGATATCCTGCTTCATCCTGTCTTTCCACAAAATGAGATTGAGAGGGAAAAGGGGCTTATAAAAGGTTCTCTGAGACAGCGCGAGGAAGAACCTTCTTTCCTCGCAGAGCGTGCTTTTAAGAGAGAGGTATTCGGAGAACATCCATATGGAAGGCTTGTAGAAGGTTCTACAGAGACTATCGATAACATAAAAAGAGAGGACATGATAAAGTTCTATTCAGATTATTTTCTGCCCAACAATTCCATATTATCGATTGTTGGAGCCCTTACAGCAAATGAACTCAATTCTTTAATTGAAAAATACCTTGGTGAATGGAAAAATGTTGAACTACCATATAATCCCCCCTTACCCCCCTTTAGTAAAGGGGGGCTGGGGGGATTTTCAGATGGAAAAAAGATAAAGAAGGTTATAAAAATTGATAAGGATCTCACACAGGCAACGATCATACTCGGCCACTTCGGTATCAGCAGAGACAACCCTGATTTCTACGCAGTGTCTGTTATGAACTACATTCTCGGTGGGGGAGGTTTCTCATCAAGGCTCATGCAATCTATAAGAGATGAAATGGGTCTCGCATATGATGTACATAGTTTCTTCTCATCTCACAAACAAGGAGGAATTTTTCAGATAGGTGTCCAGACAAAAAACGATTCTGCAAATATAGTCATTGATGAAATTCGCAGACAGATGAACAGAATAAGAGAAGAAAAAGTTTCAGATGAAGAACTGTCAGATGCAAAGTCTTATCTCACGGGGAGCTTTCCGAGGAGGCTTGATACGAACAGAAAGATTGCTGACTTTCTTGCAACTATTGAATTCTATAGTCTCGGGCTTGATTATGTGGAAAAATATCCTGGGTATATAAATTCAGTAACAAAAGATGATATTCTCAAAGTCGCGAGAAAATACCTTTACCCTGAACACTATATACTTGTGGTTGTTGCAAATCAGGAAAAAGCAATGGTAAGGCAGTAATTAATATAGTTTATCTTATCCTGTATAACCTACAACAGAGATGCCTGCCTTTTTTGACTCTTCAATCATCTTAGCTTTGTTAAGGATAAGGCATTTTTCTGCCTCAAGAGCAAGAACCCTTGCCCCTACTTCAATCATGGCTTTTAATGTACTTAAACCAACAACAGGCACATCAAATCTCATATCCTGGTTGGGTTTGCTGACCTTCACTACCACAGCTTCTTTACCCGCAAGCTTCCCACCCCTCTTTATCGCCTCATCAGTTCCCTCAATGGCCTCTACAGCCATCACAGCTTGATTTTTGACCACGACAGTCTGTCCTATGTCCATCCTGCCAATCTCCTTTGCAATCCTCCAGCCAAATGTGATATCTTTCCACTCATTCTCTGTAGGACTGTCTTCTGTAAGTACCCCCTTGCGTATAACGAGATTTGAGCTAAAAGAAGTTATCTCGAGAAGATTAATGCCTTCTTTTTCGATTTCTTTTGTGATGGCTAATAAAATTGAGTCATCGCTTCTATCTTTTAAGGAGAAAAGGAGTTTTACGGCTCTGAGGTCTGGTATAATTTTGCTCTTATAGAGCAGTGATTTTGGAACTTTTCCTGCCATGACTGCGTCTCTCACATCATATTTTATGAGAGAATCTATTATCTCTCCAAGTTTGCCCACATTTACCCATTTAATCTCATCCACATATGAAGACAATGATTTTTCAGCGAGAGGATCAAGTGCAATAGCAAATACAGTATATCCCTGTGCCTTTGCTTCTGACGCGATGGCCTTCGGGAGTTCTCCTGTCCCAGCAATAAGGCCTAACCTTTTCATTACCTGCAGATGCCTCTTTTGTTTGCTTGGATGAACTCGATCAGATGCTTTATCTCATCTGTATAGGGGAGATCTTCTTGTATTTTCTTAACAGCATCATTCAGGGTCCTCTTCTCTTTAAATAAAATCTTGTAAGCTTTTTTGAGGTTGTTTATTGTTGAATCAGAAAAGTTATTTCTCTTTAATCCGATAGTGTTTAAGCCAAAGAGTTTTGCTCTTGCACCCGAGGCTATAGTATAAGGGAGTATATCCTGTCCTACTCCGCTAAATCCGCCAACCATTGCATACGCACCGATCCTTGTGAATTGGTGGATTGCAACAAGTCCGCCGATAAATGCAAAATCTTCAACAACGACATGTCCTCCAAGGGTTGCAGCATTTGCCATTATTATGTTGCTGCCTATTTTACAGTCATGAGCTATATGGACATAGGCCATGAGAAAATTTTTGTTTCCAATTATGGTCACCCCATCTTCGCCGACAGATGCCCTGTGGATTGTTATGTATTCTCGTATTATGTTATCGTTACCTATCTTCACGCTTGTTTTTTCTCCCTTGTACTTCAGGTCTTGTGGTGGAAGACCGATGCTCGTGTAGGGATAGACTATGCAATTTTCACCTATTTCTGTATTGCCTTCTATAATTACATGTGAAATAAGTTTTGTTCCTTTCTTTATATGGACACCCTCACTAATAATGCAGAATGGTCCAATAAAGACTCTCTCATCTATTTCTGCGTGAGGGTTTACAATTGCTGAGGGATGGATTTCTTTTTTCATAATTTTTATATCTCCTTGTCTATGACCATTGCGGTAAATTCAGCTTCGGCAGCTAATTTTTCTTCAACAATTGCATTACCGGAAAACTTCCACACATTTCCTCTGTGTTGAAGGATAGTGATCTCTAATCTGAGCTGATCGCCCGGGACAACAGGTTTCCTGAATTTTGCCCTCTCTATACTCATGAAAAAGATGGATTTACCCATAGGTGCTCCAGAACAGATGGCCAGTACACCTGCTACCTGTGCCATTGACTCTATTATCAATACTCCGGGCATTATAGGATGCCCTGGGAAATGTCCTTGAAAAAACTCTTCATTCATTGTCACATTTTTAATTCCGATAGCCTTTATCCCCGGCTCTACATCAATAATCTTGTCTACTAAAAGAAACGGATATCTATGTGGTAAGAATTTTTGTATCTCTTTTATATCCATCACGGATGACCCCCTCCTTCGAGTTTCTTTATCTTTTCTTCAAGTTCTTTTATTCTTTTATAAAGTTCTGGCAATTTTGCGAATAGAGCCTGTGCCTTCAACCAGTCTCTATGCGGTATTGCAAATGTCCCGGAATATATCCCTTTAGTAAAGTGGCCCATGACCCCTGACTGAGCGCCTATCATGGTCCCGGAGTCTATCTGGGCGTGGTCAGCAACCCCCACTTGGCCGGCCAAGGTAACAAAATCGCCTATCTGAGTACTCCCTGCAATTCCGACCTGGGCCATAATAATAGAGTTCTCACCAATTTTGACATTATGTGCAATCTGTACAAGGTTATCTATTTTTGTGCCTCTCCCTATTATTGTATTTCCTGTTGTTGCTCTATCAACAGAGACATTGGAACCTATTTCAACATGATCCTCAATCACCACACCTCCTACCTGAGGAATTTTATAGTGTTTTCCTTCCTCAAAAATGTAACCAAACCCATCAGACCCTATTACAGAGCCAGAATGTATGATGACCTTATTACCGATTTTTACATTTTCCCTCAAAACCACATTAGGATAAATAGTGCATTCTCTTCCAATGGTAGTATTTTCACCTATAAAAACATGTGGATAAATAACAGTATGGTCACCGACAAAAGCACCATCTGATATATAAGAAAACGGGAAGATTGATACGTCCTGGCCTATAGTTGCTTTATCTGACACAATAGCATCCTTACTTATCCCCGTAGGTTCTTGTGGTTTTAAATAAAAAAGTCCAAGTAGTTTTGCAAAGGCAAGATGAGGGTTTGATACCTTAAGTTGAGTTACAGAGAGGCCGGTGATCGGTTCTTTTACCATCACACATGATGCCCTGCATTCAGAAAGGTACTTCTTGTAACTGCTTGTTGAGAGAAAGGTGATATCTCCTTCTCGGGCCTCGTTTATACCTGATACGCCGGTAATTTCTATTTCATCCGCCTGAGGCGAACCGATTACTTCGCCATTAAGGAGGGCTGCAATTTCTTTAACCTTCACTGATTTTTCGATTTGGCCTTTGACTCGTTATATTTCTTAATGAGTTTGTCAGTAATATCTGCGTCTTTGTTTGAATAAAGAATAAAGCCTTTATCGACGATAAGAGTGTATCCTTCTTCGACTCCGAACTTTTCAGCTATTTCAAAAATCTCCCTTAAAATCATCTTCTTTAATTCCGCATCTTTTTTTCTGAGTTCGGCGTCTGAGTCCTGGAGTAATCGCTGGTATTCTCTCCACAATTTTTCGAGTTCTTCATTCTTACTTTTCTTTGTCTCTTCAGAAAGAACAGACAATTGTTTTTCCAGGTCACTTTTTAATTTTTCTATAGCTTTGCCCTTCTCTTCTACAAAAGACTGTTTCGATTTTGCTAAGGTATTCAAGTCAGCGCTGGCTTTCTTTCCTGCTTCAGATTCATCGACAACCTTCTGAAGGTCTATAACCCCTATCTTTAATGAGTCAGCCGCAACTAAGTAAGACGGCGTGAAAAAGATTATAAAAAGTAATAAGGGCATTATTGTTAAAAATTTTTTCATCTCTCCTCCTTTTATACAGTCCTAAAAAAAGGTTCCAAAAGTGAATTCTATTTTGCTCGCATTTTCTCCAGGTTTTCTATCAAGATTATAACCCCATTCTATCCTAATAGGGCCAACTGGGGAAATCCATCTTATACCTGCTCCTGTAGTATATCTGAGCTGGCCAAAATTTTTAAATGATTCATATGAATTACCTGCGTCAAAAAATACCACGCCCTTGAGCTTTAATTCGCTGACTATGGGGAAGATATATTCAGCATTGAAGATTAGTTCTTCTGTGCCTCCGATTACATCTCCTGTCTTTTCATCTCTTGGTCCTGCCTCACCAAATCCAAATCCCCTTACAGTATTAATACCACCGACATAGAATCTATCGTACAGAGGCACTTCATTACCAAAGAGACCTGAAGAATACCCGAACCTGCCCCTGAGCATTCCGGTAGAATTTCCGAGCGGGAATCTGAGGGGGAAATACCAGGAAGAGTCAATTGCGGTCTTGACAAAATAGTTATCTCCTCCGATACCAGCATATTTAAGGTAGACAGAATTTCTGGAACCTCTTGATGGGTCAAGGTAGTTATCTCTTGTGTCTCTTACTAAAGAAGGTGCAATACTACTGGTTATCCGTGTGCCTTCCTGATCTTTTATCACTACAGAAACATTTTCAGCTACATCATAAATTGTCGCCCTCTCAAGGTTATATGCAATTTCACCCCTTACATATTCAGTAAAGTTCTTTCCAAAGGAGATACCTAATCCTATTGCCCTGTTCTTGTATTCTACAAAGTATTCCCTTTTAAGATCATAAATGCTTGCAGAAAATGATATCGGCTTATCCATGAACCAGGGGTCCCTGAACGTAATATCATAGTATGCGCTTTCACTGCCGAGTTCCGCCCTGATTTTAAGGAGCTGACCTTTGCCGAAGAGATTGCCCTGTGTTAAATCAATCATTCCAATTAATTTATCAATGGAGCTATAACCTCCCCCGACACTTATAAAGCCTGTAGCCTTCTCCTTTACCTTTACATTAAGGTCTACCTTTTTTTCCTCTGGTAATGGTTTTGGAATTATTTCAACAGTCTCAAAAAAGTTAAGGTTATTGAGCCGTTCATAGCTTCTTTTTAAAAAGGCACTGTTAAAAATATCACCCTCATCGAGCCTTATCTCTCTTCGTATAACTTTATCTCTGGTTTTAGTGTTCCCCGAGACCTCAATCCGGCCAATCCGGTATTTATCGCCTTCGTCTATCTTTAAAAATACCTTTACAACCTTTTTGCTCTCATCAGGTATCAGGTCAGGAGTAACAGTAATAATTGCATATCCATTTTCTGAGTATAATTCAGATATTGAAAAGATGTCCTTTCCGAGAATTTCTTTACTGAAAGGCTTATCAGGTAACAGTGTAATCCTTTTCTTGATCATATCGTCACCGAAGACCTTATTTCCTGAAAATTCTACTGAGGAGACTTTAAACTGGTCACCTTCAGAAACTGGTATTGTGATTATCATGCCTTTTTTGTTGTCTGTAAGTTGAATCTTTGGTTCTCCGACTGTTGCTTTAATAAATCCATTGTTAAAATAAAGATCTTTTATCTTTTCAAGATCTGAGTCCATGCGCTCTTTTTTATAATAGCCTGAAGAAGTGATAAAGGAGAAAATCCACCACTCTGCGGTCTCCATTACCTTTTTTATTCTGCTCGTAGAAAAAGCCTTATTCCCCTCTATGGTTATCTTTTTTATCTTTATCTTCGGACCTTCCTCTATCTGGTAGGTCAGAGTGACCTCATCAGCGCTTATTTTTTTAATCACAGGGACTATATTTGACAGCCAGTAACCTTCTTCTTCATAAAAAGTCCTGAGTTTACTTGCGTTGTCCTGTATAAGTACAACATCAGCAATGGAGCCAGTTGTTATGGTGATCTTTTCCTTAAGCTTCGAATCGTCAAACTCCTTGTTGCCCTGAAATTCAATTTTAACCACGGTAGGTTTTTCTTTCACAGCATAGATCAGCTTTATACCACCCTCAAATGGCTCAATCTCAGCTTTTACATCGTCAAAATAGCCCATCTTGAAAATGTTTTTAATGTCTTCATTTGTTTTATCCTGAGAAATGGGTTCGCCTAATTTCTGTGTAATCTTCGACTTTACCGCGCCTTCCTCAATCCTTTTGAGTCCCCTTATCTCAATTGAGTTCACAATTGGCAGTTCCTGGGCATAAAGGTGACCTAATGTAAAAGTAAAGATAAGGCATAATAATAGGAATTTTATTTTATGCATCTTTGCCTCCTGATATTATTGACACGGTAAGTATAGCACCATTACAGAGGTGGATGTAAACAGAATATTTTATTAACAAAATCAAAGATTGGCTTAATTAATATCATAAAGATTAAAAATCTAAAATTACAATTTATAATTTATAATTTATCTAAAATACCACCAACAAATAAGTAATTATGATTTATTGATTAATTTTTTTTATTTGACCATTAGATAATTATTGTATTATGCTTATATGCTTGCTTTTTAAAAAAGGCTTTTCGAAAAAAATCATAGAAAGAGGAGGTTCTTATGAAGAAGTACGAAACACCCTTGCTGGATGAGCTGGAAAAGGGACCATTTCCGAGTTTCGTTACAGAGATTAAGAAGGCTGCGGCGAAAAATGAAATGGCAAATGATGAGTTAGGTCAGCTCGAGTACTCCTACAAAACCAACCGTGGATATTGGAAACACGGTGGTATAGTCGGTGTCCTCGGCTATGGTGGTGGCATTATCGGGAGATACTCCCAACTACCAGAAATGTTTCCAAATGTAGGATTCTTCCATACTGTCAGGGTAAATCAGCCAAGTGGTTGGTTCTATACCACAGAGGTCTTAAGGGAACTTATGGATATCTGTGATAAGTATGGTAGTGGTATAACTAATATGCATGGCTCAACAGGTGATATGATCTTTCTTGGTACTACAACGGAAAACCTTGAGCTTATCTTTGCTGAGCTTACCTCTAAGGAAAAACCTGCGCATTTGAGATTTGACCTTGGTGGTTCAGGCTCTGCCTTAAGGACGCCGAGCGCCTGTAATGGACCTGCCCGTTGTGAATGGGCAAATTATGATACACTCGAGGCCTGCCATCAGATTACACATGAATTCCAGGATGAGCTTCACAGGCCTGCATTCAACTATAAATTCAAGTTTAAGTTCGCAGGTTGTGCCTGTGACTGTGTTGCCTCTATCGCACGTTCTGACTGCTCTGTAATCGGGACATGGAAAGGCCCAATCCTGATTGACCAGGATGCAGTGAAGTGGCATGAAAAGAAGGGAATGAATGTCGATAGAGAAATCGTGAGGATGTGCCCCACAGAGTGCATAAGCTATGATGGGAAAGAGCTGAAGATTGATAATAATGAATGTGTAAGGTGTATGCACTGTATTGCAAAGATGCATCATGCACTCAAGCCAAGTGGGGAGAGGGGTGCAACCATCTGTATCGGGAATAAGGCACCGATTGTTATAGGGACTATTATTTCACACGTTATCATCCCATTCATGAAGATGGAATCCCCATTTACTGAATTGAAAGAATTAGGCCGCAAGATGTGGGATTGGTGGGATGAAAATTCAAAGCCGAGGGAAAGAATCGGTGAAGTGATAGAGTTTAAGGGCATGAGGCCATTCCTTGAGGCTATTGGTAAAGAGCCCATTCCACAGATGATAAAGGAGCCGAGGAGAGACCCGTTCATGTTTTACACAGAAGGGGATATTGAGAGGTTCAAGAAGAGAGAAGAAGAGGAAAAGAAGACAGGAAAGTTCAATTTTTAAATTTTTAAATAAGGAGGATATAAAATGGGATTTTATGGTGATAGGAAATTAACAGCAGAGGAAGCTAAGAAACTAAGAGAGACAGACATAGGGCCACCCTATTTTAGACAATTTCTGCCGCCTGTAATCAAGAAGAACTATGGCCGGTGGAAAGACCACGAGATATTAAATCCCGGACTGATGGTTCATACAGCAGAAAGCGGTGATAAAATATGGAGTGTGAGGGTAGCAACCCCGAGGCTTATGGCTACAGATACAGTCCGTGAGGTATGTGATATTTCAGATAAATATTGCGATGGATATGTACGCTGGACTTCGAGGAATAACATAGAGTTTCTTGTATCAGATGAGAAAAAAGTTGAGCCTCTTCAGAAAGAGCTTAAAGACAGGCGTTTCTTGATGGGTGGCATAGGTCCGAGAATCAGTAACATCGTCCATACACAGGGATGGGTTCACTGCCATGGCGCTGCTACAGATGCTTCTGGTCTTGTTAAGTCCATCATGGATGAGCTTTGCGATTATTTCACTACAAAAGAGCTTCCCAATAAGGTGAGACTTGCTGTTGCATGCTGCCCTAATATGTGTGGTGCTGTCCACTGCTCAGACATCGCAATAGTCGCAATCCATACAAAAGTGCCACCTGTTGACCACGACAAGCTCGGGAAGATATGCGAAATACCCACAGTTATCGCGTCATGTCCGACAAAGGCTATAAGCCCTGACCCTGCAAAGAAGAGCGTGAAGATTAAAGATGAAAAATGCATGTACTGTGGAAACTGTTTTACTGTCTGCCCGGCTATAAGTATTATAGACCCTTATAGAGATGGTCTCGCAATAGTGATAGGGGGAAAGGTGAGCTGCCTGAGAACCAATACAAAATTTGCAAGGCTTGCTATTCCTTATATCTCGAATGAACCACCGAGATGGCCAAAAACTGTAGCAGCGATTAAGCATATTGTTGAAGTATATGCCAAGCATGCGAGAAAGCATGAGAGGATCGGCGAGTGGATAGACAGAATAGGCTGGGAGAGGTTCTTTAGTCTCAGTGGTATTGAATTCACTTTCCAGTGCATTGACGACTTCACATTCATGCGGGACACTCTGAGGTGTGCATCAACATTTAAGTGGTAGGAGAAGAATAAATAACTAAGGAATCAATAGGTTAGTGGCTACTCTGACAGCCACTAACCTGTTTACTTTTTCTCCCTTAATTATTTATTATTAAAGAAATTATTTCGAGTAAAGAGGTGAGGAAAAATGGAGAAGGAAGAATTAAAAGATAAGATTTATGCATTTGTCCTGGCTGCAAAGGGCAAAAAGAAGTTAAAAGAGAGGGATATAACTGGCGGGGTATCGGAAGAGACTGGTATTGATAAGGAGACCGTGAAAAAAACGATGAGAGAGATGATAGATGTAGGGAGGTTAATGTATTCCTATGGCGGAGGCGCCAGCTCTGTAGAGATCCCGAGTGAGGAATATCTCAGAGAAAAAGGAATGATAAAGTAAAAAGACTAAGAATTTCCTTTTTCAATTGCAAGGCGTTGTAGTCGTATAAAATCTATTTAAGAGTAATTAATATACGTGGTCCTTTCTTATCCAAGGTTGGTCATAGCCGGCCTGAAAGGAGGGTCTGGCAAGACCATCCTTTCAGTTGGTCTTATTGAATCCTACAGGCAAAAAGGTATTACCATTGCGCCTTTCAAGAAAGGGCCTGATTATATTGATGCTGGGTGGCTTTCATGTGCTGCCAGGCATCCATGTTATAATCTCGATGCCTTTCTGATAGGGGAAGAGAAAATATTGTCTTCTTTCAAAGAGCACGCAAAAGGAGTTCAGTGTGCTGTCATTGAAGGTAACCGTGGCCTTTTTGACGGTATGGATTCAGAGGGGAGATATAGCACAGCAGAGTTAGCCAAATCATTAAGTGCTCCTGTCGTATTGATTATTGATTGCACAAAGATGACAAGAACTACAGCTATCATTGCAGAAGGTGTCTATAAATTTGACCCGATGCTCAAAATCTGCGGAGTAGTTCTCAATCAGATAGCGAATGCACGTCATGAATCAGTGATAAAAAAGTCGTTCGAGAAATACTGTCAGATTCCAGTGCTGGGTGCCATCCCAAGATTTTCTGAAGAATTTTTCCCAGAAAGACATATGGGGTTAACACCATATCATGAACACGAAGAGGTTGAGAAGTCTATTTCTGCTGTTGCAGAGGTTGTAAAACAGCACCTTGATTTAGATGCTCTATGGAAGATTGCTCACGAGGCAGCGCCTTTAGAAATTAATTTGGAGTCTGAAAATCCCCCCTCACCCCCCTTTACTAAAGGGGGGATGGGGGGATTAATTAACTCATCACTTAAAATTGGCGTGATAAGAGACTCTGCGTTCCAGTTTTATTATCCCGAGAACCTCGAAGAACTTCAGAAAAATGGCGCTGAACTGATAGAAATAAGTGCATTGAAGGAAAAACAGCTACCACCAATAGATGCACTCTATATTGGTGGAGGTTTTCCTGAAACTAATGCAATAGCCCTTGCAGAAAACATTGATTTTCGTAGAAATTTAAAAAAGGCAGTTGAGGATGGACTACCGGTTTATGCAGAGTGCGGTGGCCTCATGTATTTAGGAGAGTCCCTTGTCCTGGGTGATCGGACATATCCAATGGCAGGGGTATTCCCTGTTCAGTTTTGTTTAGAGAAAGCACCCCAGGCTCATGGTTATACAATAGTTGAGGTGAGCAGGTCAAATCCATATTATTCACAAGGTGCTGTTCTCAGAGGTCATGAATTTCATTACTCACGCGTTCTCACTATCGATTTAGGTAAAAAAGACGATATCTATTTTGCTTTTAGAATGAAGAGAGGAAAAGGAATAGTTGATAAAATGGACGGGTTATGTTATAAAAACGTTCTTGCGACCTATACCCACCTGCACGCTCTTGGTGCAGAGGAATGGGTAGGCGGCCTTATTCATAGAGCAGTTTATTATAAAAGCAAAGAGAACGAATATGGCACGCAGTGAAGAAGCAAAATGTCCGTTTTGTGGAAAGATGATGGATGTTCCACATAAAATACGAACGAGACTCGGGTCTGATATCGTAGGTGGTCGGTGTGAATGCGAGGCAGTATATGTCTTTGACCAAAGCAGGCATAATCTTGGAGAAGCTTATGTCGATGCACTTAATTATGCATGTGAAGGTAAGTGCGATAATCCATGGGAACTGATACCAGGAGAAGATTACCAGGAAATAACTATGCATTATGATAGAAGGACACATTCTTTTGGCAAAATCAGGTATGGATTTGAAAATATATGTTTTATATTGCTGAAGAAGGGTGATAAATAAACATCATTTAATGATAAATTTTTTTTATTTGACTAGGGATATGAATGTGTATTAATGTTTATGACTTAAACTTGTACCCTGAGCATAAAAAATCAAATAAGTATTGTGTTGGTTGTATTGGGTGAAACGTATATGCTAATATACTTCGCTTTTAGTTAGATTGAATGGAAATTTCTTCCATCAATAAAATTAGATCTTAAGCAGAAAAAGGAGGTAGACAGATGCCGTATTTGGAGTTTGAAGGGCAACATGAGGTTGATGAGGAAGGTTTTCTTCAGGACTGGGAAGTGTGGAAGGAAGGAATGGCAAATATAATGGCAGCACAAGATGGGATTACACTTACTGATGCGCACTGGGAGGTAATAAGGTTCCTCAGGGAGTACTTCCTGAAGTTTCAGATAGCGCCTCCGATTAAGGTTCTCGTCAAAGAGATTGCGAAGACTATGGGGCCTGAAAAGGGAAATACTAAGTATCTCTATGAACTCTATCCCGGGGGACCTGCAAAACAGGCCTGTAGATATGCCGGACTTCCGAAGCCAACGGGCTGTGTATAAAAAAGAATCAAGAGATGGAAAGTAAGAAGCAGCAGGTTTTTTACTTTTCACTTCTTGCTCTTCAGTTAAATTTAAAATTTTAATTCTATTGTAGAGAAAAATTTTAACTTGACAAAGTTAATTTAAATTATTTTTAATGGTTGCTACTGTAAAGTCCTGAGTGAGTACTTTCTTTTTGACAGCGTTTGTATACAGATATGGAGTGAGGAAATATGTTCAATTCAAAAACCTATAGAGTATAGGCGGGATATGAGTTTAAAAGAACTCTTATTAGAAAAGAAACCCATCATTTTGAAAAGGTGGTTTCATCTAATACTGAAAACGTATCCTGCTGATGCCTCACAGTTTTTGAAAAAACAAAAAAACCAATTTTCTAACCCGGTAGGGCACACAATTTCTCATGGAATCGAAGATCTCTTTGAGGAATTACTCCAGGGAATGAATCCTGTCAAGATATCTCCTGTTCTTGACACCATTATCAGAATTAGAGCAGTTCAGGATTTTTTTCCATCCCAGGCTATTGCATTCATTTTTCTTCTCAAGAAAGTGGTGAGAGAGTCGCTTAAAAGAGAAATAAAGGAAAACCAGCTTTCTGAGGAGCTTGTAATGTTTGATTCCATGATAGATAACCTGGCCCTACTTTCTTTTGATATATATATGAAATGCCGGGAAAAAATTTACGAACTCAAAATAAATGAAATGAAAAATATGACCTTCGGGCTGTTAAAAAGAGCTAATCTGATATCTGAGATCCAAGAGGGAGAACCGGATCTCAAAAGCAGTAACCTTGTAAATTTAAAATAAAAAAGGGGTAACAAAATGGGACTATTATTTTCCTTCTTTGTAGTAATAATCCTTGTTCTACTCGCATTCGGAGGAGTGCAGGCGGCAAACTTGCAGTATCTCTTCGGAGTTATTATCCCCTATGCGGCCTTTGTCACGTTCATTGTTGGCATTTTTTATCGCGTCGTAAAATGGGGTCGTTCGCCTGTCCCGTTCCGAATACCTACTACCGCTGGACAAGAGAAATCTCTTCCATGGATTAAGCAGAATAAAATTGATAATCCCTCTAGCGCTCTTGGCGTTATAGTGAGGATGGCATTTGAAGTGCTTCTTTTCCGTTCCTTATTCAGAAACACGAAAATAGATTTAAGGGATGGACCAAGGCTTGCTTATGGATCAACGAAGTGGCTATGGGCAGCGGGACTTGCCTTTCACTGGACCTTTTTTATCATTGTCTTGAGGCATCTCAGGTTATTTACCGAGCCAGTACTCTTCTTTGTTCCAATTATCGAGTCTTTAGATGCTTTTTTCCAGGTGGGAGTACCTTTGCTCTATATTACAGATATTGTTTTTTTAATAGCGGTAACCTACTTATTTTTTAGAAGAGTTTTAATTCCTCAGGTGCGATACATCTCACTTGCAGCAGATTATTTTCCTCTCTTTTTAATCCTTGGCATCGGAGTTTCAGGCGTCCTTATGCGATATTTTATCAAGGTGAATGTTGTAGGAGTGAAAGAGTTGACTATGGGATTGGTCACTTTTAATCCTGTAGTTCCTGAGGGAATCGGTGTTATTTTTTATATCCATCTGTTTCTCGTAAGTACCCTGCTTATCTACTTTCCTTTCAGTAAGCTGATGCATATGGCAGGAGTCTTTCTTAGTCCCACAAGAAACTTGGCGAATAACAACCGCTGGAAAAGACACATCAATCCCTGGAATTACCCTGTCAAGGTTCATACATATGAGGAGTATGAGGAAGAATTCAGGGAAAAATTGAAAGAAGTTGGAATGCCAGTAGAAAAGGAGTGAATATATGGCAATAAAACCAATAGTTCCGAAAGAAGTACCTTATCCAGATGAGCTATCGAGGCTAGACTATAAACCCTCTCAAAAGGCTTGGATGGAAACCCCTGTTGAATTCAAGCCCAACATGTATTGCTATGGTAATAAGCCAGATGACCTTAAAACCGTTGGGTTTCCGAATCCGAGGAAATGGTCGGTAAAAGATGAGGACTGGAAACTGCCCGAAAATTGGAAAGAGATAATTTTAGAAGGGATGAGAGAGCGGCTTGATAAATACCGCTCGTTTCGTCTCTTTATGGATATTTGTGTGAGATGCGGTGCCTGTGCTGACAAGTGCCACTTCTTTATCGGTGGAGGAGACCCCAAAAATATGCCTGTTATCAGGGCAGAACTTCTCAGATCAATATACAGAAAATACTTTACCGGGTCAGGAAAGGCTTTTGGGAAGCTTGCAGGAGCTCGAGAACTTACTATCGGGGTGCTCAAGGAGTTATGGTATTATGCCTATCAGTGCACAGAATGCCGTCGTTGCTCGCTTTTCTGTCCTTATGGTATTGATACTGCTGAAATTACAATAATAGCGAGAGAACTCCTCAATCTTTTGGGTTTAAACATCCACTGGCTCTCTGCTTCTGTGGCGAAATGTTACAGGACAGGGAATCACCTCGGCATTTTGCCCCATACATTCAGAGAATATTTCGATATGTATATAAACGATTTAGAGGCGGTAACAGGTATCAGGGTAGCGCCAACCCACAACAGAAAGGGTGCCGAGATCCTCTATGTCGTGCCTTCTGGTGATTACTTTGATGAACGTGGCACATACCTCACCATGGGCACTATGTTGCTCTTCCACGAGCTCGGACTTGACTACACCTGGAGCACATATGCCTCTGATGGCGGAAACTTCGGATTTTTCACCTCTAATGAGATGGCGAAAAGGCTCAACTCCAAGATATACGCCGAAGCCAAGAGGTTAGGGGTGAAATGGATTCTTGGAGGAGAATGCGGCCATATGTGGAGGGTCATTCATCAGTATATGAATACATGGAATGGCCCCCCTGATTTTCTTGAGGAACCGGTCTCTCCTATAACAGGCACGAAATTCGAAAATACAAAATCCAACAAGATAGTCCATATCTGTGAATTCACTGCTGATCTTATTAAGAACAATAAATTAAAACTGGATCCGAGCAGGAATGATCACCTGAAGGTAACTTTCCATGATTCCTGCAACACCGCCAGAGGTATGGGATTTTTTGAAGAACCGCGTTACATCATTAAAAATGTCTGTAACAATTTCCATGAGATGCCGGCCAATACCATCAGGGAGCAGACCTTCTGCTGCGGGAGCGGTTCAGGCTTAAATGCATCGGAAGATATGGAATTAAGGATGAGGGGAGGCTTCCCCAGGGCAAATGCCGTGAAGTATGTTCACGAGAAACACGGGGTGAACATGCTGGCCTGTATTTGTGCGATTGACAGGGCTGTCCTTCCACCCCTTATGGATTACTGGGTTCCCGGTAATCCATAAG
>Ga0315296_10000970_pt1 | contig 25445 bp, 25 predicted proteins | sample YL17G14_18_MG_FD_203921 | JGI IMG/M metagenome (GOLD analysis project Ga0315296, IMG submission 203921) | Sediment microbial communities from Yellowstone Lake, YNP, Wyoming, USA - YL17G14_18 | ecosystem: Environmental > Aquatic > Freshwater > Lake > Sediment | place: USA: Wyoming | collected... | reverse complement strand
CAAAGGCAGCACCTGCTGACAAGACCGACCATTTAGAATAGCGTCTCAAGCTCAGTCTCGTCTCAACAGATATTGATATTCTTCGAGGGAAATGCTTCTCAACAAATGCAGCGATTCTTTTGTTGCGTTCGACGGTGTGTGCGAGAGGTATGCTTATCTTTCCAAACTGAACGACGAGAACAATGATTGAGAACAGGAAGGCAAGGTAAAGACTATTCGCAAGAGCAAGTTCAACAAACGGTTTGTGGGTCGATAGAGCAATATTCAGTATCGTGAAAAAAAGAAACCATACACTGACTAGAATGGCGAACGGAACAGCAAAATACTTGAGAAGGAAGACAAAGATTCTGCCAAGAATTGTGCGCTTTTGCATCAGTTATCTGCGCAAACTTTACAAGGAATCGAATATTTAAGCAGTGTTGATGCAGAATAGAGCGTTTGCCAGTTTCCGAAGAATATTTGTTAATGAAAGCATGAGTGGATGTTTTTACGCGGTCAGGGGCGGGCTTTTTGCTTCACTTCCGCCCTGTCTTTCATGGGCGACGGGGGCTCCCGCAAGCTATAAGCCGCTGAAAGGGAAGTCTCATTCGACGCAAACTTATCGTGCGCTGATGGGAGATGACAGTGGAATGAGTAACTGGTTGTTGCTTGTCTCTTGGATTGCGCTGATGTCGCTTAATGCTGCGGATGCTGTAATGACCAGAACGGCTTTGAGGAAGGGGCATCCTGAACTCGTAGGATTCACCAAAGCTTTGATAGATAAATTCGGTTTGGATGGTGCTATGCTGGTCAAGGCTTCACTGCCTACGCTTCTTCTGATACTCGTCATACTTGGCTGGGATAGTCCAGTATTCGGCGTAATCATCATAGAAGCCGTATTCATGGTTCTAATAATTCGCTATATCTACGTGCTTTTCCATAACTGCAGACAACTTCTGAAACACAATCATTGACTCTTTGAAGAACTGCAATGCATGCACGTGCTCTCCGCTTCCTATCTTATTTGTTAATGAATGATTGGGCATTTTAGCGCTGTCAGGGCAGGGCTAACTGCTCACTTTTGTTCGGTCTTGCCCATGGCTTACCCCTTAACGTGCTGTAGAATGTCACAAGAAGTTGCTACAATACGACGACTCTGGAGAAGGCATAAAATTGAATCGTAAATATTATTCCCATATAAAGATAGCCCAAGATGTAGACAAAATCATTCTTGACCCCCTTTTGAGAATCTAAGGAATATTTCTTGAGTAAGAGCCAAACCAAAATGCCTGGAATTAGAAAGGGAAGCACGACATACCCTAGAGATACAGCAAGTATTTTCGGATCGTCACTGGTCAAAGGCACACCTACTGGCTGGAAGACGCCAATTACGATAACGTAAATGAATAGGTAGGCAGTAAGGACAGCAGAAAAGAGCACACCAAACCATCCGGTCGTAAGCAAATAGATTTTGTCGCTAATCCTGCCAATGATCCAGATGATAGCAGTGATGACTAAAGGCACAATGAAAATAAGGGTAAACAGATAGAAGTCTAGAGTGGCTTTTTCTGGCGCGGAACTCATTTGTGAGAATGTTGTATTGACAATGAAAATAGACAATGTGAAACAGGCAGCCCAAATAAAACCAAAGAGAGTATCTAGGTGTCGAGATGTATTCATTCGAGGTCTATTATCACCATTGGTTGTAAGGCATATTTAACCACTCGCTCAACAGCAGCTAGAGTTATGCGGTCGCGCTAATCTGCTTCTGCATACTTCTTGAGTTTGGGATACCTTCTTTCAAGATACTGCTTGTCTCTTGCTTCTATACCTTGCATCATCATCTGGACCTGGCCTTGCAGCTTCTCGATCTGGTTCTTCAAACTCTGGATCTCCATGTCTCGCTTCGGGATCTCCTCCTCGAGCTGCTCAACCTTCTTGTGGTCGACGCGGCTGAAGTAGGGTCCGGCTCTCTCATATTCGTCTCTCGCTTGTTCCATGTCCGCGCTATCGAAGTAGGATCCCTGGCTATTGGACAACGTGTGACCCATCAGGGCTTCGCACACATCCTCTTCAAGCCCCGCTCTCCTGAGCACGTTTCTGAAGCTTTTCCGGAGCAGATGAGCCCAGACGGTCGAGGGGTCAAGTCCGATTTGTTGTGCTGCGGTCTTGACGTTGTTGAGCAGGTGGTGAGCCGTGACCGATCTTCCCTTGGCCTGCTCGATAGTTCCTTCAGTGACAAAAACGTGGTCCTCGTCTCGTGGCTGCCAGTCATTCCTCTTCCGTTCCTCCAGGTACTCTCTTAGGGCCAGGATTGCTTCTTCGCCGAGGAACGTGTAATAGTAGCCGAGGCCATAGCCGCTGAGTTTCGTGTCCACAGCCACGGTCCAATCGTTCTTCTGTCGTTTGCTCACAATCTTAACCAGCAACGGCGCAGCGTCCAAGTTCAGCTTGTCACGGAACATGCCGTAGCGCCAATCACAAAGACAAGTGCTTCTCACACCGCTCTGCCACTGACACAGTATCAACGCTTTGCCTCTCAGCTGCTGCTGACTGTTCCGTTTCGGAAAACTGTCAGCCATACGGTAGACTTCTTCCGCCTTGGGAATGTGCTGCTTGCCGTTCTTGTAGGGTGCACGTTTGAAGAGCCCACGCTTTTGTTGACGTGTGTAACTGAGACTTTTTCCGTTCAGGTCCAGGAACTTCTGGACCATGTAGAACATGACCTGAGCTCCGCTGCTCGTGTGCTTGTTCCGACAGGCCACCGAGATCTTCTGACGCTTCACCTCTTCCGGCAGCCTCAGAAACTCGTCCGGAGAAACTTTTACCGTGTCAAAGAACCACTTCAACTGATAGAGCCCACTGGTGTCTCTCAGGCCTGCCGGATCTCCGAAGACTTGCATACTCTCGCATTTGAACAGTTCCAGGAACTTGGGCTCGCCCTTCGCGTACCAACCGAACTCGCTATGCTCACGAACTACCATCAAACACCAAACAGAGTTTAGCCGAAGAAATACATAAAGTGTTACGTTACGCTAGAAGTCGACTCGTAACCCTTAAACCTTACGCTTCAGGTAGCGGAAGACTTGAGCGACTCAATTAGGTTCGAAGTATTATCTCCTCAGCATAGTTCTTGATGGTTGCAGCATATTCAGAGAAGATTTCTGGGGGGTAGGGTCTTAATGAGCTTAGGCTCTTCTCAAGCGTGTCTTTTGGCACAAATTGCTGCAAGGCCCATCTTTTTGCACCCTTGACGAATTCACGCATTTCATAGATGTCTGTAGTATCGACGAAGCCGGGCACAACTGTTGTTCTGAACTCGTACTCGACCTTGCCCGTCTTCAGAATCTCGACTGTACGGACAAGTTCAACAGTGTCGCTGGCTCCAAGTGATACGTATTTCTTCAGACTCGTTTTCACGTCGAGGGCTACATAGTCCACATGCTGCAGGCATTCTTCAAGCAGGCGGGAGTCAAATCCGTTCGTGTCCAATTTAACTGTAAATCCCCTGTCTTTAAGTTTCTTCAAGAACTTAGGGAGTTCTTTGTGGATTGTTGGTTCTCCGCCGGTGACGGCGACTGCATCGATGTATTTCTTGCGTTCTTCAACGATCTTGAGTGCCATTTCCTCGTTGAGGAAAGGAGGCTTGGGATCGATCACTATTCTCCAGTTGTGGCAGAAGGGGCAACGAAGGTTGCAACCAGGTGTGAACAACACAGAGCATATGCGGTTCGGAAAATCTAACAGACTTGTTTTTTGAATACCGCTGAACTTCATTGACTTATCACTTGGGCGGGGGCTGCTGCCATTACTGCTGACTTGTCAAAGGTTTTTCTGATTGCAAACTCTGCCTGTTTCCCGTCGTTCCACTGATCCACAGGTCTCAAGTAGCCAACTACTCTTGAGTAGACTTCGCACTTCGCTCCACATGTCGGGCAATGCTTGTGTTCTCCGTTGATGTAGCCGTGACTTGGACATATGCTGAAGGTCGGTGTCAGCGTGAAATAGGGTAGATGTGAGCTCCAGGCCGCTTTCTTGATGAGCTCTGCAGAGGATTTCCAAGAAGGGAGTCTTTCGCCGAGGAAGATGTGGAAGACTGTTCCGCCAGTGTAGAGTGTCTGCAGTCTGTCCTGATGCTCCAATGATTCGAACAGGTCGCCTTCAGAATCCACGGGCAACTGCGAAGAATTGGTGTAGAATGGTTCTGCACCGTTTGGTGACTGCTTTTGATTGGCAACAATAATCTCAGGGTATTTCTTCTTGTCAATCCTGGCGAGTCTGTAGCTCGTTCCCTCTGCAGGTGTGGCCTCCAGATTATACATGTTCTCTGTCTCTTCTTGGAATTGCAGCAGCTTGTTGCGCATGAACTTGAGCGTTCTGATTGCAAACTCTGTTCCGTCGCCTGAGACGATGCTGACGCCGAACAGATTCAGGATCGCTTCGTTCATCCCTACTATGCCGATAGTTGAAAAGTGGTTTCGCCAGTAGCGGCCGTGTTTCAGCTTGACACTCTCCAGGTAGTGTCTTGAATATGGGTACAAGCCGTTTTCAGTGAATGTTTCTAGGACTTTGCGCTTTGTTTCTAGGCTGTCTCTGGCGATTTCCATGAGGGCTTCTAATCGTTCAAAGAATTCATCCTCGTCCTTTGCTAAGTATCCAATCCTCGGCATGTTAAGAGTCACGACGCCTATTGACCCTGTTAATGGGTTTGCGCCGAAGAAGCCGCCGCCCCGATTGCGAAGTTCCCGGTTGTCGATTCTTAGTCGGCAGCACATGCTTCGGACGTCCTCTGGTTTCATGTCAGTGTTAATGAAGTTGGAGAAGTAGGGCACTCCGTACTTGGCTGTGACCTCGAAGATTCTGCGGGATACAGCGGATTCCCAGTCGAAATCCTTTGTGATGCAATATGTCGGTATGGGAAAAGTGAACACTCTTCCCTTCGAGTCTCCTTGACTCATTACGTTTGCAAAAGCGGTGTTAAACGTGTCCATTTCTGTCTGCATTTCGCCGTATGTTGTGTCCAATTGCTTTCCGCCGATAACAACTGATTCATTCTTAATGTAGTCCGGAACGGTCAGATCAAGAGTCACGTTTGTGAAGGGCGTCTGGAAGCCCACTCGTGTGGGCACGTTCATGTTGAAGAAGAATTCTTGCAGTCCTTGTTCAACTTCTTTCTGACCTAAACCGTCGTAACGTATGAAAGGTGCCAGGTAGGTGTCGAACGTGCTGAAGGCTTGAGCTCCTGCAGCTTCGCCTTGAAGAGTGTAGAAGAAGTTGACGATCTGTCCCAGTGCGGTTCTGAAATGTTTGGCAGGCTTGCTCTCAATCTTTCCTGAAACTCCTCCAAACCCAGATGTCAGCAGTTCTCTCAAGTCCCAGCCGACGCAGTATGCTCCTAGAACGCCGAGGTCATGGATGTGCATCTCTCCGGAAAAGTGCGCGTCTGCAATGTTTGGTGGATAGATTCTGCTGATCCAGTACTTCGCTATGACGGTTGATGAGAGATAATTGTTTAGGCCCTGCAGAGAATAGCTCATGTTAGAGTTTTCTCGGACACGCCAGTCCTCAATCTCTAAGTACTGGTCAACAAGATCTGCGTCGCTTAAGAGGGTGGCCAGTTCCCTCTGATCTTGATGCTGTTTTCGGTAGAGGATGTAGGCTTTGGCCGTTCTCGCGTTTCCATTCTCTATGAGTTTTTTTTCGACGAGATCCTGAATCTCCTCTACTGTCGGAACCCCGTCTTCGCCGAAGCGGAGTCTGAGCTCAGCCACTACCTGATCGCTGAGTCTCTTAGTCAACTCCCGGTCTTTTCCGCCGACGGCTTTGGCGGCTTTCCAAATAGCCTTCGTTATACGTTCTTGATCAAAAGGTTCTAATCTTCCATCACGTTTTCTTACAATCTTCATGCTTTTACCTCTTTGAGTAGTTTCCGAAAATCTTCAGGTTCCTCAAATTGCCTGTAGACCGAGGCAAACCTGATGTAAGCAATTCGGTCAAGCTTCTTCAAATACTTCATGATCGAGTCCCCGATCTCCCGGGAACTGATTTCTTCTTTTCCAAGTGCCATCAGATCTTGTCTGACGTGTTCTGCCAGTTCGTGTATCTGCTCCATGGTTACAGGCCTTTTCTCGCACGCTTTCTGAAGACCTCTGATGATTTTGTTGACATCAAAGCGTTCAGGTCTGCCGTCTTTTTTCTTCACCATCAACTCCACGGTTTCCACATACTCATAAGTCGTGAAGCGTCTTTCACAGTTGATACACTCCTTACGTCTTCTGACAGCGTTGTCAGGCGAATCTCTTGTTTCAAGAGTTTTCAGGTTTTCAGACCCACAATATGGGCACTTCACACGACCACCATTCGCGTGCTTCATAAGCCAATAGTGTTCCACAACTGAAGCGAACGCTGTATCTAGCGTTCGCTTATTTAAAGTCTTTTCACAATAATGTTGAATTTATCTGGAAAGGTCCCCAATGAAACATGTTTGACATAGACACAATCACTGAAAAGTAGCAGCAACAAAGAAAGTGTTTTTCGGAGAAAGAGCTTCAATTCTCGTCAACAGCGAGACTGTTTAACATTTTCGTTGTCAGCATCTCGTGTGCGGATGAAATTCTGACCCTAGCTGATTCTTTTCTTCAGCACGAGAGACCTTTTCCTGTCCTCTTTCTTGACAAAGCCGGATTTCTCGTAGAGCCGAAGTGCAGGAGAGTTCTGCTTCAAGACCGTTCAGTTCTAGCCACTTCTTGCCTAGTTCGTTTGCCAGTTTTGCACAATGCGTGAGGATGTAAGTCGCTACGCCGTACCTTCTATACTCAGGTGCTACAGCCAAGCTGCTCGCAAACAAGACATCGTATTGTTCGCGAAGAACAAAAATGCCAATCACTTGTTCCTTCAACTTGACAAAGAACCTCTCTTTTCTAAAAAACACGAGTTCACACCCCAGAATGTAGGGCACCGCTGTCAGCAGAGCTAGCGGTCTGGAATTTCCGAAAAACAACATGGCTTTTCCTCGCTCGCTTCTTCTGAAGAAGATGTAGCTGTACAAGTTAAATGATAAGTGTTCAAGCCTTCTTGCTGGCGTGATTCTGAGGTTTCTGCTAGCGATGCTCACTGCTGCATCTACATCCCTGATGTTATGCGTTAGTATCAAGATGTGTATTGGCTGTTCCCAAGACAGCGAAGACTGCAACGGTCGATAACAGTACGATTGCTAGAGAGGAAAAGATGCCTAGGTACCCCAAGAATGTGCCAAGTATTATGCCACAGACTATTGGACCCAGCGTCTGTCCTACATCCATGATGGTGCTTATGAATCCCATAGCTCCGCCGACAACCTCGATGGGAACAAGTTCGCTCACTAGGGCGGGAGTCGCAGAAGTCACCAAGGAGAATCCTAAACCGTAAATCATGGCGAGAATCAACAAAACCCAAAAGTGGGTGAAAAAGGGGATTGCAGTTAGTGGAACAGAGCTGACTATGCATCCTAGGAGTATCGGTGTTCGTCTGCTTGTTCTGTCTGAGAGTCTCCCTACAATAGGTTTCGAAAGTACAACAATAGCTACTAGACCAAACATGATGATGGCTTGCGAGAACCCGTCTATCTCCGCAACGTATGTCATGTACTTCACGAGGTAAGATTCCACAGACCCATAAGCATAATATTGACCTGCCTCAACCAAGCTCACAATGAACACGCCGTGGGTTCTAGCAATGTTTTTCCATCCTCGAACTAAATTTCTCAGATCAACTTCTGTTCTTTTTCCAGCATTCTCAGTAGTCTTCCTTCCACCTAGAAACGGCAGTGCGGTCACTAAGGCCGATATGCCTGCGAAGCCAACTGCAAGATAAAGACCTTCAAAATTGGAGTAATGTTCAGGCAGAAGCCCTGGGTTCGTAACGACCAGAATAGAACCGCCCAAAAGAGGTGCAATACTTCTTCCGATAACTGTCGCAGAAGAGAAAAGCGAGATACGTTCTCCCCGCCTAGTTGGATATGCCTCCGCTATTAGCGCTTGCGCAACCGGGACAAACATGCCGGTGGCAAATCCATGATAGAAGCGCACGAGGGCAAGTTGCCACCAAACGTTCACAAAAACGTAGAGAAAGGGGGCCGAAGCAAAAACGAACGCAGAAATCAGTAGTACCTTCCTTCGTCCTAAAATATCTGAAAGGGAGCCAGCTGGCAAGCTTATGAGTATTCCTGGGATAGTCGAGGCAGAATACACGAATCCCTCCCAAAATTTCGGGGTCCCAAGATAGCTGGTGAAGTAGGGCAGAACAGGATTTTTCGACATTGTGGAGCTGAGAATCGCAAGGAATCCCATGACACAAATTGTTAGAAAGACTATTTTTTTAGTATTTCTTGCGTGAGAATGCATCTGCAAATCAGCTTGAATATCGCTGAGCTTTGAGCTTAATAAGATTAGAGGTTAGGCAAAGGGTGGGCTTGTTGCCTTGTCATTCTTGTTTCAGAGTATTGCTGCTATTGTTAGCTTTGCTCTTTCAACGTTTCATATAAAGCGTCCATAACCTTGAAGACTTTAGATATAGTCTCACAGTCGATCATTCATGTCTTTTCGAGTCCCTTCAGAATATAGCAGATGCCAAGTGTTTCTTTCAGATATATCACAGCAGGATTTTATCCATCGAATTCGTAATCGCGAACTATATCTCTGATCGTGTTCTAAACAAGGTCGTTCACTTGAAATTTCTTCAATAGAACTTCAAACGTTATCTTACCTTTCAGAGGACTAATCTCAGCCTTAGGCAATGTGAACCCACTGGTTCATTCGGGAATCTCAGATTCATGCTCTACAAATTCGAAGACTACCTCTCTATCTGTGAATCGCTTGATTAACCAAGCCGATGCCCACCTGTCAACATGTGGTTTGTTTCTTGTCACCTATAACATGGTCTTGGTACTTTTTTTTCAAAGATAAGAATATGATGAATGCGTCCTTCTACTCACGCAATTTCTTTTTCAGAAATTCTCTTCTCTGTTTTCTGTCCATTTTTTCAATTTCCGTCTTGTATTTTTCACGCATCTGCTTGAGCTTGCAGAATGTGTAGAAGGCGTCATATACTGGTCTAGCTTTTTCAATGGCTTCATGATCGTCTTTTGCGGCTATCGATATTCCTGTCATTATAGCGTCAAGCCCAGCTGCTTCAGGTGCGTCAGTCCTGTCTGTGTCTGCAGCTCGAACTATCTTTGCAAGCTCTAATAATGCAGGGTCTTTGAGTTTATACTTTTCAACGATGGCGTCGAAACTGCATTTGTCTCCGTGATGGCCTAACTCAACTCCAGGCGAATCATATGGTGTCGCCTTCTCTTGCTTGACGACTTCTTCGATTTTCTCAACAGGGACGAAAATGAACTCTGCTTTAGGGTCAATGAACCTCTCTATCAGCCAAGGACAAGCAGTCCTGTCCACGTATACATGTTCGCGTGTCACCCACTTCATGTTTTCACTCAGCTGTGCATTGCGAAGCTCAGGCATCAGAGCTTAATAAAGGATTTACGTCTATTCAATAGTTCACCTAGGAGAGACAGCGGAGTTGAAGATAGAAGGGTTTATTGTGCAGCGACTGGAGACTGACAAGGACATTGAACAATATTCTGTGCTCATGCGGAACGTTTTTAGGGAAGAAGCAGGCGTGGACAAACTCGCCAAGAAGCTGATCGACTATCACCCGACGATGACTTTGAAAGACTTTTTCATTATAAAACACAAGCGCAGACTAGTGTCAACCATCAATCTTATTCCTGTCACATGGAGCATTGGAGGGATTCCGCTGAAAGTTGCTGAGATGGGGATGGTTGCGACCCTCCCTGAGTATCGGGGGAAAGGGTCGATTCGGAGACTTGTCGACGAATTTCACAAGGAAGTGAAGGATCAGGCATATGACCTTGCTGTCATAGAAGGCATACCATACTTTTACAGACAGTTCGGATATGAATATGCTGTTCCTTTGTTGGAAGAAACACGGATAAGATTGGACCAGATCCCTGACAGCAAATCCAAGATCACAATCTGCTCGTTTACTCAAAAAGATATTCCCAATGCAATGAAGCTTCTTGAGCAGTCTCAGAGAAAATTCTGCGTCCACAGTGTTCGCAATAATGCGGTTTGGAGAATGCAGGAGAAAACAGGCATTGCCTCCGACCCCGAGCCCTTTCAGGCATTTGCTGTGGAAGAAGAAGAAAAGTTGATCGCGTATTTTAGAATGAGAGAAAACCGCAAGGAAAAGGAGTTGATCCTGACAGAAATCACAGAGGTCGACCAGCTTGCCGCTCAGGCAGTTCTGAGTTTCCTCAGAAACTTCGGACTGGAACGCGATCTTGAGATTCTCTCTGCACATATCAGTTATGAAGAACCCTTGACCGAGCACCTCATAGCTCTCGGCGCGGTCAAACGAATACCGACCTACGCCTGGCAGGTGCGCATAACCGACTATCTAAAGATTTTTGAGAAGCTCAGACCTCTATTCGAGTCTCGTCTCGCTGCCTCTGTGTATCGCAGGCTGACGGAGACCCTCAACTTCAACTTCCGATCATTCACTGTTCAAATGGAGGTGCGAGAGGGCAAGATCGTCAGAATTCAAAAGATTGACGCCGGCGAAAGGAGCCCGATAGGCTTGAACCCTAGTGTTTTCGTACAGCTCCTGATGGGGTATAGAAGCCGTCAAGAACTTGAGACAACGTTTCCAGATGTGAGAATCGATGTTAGCCACAAGCGTTTGATTGACATTCTTTTCCCGAAACTGCCATCCCACATACACTCTGCATACTAAGCACAGGCGTCTTCAAAAGGTTGAATCGCATGTAAACATTTATTACGTTTTCAAAAGACTGTAATCAGGACAAGCCATGACAGTGCAAGTCAGAGGCTTCACTGAAAAAGATCTGACAACATTCGTCAAGCTTCTTAACGAGGCAAACAGGGGTTCATATGAATTCATGCCTCTTACAGAAGATGAAGTGCGTGACAGAATTCAGGAAGCCAAGTTTCGAATTCTGATGGCTGATGAGAACAGCCAGGTTGTGGGTTCTGTTACGTACAACGACGGTTTTTGGGGCGAAGAGATCAGGTGGCTCGTTGTCTGCGAGAGGCCTAACCGAAAGCTTGTGGAAGACATGATGGTCGCGCAGGCTGAAAAGCTCGCCCATGGTGATTCGATCTTTACTTCGGTCGACGTTGGAAGTCCACGAATCAATGGTTGGGTGGAGAGAGGATACGAGCCCGAAGGCGGCTTGTATCAGATGATTGCAAAGCTCAAGAGTATACGGCTTCTTCCTGAGGTCCCTGAGGGCATAGTAATCCGTAGCATGAGAGCCGGAGAGGAAAAACAGGTTGTTGAAACTGCTAATGCGGTGTTTGGGTGGGAAAGGCTTAAGCCTGGCTTTGTTGAGGAAGGCAAAGTTGAGTCTCCTCCATTCAATGAGGAATGGGTTCACTTGGCAGAACTTCAGGGCAAAATACTCTCTGTTGTCGTCGCTTGGCCTGCAGTGAAGTTCAACAAGTACTTCGGAGCAAAGCGAGGCTATCTTGGTCCAGCGGCCACATTTCCCGAGTATCGTGGCAAGAAACTTGCGTCTGCTCTCACGATTCGGGCGATGAATTTCCTTTTTGAGAAGGGTATGGACACGGTGGTTTTGCATACCACAGAGGGTAATATTCCGTCGGTCACCTTGTTGCGGAATATAGGTTTCGAGATCGGCCACCATAGGAAGTTCTTGCACAAAAATTTGTTGAAGAAAAGTTAACCAGACTTGTCCGCTATCATGGAAAAGACGATTTGGCAAAGTGATAATGAACAGACGGTTTTAGGAATGTTCGAAGTTGATTTTCATCGCTTAAGTGTCTGAGTTGCTTCTGTCTCCGTGTCCAGTTCTTTAACTCTGGTTTCAATGAACTCTGCGACTCTATCTTGGCTGTAGTTCTTTTCCATCTTTTGTTTGTTCAATTGCTGCTTGATTGTCTCCAGTACCTTTTCAACATCAAAGGGTTTCACAATGTAAGCATCTGCTCCCTTATTCACAGCGTCTATAGCGTTTTGTAACGTCGGGTACCCTGTGATTATGACTTTCCGCATTTTTGGTGTTGTGTCATGAATCTTCGTCAGAAGTTCTATTCCTTCCATGTCAGGAAGTCGAATGTCAATCAAAGCCATGTTATAGAATTTCCTCTTGCTCCTTTCCATTGCTTCTTTAGCAGTGCCGGCAGATTCAACCGTATATCCTTCATCCTCAAGTATTGTTACGAGCACTTTTCTTATGTTTTCGTCATCGTCGACAACTAGGATTTTGGCATTTCTGTTCATACGTCTTCACCTCCTCCTTGGTCGTGATCCGCCTTTTTGCATCGTTTGCACATGGGCAAGAGGTCGATGTATTCTCTGTTTCTAAGATCTAGCCTGATTGTTCCGTAGAGACAGTTGGTGACAACTTTTTCGAGGCACGGCTCTCCATGTCCTAAGATCCTTTCCAAGGCCCGCTTGAACTCTGACAGGTTTAGCGGAATGTCCTCCTTTTTCAGGTGAAAAGAGGTTTCCAGATTGTAGTAGATGGCCTTTCTAGGCGAACTACCCAGCGAGGATGGGCCTTCCTCAATTTCGGTTAAGAGAACTTTGTTGAAGTCATCGTGCAGCAAACGTTAACCTCGCTAAGTTAGCCTAACTCAGAATGATACACAACGACGCCTTGATAAATTGTTTGTGAACCTGAAATATGAATTGTTTAGCCGTCTTGCTGGTTTGTTTCGTTCAGTCTTCCGTACAGACCTTAGTTTCGCCTTTTCCCATTGGAAAAGACCCGTTCGGCTGCCTTCACATAATCGGTAAACTTGAACTCTCTGTCTTCGTCCAGTTTCAAGATTTTTCCCTTAGGTTTCATCGTTTCATAGAGTTTTTTCATTATCAGGATTTCAAGGTATCTCGTTCCTGCTCCAAAAATCTTCTCAAGTCCGCTCTCAAAATCCTCAAGGCGATATGGGATTTCGTTTCGGGGCATCCCAAATTTGGTTTCCAGATGGAAGTAGATTGACTGTCTTGCTGAGTCGCCAAGTGAAGAGAAGGCATCATCTACTGCGTCGAGAAAGAGTTTCTGGAAATCTTTGTCCGTCAAGTCTTCGATCCCTCGATGGGAAAGTGGCACTGAGCCGCGTAGAGCTATGTACATAGAAGCTCGATGAGTTCTTAAATTTAACCCTCAAACTGCTGGTATTCCAGTTTAGTTCGAATCAAATGATACTAGTTGTTGCAGAACTGCATTCGAACCTTTGCGGTACTGCTCGTGGTTTAAGGAACCGTGGTTTGGCGAAGTATCTTTTCAACATAGTATCTGTTTATTTGACTTGAGGTCAGGCCGGTTTCTCTCCCGATTTTTGGGAGAATCACCTGCCAAATCTTTCTTACGGTTTCCAAGCGCCTTTTTAGGTCTCCGACTGAAAGATCTCTAATGATGATCGCCTCACCCAAGAGTCTGTGATTATTGGGTAGCCACTTCAAGTTTCGGAAATAGAACACTCGCCATTTCTGCGGAGGCAAAAACTCCTTGCTGAGTGCGAAAACTACTCTAAAAAGCAAGTCAACAGAATAGTTCAGGCAATAGTGTGCAGCAAGCAGGTCACCTCGGTCAATCCAAGCCTCAGCGATTGTGCCAACGCCTTCCCTAGGAGGGCAACAGTACCACTTCATGTATTCGGCGCAGATCACGATACGTTCGATCCAATAATCCTTCGGAACCTTCAGCTTGGTTCTGAGCATTCTCTTGATTTGCCCGTTGGGATCAAAAGCAATCTTAGCATGTGAAAAATCCCATCTTTCAGTCTCATTCCACTTCCATCTCTTGACATCGCTCAAATAATGGATTTCAAGATCTACGTCAACGCCTAACCGCTTTCCTTCCTCGACGCCTATCTTGTATAATCGTCTTCGCAACAGTTCGTCTCTTTTATCGAGGAAAACCGTAATGTCTAGGTCTGAGTATTTGTCAACAAAACCCCTGACTAATCCGCCTAGAAAAGCAATCCCTGCCACGTTGTGGTAGACTTTCACCTTGGAAACAAGCGTTTTGGCCGCTTCTGTAGATCGCCTGATCTCGTTCTTGCCTTTCAATTGCGTGTTCATTTTTGTGTCCTTATCCTTTCCGTTGCAGAACCTTTCTTTATATGTATTTGCAGAAGCATGCTCTTGCCAGAGACTCGCGTGAAAACATCGAAGTCGGATAATACTCGCAAAACAGAGAAAAGGTGGGGATGCGGGAAGGTTTATCGTTTTTTCATTGACGCTATGAATTCGTCTATTGGCACAGCGGCCATGCTCATGATTTTGATTGTCCCTCTTGAGCCGAGTTCAATGGAGACTTTGCCGATGGTCCTGTTGTCTGGAGCTTCCACGATGCTTGCGAAGTCGTAGGGACCGAGAACGGCGTATTGACTGATGACTCGGACGCCGAAGGCCTCAAGTTCTTTGTTGACTTCTTTGATTCTCGCCGGTTTTTCTTTGATGGTTTTCCATCCTTCGTCTGTCAAAGTGGAAAGCAAAATGTAGTATGGCACGTAGGTCACCTGCCCTAGTTTATGTGATTTGTCAGGATTTCAGCTTTTCGACTTGCGTCAGAAAGAAAATGAGGGATGTTTTCTTTGAGGTTTTCAAGGAAGCTTTGGGGTTTGATTTCGTTCTGATTTTCTGTTATTCAAGGCCCCATCTCTTGGTGACTTTCACGAGTAGGAAGATCACGAAGGCTACGATGATGAAGGTGATCAACGCTACGAGAAAGTCGCCGATTCCGAATACTTGTGAGGCAGCTGTGATTGCATAGCTTGCCAAGTTTCCTAGTCCCGGTATTGCTAGTCCTATGACGGGCATTATCAAGTCTTTTACAAGCGCTTGCACCAACGTCCCAAGGTAGAGGCCAATGATGAAACCGACAGCTAGACCCATGACCTTGTACTTTGAGACGAAGTCCATGAACTCACCCCAAAGGCCTTTGGGCTTCGCTGGGGCTGGAGCAGGCTTTGGTTCTAGCAGTGTACGAATTTTCTTTAGCTCTTCTAGCATTTCGTCTTCTTTGACCAAAATGACACCTTGTCTTCAATTGCTTTCGATAGACTAATAAGAGTTTTGTTAAGTGGGCCGGGCCGGATTTGAACCGGCGACCTTTCGGTTTCTGCTGAAGTTGAGGGATTTTGTGCTCGGCAGCTGAATAGCTCTCTTACCTCAACTTCCTTATCAGCCGAACGCTCCAGCCAAGCTGAGCTACCGGCCCTAGATTGGGACATCTAGTATAGATTGCTGATGGTTTTTAAGGGTTTTCGACTATCTGCTATTGCTCATTTTACGATGGTGACATCTTCTAGATTTTGAAGTCTCATCTCTCTGGCGGTTTTTACTATTCCAAAATCTACATGCATGAGGGGTAATAGAACTATAGTCTGTATGGACTTCAAGCCAAGTTGCTTTGCTTTCAAGCATCTTGCGTGGCCATCCAACACGTAATATTTATTGTTATACTTTATACAGGCTATTGGGACAAGCAGCTTGTCTATGGCTTCGATCTGTCTTTTCAATATTTCAGGTTGTGTTGGTGACAGATCTTTAAGGTTGACTCGTTTTTCCTCCATGTAGAAGTGCATGTGGTATAAGATTTCGTATTGTTTTAAGATGTTTAGGATACGGCCCCACGCCTTGACTATCAGATCATCTATGATGGCTACTTCCTTGATTGGCAGGTCTTCTAGTGAGGACTTCGGAACTTCTCGATAATGCGCGCTTGGTGGAAACTTCAGAGCTTTTGCCTTGATGGTTTTTTTCTGGAGTTTTCTTGAGATGAAAGCGCGGTGGTGGCCGTCTAATACGAAGTAATCATCTTCCCGTTTGACTACTATGATTGGCGCGTCATAGCCTTCGGTCACGATTTTCATGAAGACAAGTGCCAACTTGTCGTTCTCAAGAAAATCCTCGGTCGGGTAAAGTCGATCTAGCTGAACGTCCAAAGAATCAGTGTCGAGCCTCACTCCGTAAATGATTTCGAGACTTCTTCTTAGACTCTCTACTTTTTTGGGAACGCTTTCCCATGTTGAAAGTTCTATCCTTCTCACAGATTATCGTCCTACAAGTCTTTGCTTGTCACTTTGATCAATCTACGCTATAGAGATTTAGTAGATTTCCTCACAGAACGCTTTTAATCATTTCAACACTTATTCTTGTTTTGGGCCCGTAGCCCAGTCTGGATCAAGGCGCCGGCCTTCGGAGCCGGAGATCTCAAAGAGACCGGAAAACCGGGGTTCAAATCCCTGCGGGCCCGCCACAAGCAAAGGAAATACTTCTGTCTGAAAAAGCATGTTGAAGAATCTGCAGTGAAGCGTTGAGGTCATTTCTTTATCATGTTGTACGTGAGCAGTCCAACGTATCCGAGGGCTGTGAAGACTGTGAACCACTCCAGCACTGGTGTGTTCGACCTGACGACGAATGCGAGGTTTATTGAGGCCACAATTGACCCATAGTATGCAATGGCTTTAACGTAGTGCGGTGAGTGTGCAGAGATGCTCCGAACTAGACAAGAGCATTGAGGTTTAAGAGTAAGAAAACGTCTGACCGTGGTTTGTAGAGAAAACCATAATCTTCTGAGAAAACACCAACATGACGTGCAAAGGCTGCAACGTATCCATAAGTCTACTATCTTGTTGTTTATGAGGCTTGAGTATAAATATCAAGAAAAAAGGGAGGATAGTGTTGCACGTCTTAGCAGCGAACCGTCTAGTGTGGAATCGGGACTGTGTCCGCGGTAAACTGGAAGTATGTAGCGAATGAGTGTTCGTATCCTGGTTGGTTGGCGGCGACCATTATGTGTGGGCCATATGTGACACGCGAACGCGGCACGATCATTGCTGGTAGCACCTTGGAACCTTCTTCTGTTGCATCGTTCAATTGCATGTGAATTCTTGAGTGAACAGTTGTTACTCCGCCGCCTATGCTCAGGTTGACTGTTTTGATGAAGTTGACTTCGAAATGGTTGAGTATCACGCCAGTGGTTATGTACCAACCAGCGTAAGCGGTCCAACCGTTTGCACCACTTTCAACGTCATCAAAGAAGCTCAGTTCCGGTATCTCGATGTCGTCAAGGTACCATCCTAGTCCGAGACTGTATGGGTCTGTCCAATAGGTGAAGAACACGTCTATGTCATCACCAGCGAATGGTGTAAGATCCATCTCCTCTTGGTACCAGTCACCGCTGTTTCCTGTGAATGCGTTCCATGTTCCATTGTCATAATAGGCTGTTGGTTCAAAGTCATCTGGGCAGTTGGGGTTGTCTGTTCCATAGTTGTACGTAAGTGTTGTAACCGTGTTGGTTCCCTGAAGAGTATACCATTGATCTGTACTCAAGTCGTGTACTTCTACGTAGCCGTAGTCCCAGTCTTCTTCGATGTCATAGTAGGTCCAGAATTTGAGTGTTGCTCCACCTGCAGGTATTGAAAAGGTTTGACCAAGTCGGAACCATGAGTACGGGGTTCCGTCAGAGTGCCATTCATGAGTCGGACTGTAAGGCGCTATTCCCGCATAGTCATCGCCGTCGAAGTTGACTTGGAGTGCTGGGGCGCCGTCGTAAAACTCATCATACCACACGATGTAAGGCAGTCGCTCAGGCATAATCCAGCCAGTGGGATAAGTGTATTCCTGAAGACCCCAATACGCTATTGAGTATGGTATGTCCCACCAACCTGAAGCATAACAAGGCAGATCCAGACCATAGTAGCCGTAGATCCCGTTGGCAAACGATGTGTCGTCAAGATAGTTGGCAATTGCCCAGTCTTGGAAGATATTGTCAAAGTTCTTCGATATGTGATGCGCTGTGAGGACGTTGTTGTATCCTTGGATTCCGTTGCCTTGTTCATGGACTATGTCCCAAATGAGTGGTTGTCCACCGTAGTGTTCGTACATGTAGAGTGTCCACAGGAAGACAACTCCATAGTTTTCCAGATTGCCTTCCCAGATGACCAATGAGGTGTCCCAGAAGTAGGCAATGTAGTAGAACAGGTTTGATGTGACTCCGTATCCGCAGATGTATTCAGCTAAGGTCGAGCATCCTTCGTTGACCCAAGACAGTTCATCAAAGTCATTGTCGCGATGGATGAGGTGCTGGAATTCGTGTGCAATAGTGCCCTCATACTGCCATGGCCAAAGTTGACTCGGTGAATATGGCGGGGATACATATGGGGCTGAACCTGGCGGGTTCGGTCCCTGTCGTCTCCACCACTGCCATGTGTCGATGTTTATTATGTTTGCGTTCTCAAGGTTGGTCTGGTAAGACCAGTAGTATCCCATTATGAACCAGGGTGCGCTAACGGGATCCCAGAAAAGTCCGTCTCTGAGGTTGTATATCAATATCTGAATCTTGCCGTCGCTTAGGGGTCCTGGCCGGTAGTTGTATCCGCCGAAGTATGTTGTGTCTTTCTGCCATATGTTGGTGTCAAATTCATTTAGAACAAATGTCAGTTGACTTCCGTAGATGACGTCACGGTATCCTGCCTTCATGCGACCATAGCCAACCGAAGTCCATGGGTAGGCGAAATACCAAGTGTCATCGTCAAATCCTGTTCCTCCAGGGGCATATTCGTCAGCGTATCCGCCTGTCCAGACAGTGTCATTCAGTCCAATCCAAATATTACAGTAAACGCCTTGCAGGACGCATTCGAAGTCTTGCCCGTACAATTCACCAGTGTAGTCGTCTGAAACTATGACAGTCCATGTGTTTCCTGTGTCAGGCTCTGCGCCCACTATTATCTTGTTCTCAAGATTCGGCGAACCGTCAATTGGCACAGGATCACCCGTTGGGCCTACTGGGGGATGGCGAGGATTATTTTCCTTGGCTGCAGGTTCCGATGAACTGCTGGCTGTGCGCATGTTGATTGTGCTGAACATGCTTGCCATTAGGAGTGCAACTGCGAGGATCGCAAATATCTTTCCTTTCATTTTTTATCTCTCTCCTATGGGTCTTCTCCGTAATGCTTTGCGATGTAGACGAAGTCGTAGAGGTCCACCGCTGCTGGATAGGGATCGTCGTTCAAGTCACTCCACGGGTGAGAGTTGCCGTACTCTCCTGCCAAGGCAGCGAGGTCCTGGATGTTAACTTCGCAGTCAAGGTTCAAGTCCGCACGGTTCGGTCTCCAGAGGTATGGAAGGTCTCCACCGTACAGAAGGTCGCCGAATGGGTAGTCGTAGAAACGCCAGTCTGGACACTTGGATAAGACCCAAGCATAATCAATGAATATCGAACTATCCCAATCGGATGGGACTTCTCCCTCCTGCGGTGATATCGAGTGGAAAGTAATCGTTAGTATGCACGTGTCTTTGCTGCATACCGTAGGTTTCTCGCAGGGTCTCCATACTTCAACGTAGAGCGAGCCGTCGCCAACATCCTCGACCAGCCACTCGTAGGGCGCTGGAAATGATGGGCATATTGTTATTTTTTGGATGTCAGTTTCAAGAAAGTCGGGATCCCAGTTTACTCTGACTCCGAAGGCAAACGCCTGCGTTATGTTTGACAAACGTATCTCGACTGTGTGGGTGTGACATATGCATTTCTCTGTGATGTTTGGTGTTGGCAGTATGTGTATGTCTGGCTGGCTAGAGTATATCGTGTACGATGCTGGGTCGGCCTCAAAATCGGGGACTGGTATACCGCATCCTTGGCTCAAGACCACATCGTCGAACCAGAAGTCTGTGGTCCAAATATCATCCCAGCAGGGTTCCTCGTCTATTTCGAACGTCAGTTTCGCCAGCACTATCTGAACCTCATCTAGCTCCATTTCTGCAGGGCCAAGAGCCGTCACAGCAAGGTGATACCAGCCTTCAGTGCTGTTCCACTCATTCGCAATCTCAAAGTAGCTGCCCACAGGCCACGGATAAAACACTTGAACGCTCTTAAGTGAAATGCCCACGGTTGGATCCCAAATAATGAAGAAGTCGTAGGCATATATGCCAACGCCCGTCATTTCCTTCTTGTTGAACAGGTTCACGTTAATCGTGAATTCGGTTGAGATGATGCAGGGAGCATAGAATTCGTTCATTTTGGGACTAAGCCACAGTGCTGGTTGATTTACAGACTCAGCTTTTGGTGCAAAGAATACGAGCAATGGTAGCAGAAGTAGCAAGCTTAAAGCTAAAGCCTTATACTCCATGTTCTCCTTTTCTCCTTCTCCTTTCTTTTATCAGCAATTTACTTAACCGCGTTCATGATACTTAAACTTAATGGAAGCATCTTCTATTCCCTGCGGTTAAAGCAAATTGAGACTGAATCCATCAACAAAAACTGTTCAAGAGGAGAAAGGCATGCATGAACTAACAGAAGTTTCAGCCGGTTGCCGTTGGCTGTCCGCAGTACATGCACGTGCCTGAGCCTTCCCCGCCCCAGGATATTTTTTTCATCAGGTCTTGTCCCAACACCTTCACAGGCCTACGTCATGAGAAACCTAATCAATGTAAAGCCCAGCTATAGAAGATTTTTCTATAGGTTGCTTCCAGAACGCCTATCTTCAGTGTTATCAATAGTTTAAGTGGCGCGTGCGGACTCTTTATCTCTGGCGGCACCATGCTCACCTCTAAGAGGGGGAGATGGGAGAAACAATTCTTTGTTTCATGTCGCCACCCTCACAGTTCGCACGCGCCGAAGTAAGAAAATCACTAGTCCTTTCTATTCAGTATGCGAATATGCAAACGGATAACGAAGATGAAGGACCCGTCTTGGAAGATCGCATTGAAGTATCTGTTACACGGAGTACTGTTTCTTATGCTCTATTTTTGCTATCGTTTTCTTGTGGGTTTTCTTCCCTGCGGCACTTGTCTGGATAGGATTGTTCCTGGGTCTCCTAATGGGCCTGATTTTGCTCTTCTTCGTTGTAGGCGGTCTGAACAGCTTCCTGACGAACCTAATATGGTCTATGCCAGTGAAGACTGGCTGGAAGAGCCTTCTAGGCCACGGCTTGGTTCTCTTCCTTCTCTTACTCGTCGTAAACATCCCACACGCAATCATTAGTCTACTTGCACCAAGTTTGACGACAACAATAGTGCTACTGGTCATCTATGCCTTTGTGGACGGATACGTGGCAAAGAATGTGGCGGGTTTGGGGAAGAAGCGGCCCGAAGAACTTGAGATGATAGGGAAAACGCCAAAGTCTTTCCTGAAGAAGTACATCAGCTGCCGTCAAGAAATCCCCATAGCCTCCGAAGTGTGCCCTCATTATGGTTCAGAACAGAAAAGACAAAAGATGGAATAGTTTGAGCCGATCCTACTTAGTTTTGATGTTGTGTTTGGCCGCATCCACGCAAGTAGCAAAGTCTAGGTTTTCTGAACTGCGCAACTTGAAGTTTTTGCCGAGCTTTTCATAAAGCTGTTTCATAATCAAAATCTCCAGAAAATTGGCTCCCCACCCAAAAATCTTCTCAAGCGCATCTGAAAAATCTTTGGTTCTTCTGCAGATTTCTTTTCTATCCAGCTTGAACTTTCTTTCCAAATAGAAGTATACTGCTTGTTTTCCTGATTCCCCTAAAGAAGACAGACCCTGGTCTATTGCTTCTAGCAGTGATCTCTCGAAATCCTGTTTACAAGCGATATTCTGCCTTTTCATTTAAATCAACTGTTACTTGCGCGGTTTAATCACTGGTTCTGGAAAGGAGATTTGAAGAAGATAAATGCCTTGTGAATTCTGCATAAAGATTCGAATGCAGCAACTGATTTGCCTAGGCAGGATTGCAGTCTATTCATCTTTCTTGCTACGCTAGAGAAATTCGAAAAAAGGTGCGTTTGAACTGATCAAACAAAAGTACTGTCAATCAATATTGTGAATTCACAGAGCTTAATTGGCAAGATACCTCCAAGTTCCATCAAAGACAAGTATTGACGGGGTTATCGAGGGTGTCATCTCCATCTCAGCTGCTTCCAGAGTTCTTTGCACTCCTAGGCATAGACTTGTTTCTAATGCTAAGCCTGCTCGCTTGTCTATTGGAAGATCGGTTTCCAAAGATGCTGCCGTTTGTCTATCAAGTTGCTGCTCTTGTAGGATTCGGGAATCTTCTGATCGGCAGGGATTTCTTGACCGTCTTCGGAGAATACATGCGGTTCTGGTACTGCTTCATCTATCTTATCGTGGCTCTAAGCAATATAATAGCTGTCAATGTCTACCTGGTAGCCTTAAAGGGATTGCTTACCATCGCTAAAGTCTGGTCTGGAGCCGTTACGCTTCCATGCGTCTTGATCAGCCTCTTCTTTGTCTCTCAATATAGCTTGACTCAGGCCGGCTTGTTTCCCCTTTTCCTACAGATCAGCCTCTTAGCGTCTGCATTCGTGATGGGGATAAGCATCAGCATCGTATTGAGCCCTCAAATTGCGAACAGAATATTTCGAAGGACTAAGGAGGTGACTTAATGGAATGGAGAAAAATAGCCTCTAAGAAATCGATTAAGCTGTTGACTCTTCTTCTGACATCGATGCTCATGGCCACAGCCAGCGCTGCGGTTTACTACTCGATGATAATGCAGCCTACCGTAACCATTGCTGGAGCTGCCATAAGCTTTGCTCAAGGAAATGACTGGCCAAGTGACTCTTTACTAGGAAGTAACGCAACTTGGGTGAGCTTGTCTCTCAAGGCTTATCCTAACGCTACTCTAACATATGAGCAGCCCCTCAACATAAGCAACACCGACACAGCTAGTCACACCTTCAGTTTGCGTCACGTTTCGATTTCACCAGCGTCTGGGCAATCTCAAGTGGGCAACTTCACATTCATCAACTTTGTCGTCCAGAATACAACAGGAGTCTCACAGGCTTCATTCAACTACACCACATCAGGCAACATTTGGAACACGCCATCCACAACATCATATATGACTATACTAGCGAGTACACAATGGATTATCTACGTTGAGACAAAAGCAGCTGCAGGAGCAAACGACATCTCGGCAAGCCTGCAGATAGCGGTTGACGTACAAGAATAGTCTCCTCCCCATTTTTCCGCTAATCTAGGGAAGACCATCTGTGATTAGGCCAAGAATGTGGATAGCTCACAAAAGAATTCGACATTTCGTTTGGGCAGCTCTAACTATGTTTCTTTTCTTGAGTCCCTCGTTGCACAATGTGGCAGGAAGCGCGTACAACTCTTTGATGATGTATGCCTTCACGACAGTTAATTCGCCTCCTGTGATTCTCGAAGAAGGCAACTGTTCTAGTACCACCACAATCTACACGAACAATACGAGCGCAAAGGTTAACGTTACGGCCCCATTGTTTGATTACGTGGACAACGACGATTATGACGTAGATTCTAGTCCTGATAAAGGAACGCATTCAAACTTCACAGCTCAAAAATATGGTCCAGACTCGACCTATGATACTTTGACGGAAGCAGACACCACTACAAAACTGAATGATACCGAGAACTTTGTGGATTCTGATACAAGCGATGTAGATAGTCATGCTGATCATGGAACAAGCAGCAACTTTACGGCACAGCAAGACGCAAACCCACTATTCAATGACACATTAGCGGAGGCATTTACCGAAAACACAACAGCGAAAACAAATGCTTTCATTGCATATCGTGATTCAACAACAAGCACTAATACTCCTAAAGGGAGAGCATGGATAGGTGAAAGTGTTGCTTGGAATTCTCAACTTGAATTGGCAACAAGCGATTCTCCTGTCCGTTTTGTAAGGGTAGCATACAGTCCAATTGCTGCGAGGAGTCCTGAAAAGATTGTCGTAACCTTATCTGAAGACAGATATTATGATGCTTATGTTTGGAATGGGGCAAGCTGGACTGTTGATAACAACATAGGATACCATACTGGAACAACAATTTCGTACAAAGCTTTTGATATTGCATATGAAAAGACTACGGGTAGGGCATTATTAGTTTATTCAAGAGGAGTAGCAACAACAAACGAGATAGGATACAATATCTGGACATATGGAAGTGGGTGGGGTGGTGAACAACTTTTAGACCCAACATACACATCAGGCATAGTTCGTTTTATTTCTTTAGCAACCTGTCCTGCAACCCGTTCAGGAACAGGAGATGACAACGAGATTGCACTGATTTATTTGGATGCTAATACTGATGTTCACGGTTATGTTTGGACTGGTTCATCTTGGAATCAGATGGGTGTGTCAGCAGTTTGGGATGCAACAGCCGCCATAGCGACAGAAGAATGTATTGCCGTTGCTTACGAACAAACTACTGGTCAAGCTTTGTTTATCTGGGGAGATTCAGTTGCTACAGATATGTATTATAAGACATGGGATGGCACAACACTTAGTGCAAATACGCTTTTAGACATAGCAGGTTCAACTACCGTTGCCAATTGGATGACATTGAAGGCTGACCCATCTTCCGATGATTTGTTCTGGACTATGACTGATGGTGCAACAACTTCTGACCTTAACACGGCATATTGGAGTGGCAGTGCATGGACTGCACATACAGAGCATGATGCTGGTGTTGATACTCATGCTCAAAGATGTGCTGATTTTGCTTGGGAGTCGACGGGTGGTAAAGGCTTACTGGTATGTGGTACAACTACAGGACAAATCGCTTATAAAACTTTTACTGCTCCAAACACATGGAGTCCGAGTGCTACAACTTGGTCAACAGCGACAATGGCTGGTGGTCTCCATCCTTGGGTTCAGCTACGAACAAACACAAGAAGCATTAACGGGGACATGAAAATCCTTGGCATAATTCTTACAGGAACAATCTTTGATTTAGGTGCAATAAGTTGGGATGGAACAACATTCACGGTCATAGGTGCAAACACAATATCAAGTGATGTAACAGCAATAACTTATGAATGTTTTGAATTTGAGTTTATGAATTTTGGTCCGCCAAATTATGAACTTGATTTGGAGTTTCAATGGACAACTGCTGACTTTGATGAAGGAAGCGAGCAACTCTGCATAAGAACAAACAGTTTGAACGCAGAAACTTTAAGCGTCCAAGTTTACAACGGTGGATGGACAACTATCATAGATAGTCTTACAACAAACGCTTGGAATAATGTTTCAATCAGTACCTATCTAACGTCTGCAACAATCACTTTCAGGTTTCTAGGTGGAACAGAAACAAGCGATACAACACAATCAACATGGATAATTGAGTGTAATTTGATTCATGTTTGGTCGATAGCAGTAGACTATGAGCTTGACCTTGAAGAACAGTTCACAAGTGCTGATTATAGCCGAACAAACGAGGAACTCTGTATCAGAATGGGAGCAATGAACGGCGAAACTCTTTCTGTTCAATGGTGGAACGCTACGAGCAGTTCATGGCTAACCATAATCGCAAGCCTCACAGCAAACGATTGGAACAACGTTTCTGTGACATCATACTTAACAAGCGCAACGTTCACTATGAGGTACAAAGGCGGCAATGAAACCAACGATACTGTGCAAGACAGCTGGCAAATAGATG
>Ga0315296_10000969_pt1 | contig 25452 bp, 16 predicted proteins | sample YL17G14_18_MG_FD_203921 | JGI IMG/M metagenome (GOLD analysis project Ga0315296, IMG submission 203921) | Sediment microbial communities from Yellowstone Lake, YNP, Wyoming, USA - YL17G14_18 | ecosystem: Environmental > Aquatic > Freshwater > Lake > Sediment | place: USA: Wyoming | collected... | reverse complement strand
CCATTAGCATAGTACGGTGTCGCATTGGGCCAGTACGCTTTCACACTGATCTGGTAATCCGTCAGCAGGCGAACGCTCAAAACCGTGGAGTTGATTCTTATGTCGAACGTCCCGGGTACAGAGCCTGCGACGACGCTGTACTGACCTGAAGTCAGATACTTTGTGCCGTTCTGAATGAGAATCTTGTCAGAAATGCCACTGATATAGTACCTCCTTCCATTATCAGAGAATGCTATTGTGAACACGATATTGTCGAGGTATCGAGTCAGTGACGGTGATACAACAATGTCAACTGATGTGGGTCGTCGAATGACGGGTATGTCAACATTTTGCGTCTTGTTCACATAATACGGGGTACCGTACCATGTAATGTTGACAACTACCTGAGCCGTTCTGATACCACCAAGCGCTGTGGAATTCACGGATATGGCCCAGACGCCCGGCGAAGTCTCGACAGCACGATAGTGTACGTTAAGCACGAGAAACGTACTGCCGTTCTTGATCTTGATAGTGGCTGAACCGATTCCCTTGCCAGCGTCCACATCCTGATAGGTCACAGTGAAGTTCGCGTAGTCGAGGTAAGGAGTTGATGGTGGTGAAGAAGCGGTCAAGCTTGTTTCTCTCGGACGTAGCTGGAACGTGATGTAGGTGTCGTCCCAGAAGTAGAACGGAACCTGATTTGCATAAGTCATGTTGAGACGCAGAGTGTAGAGCCTGCCATTCCGAAGCTCAGGATGGTTGTAGGTGTAGACAGTGAGAAGGTAGTAGTCGAATGCAGGTTGCCATGAGCATGTGAACAGCCAGCTTGTTCCGTTCAGTATCCGGATTGAGGTTAAGCTGCTGCCATTCCCGATTGTGGTCAGCCTAAGCAGATCCTGGTAGTGGACCTTTATCTGAACTGAGGAGTTGTAAGGAACCTTGTCGATTGGCTCCGAGGAAAGCAGCGTAACACGGTACTGGATGCTGAACTGCCTTGAGGAGTCAGCACCGGGTATATAGAATTCAGGTCTCGTAAGAGTAATTCTGAGCGAATAGGTGCCCGGTGAAGACTTGTAGGTTGTGTTGAGCTGAATAGAGTAACTACCGCCGCCCAGCGGAGTAACCGTGTAGTTGGTTGTAGATACTGGAATCGCACCTGAGTAGAGCGTCACTGTCGCTCCAGTGATACCTACAGGAGACGAGGTGACATCGGTCCAAGTCACAACAAAAGTGACGTTGTCAAGGTACGGAGTCGGAGCCGGAGTCTGGTAGTCCAAGACTGTCTGTCGAGCGATTACCGTCACGGCGATTGAGCGACCAGTCCGGTTCGCATAGTAGGGCGTGCCGGCCCATGTAACACTAAGTGTGAACGACTTCGAACCTAGTGGCGCATCGCCTATTGGGGATTGGCTCGTCCTGAACGATATCGTGAACAGCTTTGTTGTGCTATTGTAACTGAGAGTGTAGCTGGACAAGCTGAGGGTTATTGTCATCTTGCCGCCATATGCGATTGGGTTACTTCCTCCTCCAGTGACGTCATCGAACGTGAAAGAGAAGGTTGCGTTCTCGCCCCAAGCCGTTGGAGATGGCGGGATCACGGAGACAAGTGTGTCCCTCGCGAGAAGACGAACAGATATCACGTCGGTACGGTTCGTATAGAATGGTGTGACACCCTTCGACCAGTTTATGTACACGTTCATGTAGATGAGACCGGTATGAATAAACAGGGTTGTGTTGAATCGAATTGAGTAGTAGCCGGGGCTAGTACCCCTGTTCGTCTCCCAAATCTTGACCTTCGAGAGATCCACCGATTCGCCTTGGAAGAGAACCCTGATGTGAACGTTCCCAGATGAGTTCGTAATGCCGATGCCGCTGTAGAGCTCGGCGTAAAGGAATGTGTAGCTCATGTTGGCAAGGTACGGAGTCGGCTCAGAAGCTTGAAGGAGAGTATACTTGGAGTCCTCCCCCACTATGTTGACGCCCGTCACTAGAGTCTTGTTGTAGAACTTGTAGACGGACCCTGTCCAGTTGAAGTATATCGTCAGAGTCTGGAGACCAAGGCCGCCAAACTGAGATGCGGGGAACCGCACAATGTAGAAGCCACTGCCACTGTTCACCAAGGTGATCGAGGAGAGGAGTTCTGTTGCGTTTCTGACCTTGCACGAAACGAAAGCTGAGTCGATGCCAGCATTGTTGTCAAGATCGCCGTAGTAGAGCGATATGTTGACTATGCCGTTGTACGAAGTGGGCTGTACAGCACTCACCAAGCGGAAATCGGTGTTGTGAGTTCGAATGGTAATCGTGATGTTGAAGATTCCCAACTGATAGTTGCCGCCCTTCGAGAAGTTGAATGTCACCACGTAGTTCGACCTCAACACGTCAGTGTCGAGAGTCACGAACTGGACGCTGTACCTCTGTTCTGCGGGCACATAAGTTGCAGTAAGGCCCCGGATCCACGACGTCGTCATCGAGGCGCCCGTTATGACCTGGTCACGATCTGTGTCCCAGAACCTTACATAGAAGACAGGGCTATTGCCGACAGGAATGTCAAGCGAGCCGACTGTGGGAATGGCGGAAGTGTAGGCGATTCTGATTGTCAGCGTGAAGGTCAGCTTCTTCGTCTCATACTGTGGAGCCGACGCTGTCAGGTTGAATTGACGATCTCCTTTGGCCAATCCAGTGACGTTCAGCGTCAGTCTGTAGATACCACTTCCCAGATTCTGAATTCCGTAGATGGAAATGCCCTGAGAAGTAATGCTTGCGGTTGTTATCCCCTTGTTGCGGTCCACGTCGGTGTAGTTCAGTGTTACCGTGACGTCAATCCCGAATGGTGTGGTGACATGCGGGTAGTTTGCAGATGACAAGTAGCTTCTGGCCGGCCGATAGCTGAATGATATTACGAGTGAAGCGCTTGCAAACTTCGAGCTGGTCGGACTGATAAGCACAGTAATCGTGTATGCATTCATGTTCAAGTAGGTGTGACTTATCGTGAGGTTGTATCTGCCATTTCCGAGCGCTGTGATCGTCTTGGGGAAGGTGTAGGTGGAATTGAAGACTGTGAACTCGGTGGCCGTGAGGTTGCTTATCGGCTTGCCATTGAACTGGTTGCCCGGTTCGCTAATGTTGACACGGATAACAATGACGAAATCGTCTCCACTTGGATACACCAAGTCAGTAGGCTCATTGTAGACATAAAGACGCAAACTCCGAATCGTAACCGAGAACGTGTAGGATGCTGCGTCATAGAACCTGTTGGTTTGCACGCACGTAACTGTCAGCGTGATGCTATGCGGGCCAACTGTCCAAGCGCTGGTGCTGGTAACCAATGTTGGCGAGTAGGTCGTGAAAGTCTGCGTTCCCAAAGCGCCAGCATTGAAAGAGACACCGCTTGGAGTGACGTTATTGATGTTTACTTGGACGCTGTTGTCCAGATCCCAAAAGACAACAGTGACAGGAGTATTGTTGCCATATGGAGATATCATTCCACCAGTGGCAGAGAGCGATGTGCGGTGAGCTCTGATTACAATGTTGAAAGTACTCGAGGCTAAATCATAACACTTGTTGGAACTCCAGCATGTTACTGTCACCGTGGTCGAAACGGTTGCAACTGTCCATGTGTTTGTGGTGAGAGTCGGAGAATAGCTGAGGGCGGGAGTCTGTGTTCCGTAACCTGTCGGAGCGTACTGTATTGTTGAAACATTGGCCAAAGGCACTTGGGCATTCAAATCTATGTCCCAGAACACGACATTCACAACTGTGTTGTATCCCCAAGCAGTAGGAGCTGAAACTGAAGCTGAAAGTGACGTATCATGAGCTCGAATCGTTATGACGAAACTACCCGAGGCTGAATCATAGCATTTGTTGGAACTCCAACAAGTTACTGTCACTGTGGTCGAGACCGCTCCAACCGTCCATGTGCTTGTCGTAAGAGTTGGAGAATAGCTCAGGGTGGGAGTCTGTGTGCCGTATCCCGTAGGAGCGTATTGTATGGTCGTAACGTTGGCCAATGGCACCAGAGAACCGGTGTCCGTATCCCTGAAGGTAACGGTGACGAGTGTGTTAAATCCCCATGCTGTGGAATTGGCCACGACTGCGGAGATCGTCGTGTAGTGTGCCCTTACTTGAAGGGTGACCAATTCCCATGAGCTCTTGTAGTTGGCATTGCCGGAATTCACAGTAATGTTGAGATTATAGCTGCGTACTGTCAGGCTGCTTGAAAGATAAGCGAACATGTAGCTGCTTCCGTAGGACGTGCCGTTGACTGTTATGCTGCTGATGGTTACGACGCCCGAAATGTTGGCGCCTCCGCCGTCAACGTCAGACCATGTCACAGTGAATGCAGAGTTGAATCCCCAGGGAACGGGGGTTGTGTACTTGGAGATTACGCTTGTAGTTCGCGGGAGAATCGTCAGGGAAATCCGAATTGTACTGCTATAGTAGTTGGACTTCGACAGCGTGATGTTGATCAGGTAAGTCCCGACAGTCTTGGCGCCCACGTTGATGCTGACTGTGTACTTGCCGCCGCCGGAATCAGATACAGTCGCTGTTACACCTGAAGGGTTCTGAACCGAGTTTGATGCCCCGGCTATGCCGGCAAACGAGTGGTCCGTGTCATTATAGGTGATAATCTTCGATGTGCCAATCGAGTATGGCGTTGAGGACGAACTCCCACCTACGCCGTAGGTGGTGGTGTAGATATTGCGTAACGTGAACTTGATGCTAACATTGCTAGCCAGAAGGTATGAACTGCTAGGAGTAGCAACAATCCGATAGACATAGTCTCCTACGCTGAGGCCGCTGGTCTCGAATGTGATGGTATAGCTACCGTTTCCATGGTCCGTGGGTGAACCGAAGAACGTTCCGTTGGACGTTATGGTGGCACCCGATATGCGAGTCTTAGTGAAAGCATTATAAAGTGTCACCTTGACCTTGAAATCGTCTCCGTAAGGTGCAGATGCTGGAGTCGCGTAGGTCAAGTATGTTGAATGGGACAAGACCAAGTTGATGTAGGTCGATGAGACGGTGTAGTACGGCGGCTTCGAAGCCGATAGACTGATTCTCCATGTCTTTGCAGTCCCAAGGTCGGTAGTGTTCACTGTCGTTCCGTAGTAACCGTTGCCATAGTCGTCAAGTGTCACTGTGCTCGGAACTGTCCAGTTCATGGTGACTGTCGCTCCGCTCACAAGAGCAGAATTGTCAGTGTCAGTAAGCTTCACCTCAACATACAGCAAGCCACCTGCAATCCTTGTTATAGTCTGGGTAGCAGGCGACTGCAATGTCAGACTCGTTGCGTGCACTACAGTGAAGCTCCGACTGTATCTACCCACCAGCGATGGGACGGCGCCCCTGGTGTTGTTGAAGTTCACGTCCGCATACCAAACCCCTGCGGCCCATGAGCTTGTGACGGTAATGCCAGTCCACTCGAAGTAGCCGCTGCCATCCTGTGAAAGATCGTCTGCACTATAGAAGAGCTGGCTATTGGGAGCGGTCAGCAGAAGGCGCTCCGCCGAGTTTGCAGTGATGGGAGCCGTGCCTCTGAATTTCGCAGAGTTGCCCACATAGTACGTGCAAGTTGTTCCATATGCACCAGCACCGACGCCACATTCCAGATTGGTTGCATAGTTGCCACTTGCGGCCAGAACCGTGAAGACGAATTTCCATACACCGAACACGTCAATCACAGAGGATTTGACTCGAACCTCAGTTGATGTGGTGGTAACCTCGGACGTTCGTGTAGAGCCATCAGCATCAGTAACGCTCAAGAGAGTCCAAGAAGACGTCTTGCTCAGCGAGGCGTTCGTGTAGCCTACTCCAGCTGGCGGAGAGATCAAGACGTTAGCCGTCCAAGTTACATCCGAGTTATTGGAAACACTGAACGTCGTGCCGCTGTTGAGACTATTATCAAGAGAACTCACGACTGCTGTGACGTTAACAGATGTGGCCGTATCAAGTGTTACTACCGGCGTGGAAGTTGCTTTGTACTCCACAGAAACCGTCCTTGGGCCGGTCCAAGATCCGGATACTGTGTACTTTTCAGGCAGCGCGGCGGGGGTCACATAGTTGACAAACAAACGAGCCCGATCAGCAGCACTATATCCTGCCGTCCCCTTTATGCCATTGTAGTTCTGGTAGTAGGTCGAGTACGTGAAGTTGAGCATTATGCAGATGTAGTTCCCGCTTGACCAGCCGGACCTTGTGACAACTTTCTGAATCAGGCCCGAGATATCAGGGGAAGCATAGCGTACGTCGGTTGTCCACGCCGTTGGGGTCCAGTCGATGCTCGTCGGAATCCATGAGTACCTAGCCTCCAAGTGAGGAAGGCCGGTTGTAAACGCGGAAACAGTGTCTGCATCCGCAAGATAGATTCTCATTCCTGGTGTGTTGAGTGTCTCTGCAGCCTCAACCTCGAGATAGGCCGATGTAATGCCCGCTCCTTTGGGAATACTCAGTGGAAACTGGAGACCAACTTGGTAAGTCTCGGCAACGTTCCAAGTCGATGCGTCATAGTGACCGACATCTAGAATACCATTGTTAGCGTATCCGTTCAGGTCAACGCCCGTGCTTACGTCATCATAACAGTCTCTGTTAGCGCCATCTGGAACGGAGGGAGACACACTTCCAGATGTGGAGCCAGTCACCGATGTTCCATTTGCTTTCAGGGCTACTTGCTCCGGAAAAGGCCGCACCTGCATTAGGAACTCGATTTCGTCGATGAACACCTGACTCGTGCGAGCATTTGCCTGAGACCCGCTGAGGTCAGTTGCCAGACCTACGTCGAGTTGCAGCGCACTAGGTACAGACGTAGTGAGAAAGGCCGAGACTGGGATGTCCACGATTGCCTGAAACCAACTACTCACCACATCTGTGGGTTCAAGGACGAAGAGCTTGGTCACACTGGTTCCGATTCTAACGAACAGGTGAGTCTGATTGTTCAAAGAAGAAGCCGAATAGACGTTGTACATGAACTTGACACTCGCAGAGAAGATGTCGCGTCGCGGAACTTCAACCTGCTGACTCAGGTATAGCTCGTCATTTGCTGTCAGAACGTTGCCAGATGCCCAAATGGCCTCGAACTCCCACCCCATACTGCCCGAGCCTCCGTAGCCGTCACCGGCCCAACCGTTTAGCTCGAAGATTCCATGATGTGGATGTAGATCCCTTCCCGAGCCAGTCCCGTATTCAGATTTCACAAGAGTCCAATGGTCAGGTACTGGGACGTCTTCCGAGTCATCTCCCATTCCCAACCAAAGTTCATTGTGGTAGGTGTCTAGCTTGCCGCCGTCCAGCTCTGTACCCGACCACATGGACATCGAGTTGATGTCGGATCGAATATAGGTCCCCGTCCACCCCGAAGGAACAGTAACTCTAGCATAATCAGCAGAAGCTGAGTCGATCATCAATGGGCCGGCAGATTTGTTTGCGACGAGGCCCTTGAGAGTAACGCTCCTTGCGGCACCTGTGCCAGTGTAAGGTAGTTGTCCAGCCGCAATGGAGTTCTGATCCGCCGAACGAGACTCAAACCCGGCCGTGGTTGTGGCAGGACTACCTGAGAAATCAATAGCAGTTACAAGCAACAGCATTGTCAAGACTAGAATAGTGGCGCTACTTCTTTTCATTCGGCACTACCTCCAACTTCCATTCTTGCGTCCGAGGGATCGATCCATGCCAATAGACGGCCCGGCGGGCTAGCTCCAACTTGACGCCTAATCCTCTGGCTCCGCATAATAAAGAATCCCGTACAAGCCCGTTCGTTTCGTCGTACGGTCATTCTTTTTTTTGACAAGTTGGGACAATCATGTACGATTGCCCCACAGCAGAGCGATAGCGTTGGATCCAATCACAAGACCTCTCCATCAGCGGCCGCATTCTCAGCGTCGACGGCTCTTCGGGTTCCCGCCAAGTCCGTCAAGCTAGGGATAAACGTGGTGAATCGTCTAGCCGTCTATGCTGGCGATTGATATACTTAAGGTGTGGGAATCTGGGAAGCCCGCTCGGCCAGTGTTCCGGTCGCAGTATCCAGTTTCCACGGCTTCAAAATCATGGATGTCAGGCCGCTGGAGCCCCAGGACGCAAAGACTGTGCTGGACTTCAGAAATCCGCGGATGATTTTACTAGAAAATGAACTCGCGCCTTAGCTGAGAAGAACAGAGACGTGCACAAAGAACAACAGACGAAGTAAGTCTCTGCGCACGGTGTCAGGCGGTTGTCTTGCAGACCGACTCCCGAGAATTCACTCATGACACCGAGCGCAAGTAGTCGAGATAGCCAACGAAGCGATAGCCCAGTCTGTCTTTCATGTCCACAAGCAGCTCGAACACCTTGTTCACCCGATAGTCCAGAGGATGCACTCCGACTTGCACTGCACCGCCTAGCTCGAGCTCTACTACTGAGTCAACAAAAGAGGTGTTGGCCGACCCTTCACTAATCAGACAACGTGCCGTAGTGAAAGCTCTTGAGTCAGCAAATGAGTACAGTTTGTTACCTATGACGCAGTACGAAAAGCCAACCTCTCTCGCTGCATCAACCATCTTCAAGGGTGCCTGCCATAACGGAGGCACGAAACCACTAGGCTTGAGCTTGAGTGTCTTCTCGATTGCATTGAAACCGGACCGAAGTCTCACCATCGCCCGGTCCAAAGCAATTCTGCTGAACTCGTCGCCGGTTCCGGACTTGGAAAGATGGGAGTACCCATGCAACGACAGTTCCAGACCGAGAGACTGAAGGTACTTGGAGAAAATCCCGTTCTTTTCGAGACTGTTCGACATCTTCATTCCATAGAAGGGAGTCACGAGCAGAGTGAAGCTTTCGAGGCCAAGATCAGAGAGTCTATCGCATGACTTCACGACGTCGTCTTCAAAGGCGGGGCTAACATCATGGAGTGACAGCAGGGCAGTCTTGTCTCTCACAAACACGTCTGTCTTTGACTGCTGCACTGCATCTGTTCTCCTTTTCATAAGTCATGCTGGCCCACCCTTGAGTGTTGGGGTTTGACTAAAAAGCTGGTTAGGTCAGCGCCTACTTGGGCTTTCCCCATTGCTTGTAAGCTAGGTCGATATCCTTGTCGGTTATTGTCTTGCGGCCGGTGTGCTCTGTCAACTCAAAAGCGCGCCTAGCAAGGAACTCGCCAACTTCCTCTAGGATTGCCGCCAGCTTCTCTGCACCCTTATCGCTAACTCGACCTGCGCCAGCCCTTCGTATCAGGCGATCTATGGGTGCTACCGGTATTATTCGGTCCTTTCTGGATCTCGGCAAAGTGCTCTCGCTCCTCGGACTGCCCTAAGCAGTCCGCATAAACTTCTATTCCATGCTATCACTATTTAAAACCTTGGTACTAAGGACGAAGACTCCAAGGACTCCGATTTGGCTTGCCTCCGAGATGGCAGCCCTATCTTGAACAGAGAATGAGAGTCACTCAGCCGATCTCAACACAATGACCTTAGCTTGCGAAACCTCTGCTTGGAGCACACTCAAGTCCATGTTCTCTTCTTCTTTTGCAACCTGACTAATTCTAGCGCTCACAGTCGGATACTTGGGTGGAAGCGTACAACAGGATACTCCCTCCTTGGCGAATTCGTACGTGCCGATTTGCATCGCCATGTGCTCTATGTCAACCTTGTCGTCTCCGATGCATGGTCTCAATATGGGAAAATCGCAGACCGCACTGCTAGTCGCTCTGAGGTTCCTGCTCGTTTGTGACGCTTGTTCGCCGATTATCTCTCCAGTAACGATTGCATCTGCATTCTCGCGGATGGCAATCTCTCGTCCCATTCGAAACATGTTCCTCTTGCAGTACAAGCACGTCATTCTTCGAGGCGCATGCTCCACAATATCTGTCAAGTCCATTCCGTGCGGGACAACATACATCCTGACTTCGTAATCGTAGATATAACGCGCCAGCAGGCTAGCTTGCTTCACTGCAATTTCGCTACAGACCTCATTCGAGTATGGCATATTGTCATAGGTAACGAAGACTGGTATGCAGCCCCTCTTCATCGCTTTGTATGCGGCGATTGGAGAATCGAGACCGCTCGAAATAAGACAGACAACTTTGCCTTGCGATCCCGTGGGCATCCCTCCTACGCCTTTGAGGATTTGTGTAAACAGGTAAGCCCTGTTGTCTCGAACCTCAACATGTACATACTGTTCAGGCGAATCCAAGTCCACCTTGAGCTCAAGCTCACCCAACTCGTCTAGAATACGTTCCCCTAGGCGTTCTCGGATATCTTGACTTGAGAAGGTATGCGTGCCAACTCTACCAGCACGGACGGCGAAAGTCCTTCCCTTCCTAAAGTCCCTGCGGGCCATTGCCAAGCCGAACTCCAAGATACTATCAAAGCCCGATTCTGTCACAACCACAGGTGATACAGACACGATACCGAAAACCTGTGAAACAACCCCAGCCACCGCTTGAGCATCATTTGTTTCAACGAAAATCCGGCCGTACTCAGTTCGGATTCTATCAAACTTAGCATTCTTCTCCTTAAGGGCAGAACCAACATGCTTGACGAGGAGATCTACCATGCGTTTTCTGGTCTGCCTCGATTTGATGCCAATCTCACCGTATCTAAGGAGGACAGCTGAATACTCTGGTTCCATATACCACCCTCCAATACTCTCACTTGTGAGCGAATGCCGCCTTTATTGATGGAGTGATCTCGTATATCCGGGCGAATCCCACGCGCTCGAACTGTACCAGAGTACCAGCGGCAACTGTGGAGACTCCGGGTTCGGCATAACCCACGGTCTTGTTGCCCTCGGTCCAAGTCATTTCAACCTCTATGCTTTCTTCCTTTGGTACCCACTGAATAATCGGGGCGCTATTCTCCCTAGCCTTCTCGACCTCACGACTGTGGAACCTTGCTCCAGGGCTCGGACCTTTCTTTAGCGTGAAGTTGGCCATGTCCTTGAGCCGGAATAGCCTTCCATCTTCGAGCCGCTGATAGTCACTTTCCTGTATTCCAGCAGTGACTTTCGCACCCGTTCGTACAAGTGGGATGTGCCGAATGCCGCGTTCAGGGAAGTCCGGATGAACGGGAGCGTCGGCACCCTGAATGGCAGCAGGAAGGTAAGTGAGAGTTAGCCAGACGGGGTTGTCAACATAGAACAGCCTAGGCGCCTCTGCATCGTTCAGCTTCCTGTTCTCTGAGTACACTGCTTTCATCGATATCGAAATGTCCACCATACTGAGACCGAGGTCGAGCATTACCTTGCGGAGGGCCTGTGCGTTGATTCCCCGTTTCGAAAGCGACTGCATGCTCCAAGTACGAGGGTCATCCCAACCACTGTAGGCCCCTGATTTCACTTCTCTGCGCGATTTGCTCTTGCTCAGTGTCGCATCCTCAAACTTCAACTTGCCGTAGTAAAGCAGCTCCGGATGCTGCCATCCGTAGATATTCCATACGAACTCTTCAATTCGTCCCTCTTTCACCAGGTCCTTTCCTCTTATTATATGGGAGATGCCCAGCTCGTGATCGTCGATACCCCACGAGAACTCCAGCAAGGGCCAGACTCTGTACCGAGTGCCAACTCTCGGATGCTGTGTTTCGGAAATCCTGAGAATGACGTGATCTCGAAGTGCTGGGTCGGGCAACTCCATACCGGTCTTCAGTCGGACTGCGGCCGCCTTCGCGTTGTATGAACCATCAAGCATCTTTTCCCACCGAGCATGATTGTCCTCCGGGTCGAGTCCGCGACAGGGACATGCTTTCCCCTTGACCTTGTTTTCCCTCCGCCAAACGTCAGCTTCACAGGTACAGACATATGCTTGCGACCTGTTGATGAGATCGACAGCATACTCATAGAACAGGTCCAACCGATCGGACTTGTATATGGTCTGATGATACTTTACGCCTAGGTAATCGAGACCTTCTCGTATTAGGTCATATGCATCAGGCTCAAGCACTTTCTCTTCAGATCCAATAGTGTCGTCGTAAACAAGAATCAGCTTACCACTGTATCGCTGCACGTAGTAGTCATTGAGAATGACCATGCGTGCGTTGCCTATGTGCAAGGGACCTGACGGGAATGGGGCCAGCCGCATAACAATGTTTGGCCACCCGACCAGATTCGGGAGATCAGGAAGACCTTTGGGACCCGGCTTGGACTCCACTGGTTGTAGGAGCATTTCTGGAGCCATTTCGCCTAGCAGGGCCCTCTGCTGTTCGATGGAGAGCTGTGAAACTTCTGCGACCACCTTTTCTGCGATTTCCTTTACCTCGCGGGCGCGGGAGCGTAGGTCCGCGCGAACTCCTAGCAGGGCGCTCATCACTGACTTCAGGTCAGGAACCCCGTTGTACTTGACGGCGTTGTCAAGCACGAACTTGCGAATCTCCAACTCTAGGTCGCTCAACAGTCAATAACCCGGTGACGAATGTTTGAGCCAATCATTTAACCTTGACTGGCCACATGCGGTATCACGTCCAAACATAGAAAGCGGTTTGAGCTTAGAGATAGCTTTTTTGGGCATGAGTTGGGTATCATATTAGTACACACAGCTCTACCGGATGTGGTACGTTGACTCAAGAGCTCAAATGCTGTCGAAAATGTGGAGCCTTCTACTCCTGCAATCATAAGGGCGAATGCTGTCCAGAGTGCGAATACCTTGACCCGGACGACAATCTGTGCCTTGCCGTCCAAAAACCTAGGAAGGCAAAGAAGGAGCGTCCGGTAGAAGAAGAACCAGACGAAGAGACATTTCTCTTCGAGGATGAGGAAGAGGAAGAAGAGGAAGCCGCCCCCGCCCCTGCTGCTGAAGAGGAACCTGAAGAAGAGCCAGAGGAGGAACCAGAAGAGGACCTCTTTGAGGAAGAAGAGGAGGAAGAAGAGGGCGACAAAGAAGAGGATGAAGACTGGCTCTAGGATTATGCGATTTGCATGATGATTCTCCTGAAAGACTCAACATCAGGCAGTGGTGCAACTTGTCTGGGAACTGCCAATGCTATTCAGGCCCTTGAACAGGCGCCCTGAGACCTGGGAACCAGTACTGGGTGCTCTGCGAGTAACTCTTCTGGACCTTGGCAACCCCATTGGAGACAAGTAGCTCCAGTGCATTCCTTACCCTTTCCTCTGTCCAGCCGAGACCCACCACTGCATCTTCTGTGGTCAGCCGGCCATCCTTTTCTGCTGCAAGGCTGAGTATCTTCTGCGGATCGTCCGTCAAGCCAACTGGTACGAATTTAACTAGGCGGGCGCCGCCTTCAATCACTGCGAGGCCTTCTATAAGCTCGTCTCGTGACAAGCCATCTAAGATGGAACTGACTTCATCGATGTCTGTAGTCCAACCCATGCCATCCAGCCGGACCAAGAGAGCTGAAAGAAGCATTATTCCCCCCGCCTGCTTCGAATCTTCTGCAATTCGAAGAATGTCTCTTCGAAGGGCGTCAACTCGGTCATCACGTTTCAAGAACCGCTTGACCATCCCTTTCTTCTTCTTTGCTTCTGATATCCATGGTTCTGGATCGTACCCAAGCTCCGAAAGAAGCTCAGTTAGTGTACTTCGATATGCAGGGATACTCAGGAGTGTTTCCCCATGAGCCTCGAACGCATCCCATAGTCGCTTGCGGACCTGATCAATACGCTCCGCCCGCTCTACAAGCTGGTCGAGTGCTCTATCAATGCCTTCCTCCCGCGAGAGCGGCGAGAGAACCACGGGAATGATAACGTTTGCCGCAGATTGGAGACTGAACTCGATAGGCTTGTCTCTGTGGCGTGGAGCTGTGATGCGACCCTTGTGCGAACCAGACCAGAGACGAACTTTGATGACTCCTTGCTCGTTACCCTCGACCCTGAGGTCCGCGGTCTCAAAGACTGCGTGGCCAACGGACGCGCCGAGCTCGTCACGAACATGGAAACTCACCATACTGTCTGCTGCCTTCCCTGGAATCATCTCAGCGCCGGCTGGCGGCGTCGCGGCCAAGGTGAAAGTGCGCTCGGGAAAACCCAGGAGAAGAGACTCAATCTGGCTGAGGATAGATTCCTTCACCAAGCCGTCGGCTAGCAATAGCTTCGATCCTTCCCTAATCATGACTCTTGTGTTCTTCAAAGCAAGCACATTGCGAACCTCTGAGGAGTCGCGAATTGTCTTCTTCATGGAGACATCGTTAGACACTTGCTCCTCGCACAGCCTTGCAACCTGTGCAAGCTCATCTGATGCTGCGGATAGCGAATCTATGAAGTCTCGCCGAAGACCCACCTTCTGAGCTTCCTTGATTAATACTGAAGGAGGATAGACAACCGTGTCGAGCCGCCCCTTCCTCGATAGTCCCACTATCAAAACAGGAACAAACAGACGAACGCCATCTTCAGGCAAGTCGATTGCAGACGCGGAGACCTCAATGGTCTCTATGCTTTTCTGGCAGTCAGATATCACCTGTTGAACATCTGCCAGATTGGACTCGAACACATCCATCTTCATACCCAGGTCTCTCGAACGCGTTTCAATCTCAGAGAGTATCTGGTCCCTCCTTTGATTGTCCCTTTCCAGGGCGCTTTCACGAGCTTTCAGCAGCTCTCTGGCTTCTACCTCCTTGGGTCCACGCCTTTCAGACTTCGAAAGCTGTTTGATTCTTGACTCAAGAGTCGCTATTTCCTTCCGCAGCGCTGCTATTCTAAGGTCCAGTCTGTCGACCGTCTGCGCATGATCGCTTTCCACGTTCGTTGATGTCTGACGGACCTTTAGTCTCAAGGCATCCGCCAGCTCTGGCAATCGCTCCTTAGCTCTGCTTGTGAACTCAACCAGTTTCTTCACAGTCTTGTGAACCAGACTGCAGTAGGACTCGTCGATAGCCGATGGAAAAAGCAGGGAGTAGGCCTCGGCCTGTTCTTTCAAGGGCCAAGTCAGCAGTTGAGCCACGCCAGATGCAGTTGAACCTGACACCACTCCGCGCAGCAGAACCTCCCCTGCTCCAACGATTGCATGCGCGACGACTGTGATCTCCTCAAGGACCGTAAGCACTTGGGAACTTGTCTCAGAAACGCGGACTTTCTCAATCAGGCCTTCTAAATCAGTATCTTCCAAAGAGCGAATGGATGTCGAAGTAAGACCCAATAGGTCCAGAAGGAAACACTTACCACTAGAACCGGTAGGCAATGCAAGAAAGGGCAAATATGCCTTCAAGACGAACTCTAACTCTCGACCATCCCTCGCCTCCATTGCCCTTATGATGAGGTCCGTGAGAACATATTCCTCTGGAACAGCTCTCTGGACAGGCGGGCCACTTACCATCTGAACAACGCTAATGGCAGTGACTGGAACAATGCTCTCTTGATGGCGGCGGTCCATTGTGGCTCCTTACTATGAAGCTGCTGGGCAATGCTTTTCATCCTTTCTGGATTATGATTCGGACGAGCGAACGCGAGCTCAGACCAGTTAGTCTGGCCACTGAATACGCGGTTCAACGACTAGAGGCCCATCAATGCCATGGGAAGAGACAGTGAGGCCCTTAATCCGTATTGCACGATCTGCGGCCGCTATAAGGGAGTTGGTCCGTGTCGTGAACCCGGCTGCGCCGGATTCCTTGAGTCGACTCGTGTGGAAACTGGAAAGGCCCCTTCATATTCCCTTGGCACATGCAAAGTCGCGCATGAACCCAAGCAGGCATGTTATGTGTGCAAGGGAGTTGGGATAGCAGTATGCAATGTCTGTGGTCGTGCGTACTGTAATCGACACAGCACATACCGATTACTGACCTCTATGGCTGGCCCAGAACATTACATCGGCACGTGCGTCAGATGCGGACGCCTAGTCTGTGAATACTGTTGGATACTGGATGACCGAGGTCGAATCAATTGCGTCAAGCATCTAGAAGAAAAAAACACCTCCGACATGTCGACATGAACTAATTCGCCAACAAACCCTAAGAACATCGACAAAAGGACTAGGAGACAGACCATCGGAATCAAGCATTTATGCTAAGGTTGCGAGCGAATGGCAGGGCAACGCATGCCGCAAGCAGTCTTCGTGGTCCACTTGGACGACTATCAGGGGTTTATTGTTGAGAAGAGATACCCTTTCTCCTTCTCACTGAATGAAAAGCTTCTGAACCTGATATTCTACGAACACGAGAAAGAAGAGAAGGAAAGCCTCAGGTACAGCGAAATCGACAACTCGCGAATAGTCTCTTTCGTGGACAGGTCTCATCCCCGATGGATGGCTTGTTTCGTTCTGAGCGCACAGGAAGACTACGAAGAGCTCAAAGCGGAAATATCAGGGATGGGACGATTAATACTTGAACTCATGATTGAGGACCCGAAAACGGTACACCTTGAAGAGATTCTGAAGAACCACAGCGTCCTTGAAGAAGCAAACGAGGAACAGAGATATGCGCAGGTTTTCTTAACTCCATCATCGGCTCTCGTACTTGAGAAGATTGAGAGCGAAGGTATCGAAAAAGCCGCCAAACTGGCCATATGGCTCAGGACTCAAGTCCAAAGCGATTCCGTGGACCTGCGCGAAGCCATTTTCCCTCTTATGAACTCGGGCTTAGTGAAGGTCGAAGTCGTTGGCAATGTTACCGAGACTGTGTTTCTGGTAAAGGACGTGTTTGCTTACAGGGCTCCGCCAGTCGACGCAATCACCCGCGCAGGCGAATCAATGCCGAAGCTCGCTGGGCAGTATCAAGAGCGCGTTGCTGAGTTCTTCACTCCGCCTCCTCCTAGCAGGGGCTACAATCCAACAATCCCTAGCAATGATCCCAATTCCCCCTTGGTCGAAGACAGGGAAAAGATTGCGAGAGTGGTTTCCAGGAAGATTGAATACAAAGTTCTGGATAGCCTGCGTGATGAACCGCTTACAGTAAAGCAAATCTCGGAAAAGACCTTGCTACCAGGGGAAATCGTTCAGAATGCGCTGCTTAGTCTAGAATCAGACCGTGTCGCAGCGCAACTGGGAGCAGGGGTTTGGGCCCTCATAGCCAATCCTGTCATGGAATCCTTTATGCCAGAGTTTGTACTGGCGATGATAGCAGAGAAGCTTTCCGCCAAGGAAATAACCCGTGAGATTGCAAAGAGGCACCTTGAGATACTGGCCGAGACGTGGAGTGGCGAGCAATGATTAGAAGCCTATACATACTTGGACAACAAAGCAATGTCATCTACTCGAAAGAATACGCCAAGAGTGACTCAAGAGACTCATTAATCGAGTTCCTCGTGAATCTAGCTCACTTCCTCTCCTCTGTCAATCTTGAAGGCAAGATTGAGTACATGAGCTTCTCAACAGCAAGGGTGTTCTATGCCTCTCGACAGAGTTTCATATTCATATTCACCGCTGACAAAGCGGACGATACCGCTCAAATCGAGGAAAGAATGGCACAACTTGTCGAGGCTTTCATGAAGGACTTCGCGGCGTTGGCGGAAGCCAACCTTCCCTTGGAGGGTCTCGACGCCAAAGTTGATGAGATAGCCGTCACGATGGTGAAAGTGGCGATTCTGGGATATGCTGGGGTAGGCAAGACTACCACACTCCACCTCCTGAGGGGAGAAACCCTTCCCTTGGTCCACGACCCGACCATAGGTGTGTCAATAAAGAAACTGCCCGATGAGGTCCAAAACGCGAACATAGTCCTCTGGGATCTCGCCGGTCAATCACGATTCAGCATTCTCTGGGCTAAGATGATCGCGAATGCCCAAGTTGTCATCATCGTGACTGACAGCACCCTTGAGAATGTCCTTCGTAGCAAGAAGCTTGTGTCACTGGTCACTGAGGAGGTTCCCGAGGCGAAGATGATAGGCATTGCAAACAAGCAAGACCTTCCCACGGCTCTTACTCCGGAAAGAGTTGGCCAGATTCTTGGAATCCCTACTTACGAGCTTGTGGCGATAGATATCTCCTACAGGGACCGTTTGATTCAGATTATCCGCAAAGCTATCCTTGAGGGAAAAGCCGAAACCAAACCGATACCGGCGTAGGTTTCAAGGGAAACGCAAGACGGTGTTGATGACGACAAAGGTTAAGAACGACAGACAAGATTCGCAATTGACAAAGGCTGTCTGCTAGGTGAGTATACATGGCCTTCGACTTTAGCGCTATTCAAAGACAAATGGAAGAACTGAACCAGAAGCTCAGAGCAATAGAAAGCTTCGCCAACAAAGTCGCGGAGACCAAGAAGCTGGCTGATCAGCTAGCCGAAAACTTCGCGAAGATGAAGACTGGCATTAACCAGACAATAAACGAGAGCTTCAGTCAGATTGCCGATCAGATTGATACTCTGAGGCGCAATATGCAGAGTATGGAAGAAGTACAACTAGGTTCTCTGTCGACACCGACTCCGACACCGAAGGCTGCACCAACGCCTGCCCCGAAGTCTACTGTTCCGGCTCCGAAGCCGACTCCAGCACCGACTCCAACACCAAAGTCGGCACCAGCTCCGGCCGCGCCTAAGGCAGCACCGGCTCCAGCGGCGACCAAGGTTGTCCCAACTCCGCCTCCTGCACCAGCCCCCTCTGCGGGTTCCAGTGACCAGCTTGACTTTCTCCTTCAGCAGAAGGACCGACTGAAGGCCTCCCTGACCGACCTGCGCTTTGACTATATGAGGGGATACATCCCCGAAGAGGATTACAAGTCGAAGGAGTCTGAACTGGACTCTCAGCTGGAAGACCTTGACCGACAAATATCTGGTCTGAAGTAAGAGCATGATCTTCGAAGGCAGGGCAGAAAACGCCTTGCCTCACAAGATCCCTTTCATGCCAACCAGCCTATGGTGACTGACCGGCTTGTCGCTTACCGCGCATACCTTCATCCAAGCGACCAGCCCAGCACATTAAGAACTGACACAGCAAGCAGTGAGCCTACTTCTTCTTGGTTGTCTTGGCTGCTTTCTGCGATGCAGGCTTCTTCGAGGTCTGAGCCTTCTGAGCAGGCTTGACAGGCTTTGTCGGTTTCCTTGCAGCGGTGTCAGGCTTCTTCTTGGGCTTGGCCTTCTGCCCAACCTTTGCCGCGGGTCTGCTTGGCTTCTCCGGTCTAGATGGAACCCTCTTTGGTCGAGATTCTGCTTCTGATACTTCCGCAGACACAGCTGGTAGCTTCGCTTCCACTTTCCGAGAAGACTCCTTTACAGCGGTGGGTCTCGAAATGCTCTTCGCTGGTTCTAGGGGTCGCTCTGGCCCTTCCTCCCCTTCCAGTGGTTCCACCACGACTTCAGGTCTCCTGTCTCTAGTCTTCTCTTTTCGTTCGCCGAATTCCCGTCTCTGTCGGGCAATCCGCCCCGGCTTCACTGCTGCCATGCTAGCAGCTGCGGCCAATGCTGTTTCAATCTCGTCGGTCATGAGGCGCTCATGTGTGACTGAAGAAGCAACCTCCTCTAGCGCATCAGCAATGAGAACAGGTCTGCCCGTCTGACGCTTCTCCACTTCTGCTGGACTCGAATAGGCCGCAAAGCCACCATCACGCACATATGCGACGAGACTGCCTTTTGCCTCCCTTTCTGCCAAGAGACTGCGAGCAATACTCATCCGTATGTTGAATCGATTGGCGATATCATAGACTGTTGTCGATCTCGCCTTCTTGAGATACTCGTCTACTTCCTGAAGTGTCTCTGGCTTGGGCACTGCATCACGAACCAGTCGCTCGGTCTTAACGGCAGTTTTTCCCCACTTCTTCCTGCTAATGGCAATTACTCTCCTAATTGATTTCAGACGGGTCTTCCGCGGGAATCTGGAGTTTGGCTTTTAAATATGCTCATGGGTTGCCGTGTTGATTGGCGATAGAGTGGAGAATGAGTTCATCGATGCCCCTGGATTGAACAACCAGTTCCGACTTATGCTTAAGTACTTGCGACAGAAGACGTGAATGATAGCCATTGGGAAATCGAAAGGTAGTTCCACCGAATCTCACCGTACTTGTCTCAAATCTGGTGCAACATGCCTATCCCGAACTACTTGGTCAGCCCATGATAATACGGTGGAAACGAATTTCCTTCTTTGCAGAGATTAGATGGGGAATCTCAGGGAAGGAGATTACTCTCACCTGTGACAAACCCGTTCAGCGATGGCACGAGTCCGCTCTTGTGGGATTGTTGTCTCACGAACTCAGCCACCCTTGCGTGCCTATTGGACGGCGGGCAGAAGAGAGAACTGATGTCGATGTAATCGACAGAGGACTAGGTGTCTATCTTGCCGCAGAGCGACTAACAACGGGAAGGTATCTGGACCAAGTGACAGGCAGGGGCAAGGATCGTTACTTGGGTTATCAAAGCGTAAGAGAGCGGCTAACAGGACATGAAACAAGACAACTTGACCGCTTGCTGGATGACCTGAGAATTGTCCCGTCAAGCCATGCGCTCTTCTCCGCTAAGACAATCCACGACCTAGCAATCCGCGGCGAAAATCAAGCCAGCGTTGGAGGATATGTATTCCAAGGTGTGAGCATCCCTCAAGAGTCAAGCGTGAAGTTGCTGATCAGAGGAGAGTCTGTCTTTCTATTTGTTGATGACCAGCTCGTTGGAGAGACGCTAGTGGACCAATCTGACTGCTCCTAGCAGCACTTCTCAGATTCGGATCGCTTTGTGATTGAAAGGTTCTGTTGCACTCTTACTTCGCTGTCAGGTGGAATGTCCTGGTCAATGATGCACCCCGCGGCGATCACACTGTTCTCCCCGATGCGTGTTGCAGGGTAAATCGATGTGTTGACACCGATAATGACGCCGTCACCGATGATGGCCCCGAACTTGCTCAATGGGACGCGGACAGTCTCCTCCGGTGAATGCAAGTAGAGAGGTTGATTGCCGGGCCGCCAGTTCCATAACTGCACTCCAGCCTCTATGCAAGCATCAGCACCAACGATTGAATCTGCAAGACAAGTCATTCGACCAATGTTTACCCTTTCGAAAACCATGCTGTTTCTGACTTCGACTGCATAGCCCAGATGAACGCCATCACAAAGGCTTGCATAGTCCCTTACGAGCGAGTTGTTGCCGACGTAGACTCTTTTTCCAATGTAGACTGGGCCGCATACAGTTGTGCCTGGGCGGATGATTGTCCCTTCATCAATGAAGACAGGTCCTTCCAAGACAACATTCTTGTGAATCTCGGCAGACTCTGCTATGAATGTCCCATGGCCTTTGAGCTTTCTGTCCATCACGATTCTGTTTGCCTTTAGAATGTCCCATGGCCAAGTGAACTCTGCCCACTCCTTTTCCCAGACTGCGGCACTGACCTTTTTCCCACCATTTATGACGGTCTCGATAGCACGTTCCATGGTTGTATGCTTCGCAAGCAGCGAAAAGATCTCTCTATTGAATATGGTCAAGCCGGCGACTGCATAGTTACTCACGTAGCGATTGGGACCACCCTTCTCAACGAGGCGTTCGATCATGCCATTTCTTCCAATCTTTACAGTACCGAACTGCTCGGGGTTGGAAACAAGCGTCACGAGATATGTCATGTAGGCATCTTGTGTACCGTGATTGTTCAGAGCGCGTGAGACCATCTCAGGTTCCACGAGCACGTCTCCATGTACAACAAGAAACTCCTCTTCGTCAGCCAGTTCGTCCTTTGCGCATAGAATCGCATGCTCGACTCCCTTCTGTTCGAGCTGGTGAACGTAGCGGATGCTGATGTCCTCATCAGTGCCTTGCTGCATGTAGTTCATCAGTTCTTGTTTGCCGTGTCCGACAACCAAGGTAATGTCACGGATGTCATTCTCTTTCAGGCTGTCAATGATGTACTGCAGCACGGGTTTTCCCGCTATCATCAACATTGACTTGGACCGATTTGCTGTCAGAGGCCTAAGTCTGTTGCCCATGCCTGCAGTGAGGACAAGCGCTTTCATTTGGCTCACACTGGCTCTCAAAAGAGATGTTTAGGGAATAAAGCCTTTGGCCCTAGATAGCTGTGGACTACTAGACTCCTAGCGGCGTCAGAGAGAAATAGATCCGCTGTTTTCCTGCGCCAACGTTCTTGTTCTTTCCAATGACGACTCCCCCTATTTCATGCGTATTGGCCACGTGCGTGCCTGCACATGAAGCGAAATCATAGTCTCCTACGGCAACAACCCGAAACTCGGAAATAGACCTTGGCACCATCTCGAGATACCTTACTTGATAACCTGCATCCTGCAAGAATGTGATTGCCTCCTCTCGCGGCATAAAGCGAATCTGCACGTCAAGGTTGCGAGCAAGAATCGCGTTGACACCTTCTTCGATCTCTTTCCTTGTTTCCTCAGTGAGATGGTCCATTGGCTGATAGTCGGCTCTGCTCTCGCCCGGTTTGACCATGTTCCCGACAGTTTCCACTCCGTAGTTCAAGAGCAGATATCGAGAGAGAACATGCTGGGCTGTGTGGAAACGCATGCATTCGTATCGCCAGTCCCAGTCAATGGACCCATGAACTAGAGGGCCGAAGCTAGGAGGGACATCGGCTTTGCAGAGATGTTGTACCTCACCTTCTGCCTTCTTGGTGTCCACAACCTCGAGACTATTGTAGCTGTCCCTTATCGCACCTCTGTCCCCAGCCTGTCCGCCTCCCTCCGGATAGAAGCAGGTCCTATCAAGAACAAGGCAGTTCTCGTGGGCATGTAGGATTCGGCCGTCGAACTCACGCAAGTAATTGTCACGCATGTGCAACAGCTCAGTCGTTAGCATTCTGCTCTACGACCGAGTCTCTTCAAAGCGCTTCCATTCCAGCACTGCTAGTTCCTTGGCCTTGACCAGAGTAGCACCGTGCAACTCAATCTCCGTTGACTCCGCCGCTGCATCTACCATATCGACGACTTCTGCCTCTGCTTTCGCCTCTTTGAGGCCCGAAAGCATTGCGCCTACAATCTCTTCAGACACGCCATGTTCCTGCAAGAATGTGGCAAACGGCGTGAAGGCCATCGGGACATGACCAGAATCACCTGATGGTTCCAGACCTATGGCCTTCATCTTGCTCTCAAACAGATCGGTGATGATCTCTTGGCGGGAAGCAGTCTGAGGAACCGCCACGGGCTTCCCTTTGTCAATCGCTGTCAGCATGGACTGAATCCGTTTCTCATACGGAGCCTTCGTGTGCTTCTTCGAACGTTTCCCAAGCACAATTGCCACAAAAAGGAGCATCAGAATTAGGGGGTTCTGCAGAAGTACGGTAGAATCGAGGTTCTGCATCACATCATGCCCCGAGCCAACAGGCCCGATTGAGCCCGCTGGCAAACACCGATAAGTACGTTTCTAGTAGCAGGGCGAACCTCAATCCACATCAGGGCATAAGCTACACAAGGACTCTTCACTCCCAGAAACTGATTCAAGAGAGGTCATTGGCAAAGTGTCGTGCCATGTGAAGATAGACATCTACAGAGCTGACTAGCTGTTCAACCGAGATGTACTCATCAGGTCGGTGTGCCTGTTCTATCGCGCCGGGTCCGCAAATCACATTCAGAATTCCAATCTTGGGCTGGAGAATTGAACAATCTGTGCCGAAGGTTGCTGCGCGGGGACGTTGTCTTCGTCCAGTCACTCTCTCGACCGCCTCAAGACTTGCTGATACTATTTCTGTATCGACAGGTGTAATCACAGCAGGAAGCCCATGTACATACTCGACCTTCACTCTCTCAGAGAGACCCGCCGATTCCAGCCTGCCCCTCATCTGTGTGAGGACTGATTCCGTGGTCTGCCCTTTGACTAGTCTCATATCCACGAGTGCCTCGCATCGGTCCGGAACCACATTGATCTTGATACCGCCTTGGATGACGCCTATGTTTAGCGTGGGCTTCCCCATCAGAGCGTCTGGCTCGAACTCATAACGCCGCTTTGTGAGAATCTTGAGTGCCTCGATGCAAAGCTGGATGGCATTGATTCCTTCGTCTGGCCTAGACCCATGCGCAGATCTCCCTTCCGCAATGACACGGACCCATAGCATACCCTTCTCACTGACCAACACTTCGAGATTCGTAGGCTCTGCGCAAACCCCGTATTCGACTCCAGCCAGCATTCCGGATGAAGCCACTTCTTCTGCTCCCGAGCAGCCGCTCTCTTCATCAGACGTCGTCAACATGAGAAGTGGCCTTGCATGCTTCTCGCCAGCATACACTATCATGGTCTCTGCCAAAGCAGCGAGCGGACCTTTCATGTCGCAAGTTCCCCGTCCATAAATCCTGCCGCCCACAGACTCGCACTGAAAAGGGTCATGGGACCATGAATCTACTGGTCCCACCGGAACTGTATCTAGATGACCATGAATCACTAACCGTGCCTTGCCAACATGGTCAGTTGTGATGACAAGGTTGGGCCTCTCCTTTGGACCGACTGATGTCCAACTTAGACCGTTTGCTTCCATGTGTGAGCGGAGGACTTTCGCGGCTTCAGCCTCTCGGCCCGGAGGGTTTTCTGAATTCGCGGCTACAAGCTCTCTTACTAGACCAAGAAGTCGTGACCTGTCCGTCAAAGCGTCATCGGTCGGTAGGCTGCCGAGGCATGCTAAGAAGATTCCGACAGGAAAGGACAGTTTCATAAGCTGGAGGCGAGACAATGGTGTCGGCGGTCGATGAGGCAGTTACCCCTGGCTGAGCTCCTAGCGATGACGATCCAAGAGCAGGCTGAGACTTGCCACTCCCACGTTTTCCTAGTAAGAGGCATACCTGCTGTTTGGTTTGGTCGAAACCCGTTCCGTCAATATCAGCCGCTTTTTTGAACTGCCGTCCCGGCGTCCCCTTCACAGGACAAACCGAGCGCGCCTCGCAGTCTTCCACAGGCGGAAACTTGGAAGTATTTCGAGACAGACTCGCAATCACTGATTCCAGCGGCTCCGAATGCCAACGCCTTGGTCCCCCTTGTGGACCTAGCCAAGCATACCACCTCATCCCCTTGATGGAGGCCCACTTCAACGGAACAGGTTTCAACCATGTTTTCGAGCTCCAACGGAAGCTAAGGTATGCACGCTAAGGCAGACTGCTTGGCTTGACTCTATACTACCTGTGTAACCATAAATACCCCAAACAGATAGAATCGGCCTCTAAGCGGGCGGCAGGAGGTTGATAATGGTCACGATTATGAATCAGGATAGAGACAATGAGTTCCTAGCCAAAAAGAGGAACATTCCGCCTTTCATTTACTTAACAAACGGCCACTCATGGTTTCCGGGTTCTCAGAGTCGAAATATCACGATCTGGAGGAGGAAAAGACGTAATGGACAACACGCCGTTCTTGCGCGACAGAAGGATACGCTCAGTCTTCGTATCTAATACGAGAGTCTCACCCTCAGCGATGAGCTTCTCAGAATCAGCCAAGCGCATTTTTTCCAGAAGATCCTTGAGCCATAGACCGTACTGTTCCGACACCCCGTTTCGCCTGCTGTAAACTGGACTAGGTGGTGATTTTAGGCTGGCGCTCGACTGCTCTGGGGGAATATGTCCGGCTTATAGGAGCATCTATGGTGTAGCTTCATGGATTGTAGGCAAATGGATGCCGAGCCGAGTCTTTCTGGGAGATGATGTCCTCTACAGACTGTCGGCCTTCGAGTGCTCGTCTTATCGCGAATCTGGTCGCACGGAAATTGTTCATGTGGACG
>Ga0315296_10000968_pt1 | contig 25480 bp, 25 predicted proteins | sample YL17G14_18_MG_FD_203921 | JGI IMG/M metagenome (GOLD analysis project Ga0315296, IMG submission 203921) | Sediment microbial communities from Yellowstone Lake, YNP, Wyoming, USA - YL17G14_18 | ecosystem: Environmental > Aquatic > Freshwater > Lake > Sediment | place: USA: Wyoming | collected... | reverse complement strand
AAACAGGTCGACCTGTGCTTGGTGGTGAGAAGGGCTATGGCTGGCTAAGCGGGGCTGCAATCAAGCCCCTTGCACTCAGATGCGTCGCAGACGTAGCTCAAACTGTCGACTTGCCTGTCATAGCAGTGGGTGGAGTAATGAGCGGTGAAGACGCAATCGAGTTCTTCATGGCTGGAGCATCGGCTGTCCAAGTCTGTACAGCAGGAATACTCGAAGGGCCCACTGTATATGGGAGAATATCAGGAGAGATTAGCGATTGGCTTGACTCCCATGGCCACGAATCGGTTGAATCGGTTCGAGGGCTCGCCCTCAAGCGCCTTGGCAAAAAGGAAAGGCTAAGCTATCCGCCCTCAGTGGATGTGACGAGGTGCAACTTCTGCGGGTTGTGCTCGAAAACATGCGTCTATTCGGCAATATTCGTGGACAAAGACAAGGAGTCAATTCAGTTCGACCGGGAAAAATGTGCCGCGTGCGGCATGTGCTTGTCGATTTGCCCTCAGTATGCTCTGAACGACAGCTAGCGTGATGCGTTATCTCTACACAGATATTACATCGTCCAAACCCAGCGTAAGGCGCTTGGCTTTTCCCTTTGTCACAGCATAGTCATTCTCGACACGAACGCCGCCTACCGCCTTCAGATAGACACCAGGTTCTATGGCCACGACGTGCCCCTCAGAGAATCTATTGGTGTATCGATATAGACTCGGGTTCTCATGAACCTCAAGGCCTATGCCATGACCCAGACCATGTGTCATTCCCTCGGTGGCAGACGGATTGAGCCGTCTGGAGTCGAACCCGTGTGCTTTCAACACACGGAAACACGCCATGTTCACATCATCAATCATGGCTCCATCCCTAAGAGCGTCGATTGCAGCTGCAGAGGCTTCCATGACTGAATCGTACATCACTCGCACCTTTTCGGTGAGTGGGCCTCTCACCACTGTACGAGTGACATCAGCCACGTAGCGGTCCAGCTTGAGTCGGGGATAAACGTCAATAATCACTGGTTCTCCTGCTTTGAGAACGTCGCTTGATAATCCCAAGTAGTGCCAGTCGAAAGCCTTCTTTCCCACAGCGACAATTGTGTCCTCTGCGGATTCTGCACTTCTCTCAAGTTGGGCTCGTTCAAGAGCCAGTTTGATATCATGTGCTGTGAGACGTTTTCCCTGATTGAGCAGGACTTTGTTGGGGCCAATCTTCGATTCTCCTATCATCTGAACAACCTGCGACACACTCTCGATTGTGGCCTCACCTGCCCTCTTGATTGCCTTGATTTCTGTGTCCGATTTTGTGGCACGAGCGTCCTTGAGCAGGTTGGGAACAACCTTGATTTCATAGCCCATCTTCTGAAGCGCTACGAGGACTCTTGCAGGGATATGATCGGGCACCCCTAAGACTTTCCCCGTGAATAGTTTCTTTAGGATGTCCCCGTAAACCACATCAGGACAATCCTCGGCTCTCTTGTTTTGCTTCATGAGATCGGTGAACAGACTTGTGATATCGTAAGTCTGTGTGACGAAGCTCTCCTTTCGAATTCGATCCAGCGTGTTGAATCCTGTCGCAACTGTGCCAGTATCACCACGACCCTTGAAATAGATAATCTGGTCCGGAGAGCGGAAACCGGTCAACCAGTATATGTCGGGAGTTGTGAAGGCATTGCCTTCAGCCACAATGGCATCGATACCCGCGGTCTCCATAAGCGGGTCCAAGTCCTCAAGCATGAAATCGCCTCTAGGACGCAGGTACAGATATGGGCGAATGAAAAAGCCTTCCATTCACGAGGACAAGTAGGGTTTCATTCTTCGTTCGACTTGCTTCCGCGTGGGCATGCTGTAAGGTCCCACGGTCTCCAGGTTGTATGAGGCGCAAGTAGCCCCGAACAATCCCGCCCTCCTGACATCCTCTGTCCGCTTATACTCGAGAAGGAATCCGATGACGTAGGTGTCTCCACAGCCGGTGGCGTCCACAAACTTGTCAGCCAAAACCAGAGGGATATCGACACGCGAATCACGAGTGAATATGATCGACCCCCTGCGATCACGGGTTACAATGACCATTCGGGGCCCTAGCTTGATGATTTGTTCAACAGCTGACGCCTTGGGTATGTCTCCATATGCAATCTTGAGCTCTTGACTGTCGAACTTCAATAGGTCAACATATCCTAGTATGTCGTCTCTCTCTTCCCACTCACGCGGTACGACCTGATCACCATCTATCGCTCTTAGATAGCCCTGAACGTCGAGAGACACAAAGGCCCCACTCGCATCTGCTTGCTCAAGACAGGACAAGTGTAACTCGGCAGCAGTCAGAGGACAGAAATGAAAAACCTTAGAACGAAGATGGTGTTCTGCGTAATCTTGGCTCGTCAGACGAGGCGCCACAGCCTCCACGCGTTGAGTCCGTTTGCCTGCTGAGTCGTAGATGTTCACGAATCGTGTACTGTGAGGACCTCTCTTCCTCAAGCCAGTAAGATCGAGTCCAGACTTTCTGAGAACATCCGTGTACTCCTGCTCAAAATCCTGTCCGACACATGAGACGATGCCTGCACCTTTGGCGCCGACGGCAGAGGCCAGCATTGCATAAGCTGTTCCTCCCCCAAGACTCTCCCGTGTGATTTCTGGAGAAATCAACAGGTCTCTGCTTAGGTGACCCACGACCACGATTTCGGGACTGGGCCGCGTCTGAGGCATAAGGTTCTAGAAGGCGGGGAACTCCTGTCACCTATAACTTCACTGATTCTCAGAACTGTCGGGGGGATATATCATCGAAACATTGGATGCTGTCCTGAAGTAGCTCTTGAAGTCGGAGCCGTCTCTCCAGCTTGGTCTGTCAGCAACCATTAAAATGCCTCAACCCCACTGAAAAGCTGGGTTAATGTCGTTGGGAACAGTGACTGTGAAGTTCTTCGCGACTGTGCGCGAAATCGCCGGCACAAAGAGCGTTGAGATTAACGCAGGTGATGTCAAGCAGCTCTTGGAAGCGTTGACTCGTATGTTTGGAAAACGGTTTGCGGATGCAGTTATGGACCCTCAGTCTGGAGGGCTTAAGCGATTCTATTCGTGTATGGTGAACGGTAAGCGAATTGAGCTCCTCGGCGGATATCAAACAAAGCTGAATGACGGCGACATTGTAGCACTCTTTCCACCTGTCGGAGGAGGTTAGACATGACGAGCACAGGTCCCACAGGACGTGCAGGTACAAGCAAGGCCCAGCCAGCCCAGCTTGTGATCAAGAACGCCAAGATGCTAATGGAATCCGGCATCCTGAAGGGAGGTATTGCTGTGTCTGGCGGCCGCATCTGTTGTGTGGCAACTGATGAGCATCTTCCTCCAGCCGAGACTGTGATTGATGCCCATGGTAAGATCCTGATGCCCGGACTCATTGATGGTCATGCCCACATTCACGATCCTGCAAAGAGCGACCATGAAGACTTCACCACGGGGTCTCGTGCGGCGGCCGCCGGGGGAGTGACCACATTCGTGGACATGCCCTTGACGAGCCCGGTCCTCACCCAGAAACATGTAGAAGACAAGGCCAAGCAAGGCGGCGAGATGTCAATCGTCGACTTCTCGATGTATGCGGGCATGATGCAGTCAGAGAATGTGGCGGCGATACCACTCCTAATCGAGAGTGGAGTGGCTGCCTTCAAGGCATTCACATGTGCACCCTATTACGCCAACGATGGAGTGATAGCGCGGTTGCTCAGCGAGGTTTCGGAACAAGGCGGTCATCTTGCTGTACATTGCGAAAATCAGGGTGTGCTTGATGAATTCAAGAACGATATGGAGGGAGACTGGGATGCCCCTATCAGTCATTCACTATCACGACCCAACTTGGCAGAGCAGCTGGCTGTACGCCAGACCATCGCCATAGCAGAGCAAACGGGCGGTCACCTTCACATTGCTCACGTATCAACGCGTGAAGCGATTCATGAAATCGAACTCGGAAAACGTGCAGGAATCTCACTCACGTCAGAAGTGTGCCCACACCATCTGGTCTTCAATCGAGATGATATGAACAGGCTTGGACCAAAGAGCAAGATGAACCCACCATTGAGATCCAAGGAAGATAGGGCGGCCTTGTGGTCAGGCCTCCTGAGAGGGTCCATCGATATGGTCGTGAGCGACCACGCGCCCAGTCCATTGGAGGAGAAGAGCAGAGGAGCAAACGACATCAGGGATGCTTGGGCAGGAGTAGACGGTATTCAGATGATACTTAGGGTTCTGCTCTCAGAAGGCATCAACAAAGGGAGATTATCCTTTACTCGCCTCTTTGAAGTTACATCTCGGAACCCTGCGAAGGTCTTTGGACTTTATCCCAAGAAAGGGGCACTGCAGGTGGGTTCAGATGCAGACATTGTCATATTGGATTATACACGAGAAGAAACAATCAAGGCCGACATGATGTTCTCGAAGTGCGGATGGACTCTGTACGAGGGAATGAAAATGAAGGGAGCTCCTGTAATGACCTTCGTCCGGGGAACGCAGGTCTTCAACGAGGATAGAACGACTGTCAAGCCCGGCCACGGCAGGTTCGTAAGAATGGGCGAAGGCAGTGCGCCCTTCGAGGAGTAAGGAATGCCCGACTTCAAGTTTGCGTTCGGTGACCCAATGGTATGCACGGGTTGCATGATCTGTGCCAATGTATGCAGCATGTTCTACTTCAAAGTGCTGAGTCCGACCCGGTCTAGAGTCAGAGTCCTGCGCTTCGAAGACGGGTTGGACTTCCCATTATTCTGCCGTAACTGTGAGGATGCTCCATGCAAGGATGCGTGTCCAGAGGATGCGATAGCACGCACGTCGAAGGGAATATTGATTGTGAACAACGCAAAATGCACCGGCTGTGGTGCATGCGTTAAGGCTTGTCCGTACGATGCCATCTCCATCAATCCGGATTCTAACAAAGCCATCAAGTGCATAGCATGTGGCGAATGTGTGAAGCGATGTCCTGTCAATGCAATATGGATTACCACCGAGAAGGATCTTAAGGGGAGGGATAGAGACAACAGAATCGCTTTGCTCTATGATGAGCATAAGAAAGAGTTGTATTCTAAGGGGGAGTTTCTGTGATGAAGGGCGTAGGGGGTCAAACGCTTCACATCGACCTGACAAGTGGGAAAATCGAAAAGACGCCACTGGACGAGCAAATGATTCGCAAGTACCTGCTTGGAGCTGGGTTCCTATCAAAGATGCTTTTCGATATGATTCCAGAAGGAACTGAACCACTGTCCGCCGCAAATGTCTTGGGCTTTGCAACCGGTATGCTTACAGGCTCAATGTTTCCTCAATCCTCAAGACATGTGATAGCAGCTCTATCTCCTCTTACAGGCATATGGGGCGAAAGCCATGCTGCCGGTTTCTGGGGTCCTGAGCTCAAATTCACAGGTTACGATGCAATAATCTTCACAGGGGCTTCGGACAGACCCGTATATCTTCACATTGAGGACTCAAAGGTAGAGCTACTAGATGCCTCTGGGATTTGGGGCAAGGACGTCTTTGAAACCGATGGGATTCTGAGAACCAAACACGGTAGACAGTCAAGGGTCCTCTCCATCGGTCAAGCAGGTGAAAATCTTGTTCGCTTTGCCGCTATAATGAACGACAGAGACCGGGCCTCGGCTCGTTCAGGTCTCGGTGCAGTGATGGGTTTCAAGAAACTCAAAGCGATTTGTGTGCGGGGCACCGGAAAGCTCGATGTTGCTGATCCTGTAAACTACCTCAAACACATGGACGAGTTATACAAGAGAATGCTTGCTAACCCTTTCACGAGTGGTCGGGCTGAGTTTGGCACGACAAGTCTGATTGAACTGATGCAGCACATCGGTCGTCTGCCAACCTACAACATGCAACAAGGCGTCTTTGATGGCTATGAGAAGATAGGTGGCCATGCTATCAACCGAGGGTATCTCATCAAGCCCAGGGCGGACTGGAGCTGTCTTCAGAGATGCGGCCGGTTCACATCAGTATCAAATGGCCCATACGCATACAGAGGCGGGTCACCCGAGTTTGAAAGTCAGGCGGCCCTAGGATCGCGCTGCGGCAATGATAACGTAGAATCGGTACTCTATAGCCATCATCTTGCGAACAAGTACGGAATGGACACAATATCACTTGGCGGTACGATCTCCTGGGCAATGGAGGCTTGGCAGAAGCGCATCCTCACAGCTAAGGACACTGGTGGGATAGACCTTAGCTGGGGAAATCACGAGTCAATCGTAAGACTCACGAAGATGATTGCTTTCCGAGAAGGATTTGGGGACTTACTCGCTGAAGGGAGCTTCAGGGCGGCCAAGAGAATTGGCCGCGGAAGCGAAGAGTTCGTCATGGCTGTGAAGAAACAGGAGATTGCAGGGCAAGAGCCCCGCGCCCAGAAATCGATGGGTCTTGCTGCTGTCACTGCAGCGAGAGGGGCCGATCATCTCTATTCATTTCCAGTGCTTGACGAAGTCGGCTTTGACGATGAGATAAGAAAACGCTTTGGCGAGAAATACCTACCGCAGATGGCAGACAGACTGAATCCGACTTACAAGGGCATAATGGTCAAGGAATGTGAAGACTACATGGTCGTCGTGGAGAGCGTCGGCCTCTGTAAGTATGGCACACAAATACCTCCAGAGTTCTACTACGAGGATGTAGCTCTAGGGCTAAGGATTCACAATGGCTTGGATTTGAAAGTCGGGGAGCTGAAGACAATCGGAGAGCGAATCGTTAATCTGAACCGCCTGTTCAATGCAAGGTTTGGGATCACACGGAAGGATGATGCTCTTCCTAGCAGGTTGGTCAAGGAGCAGGCACCAGTCGGTCCTTCGAAAGGGCAAGTCGTTGAGCTGGACTCAATGCTAAACGAATACTACACCCATAGAGGCTGGGACCTGAAGACAGGACTGCCATCAAGAAGGACGTTGAGGAGACTCGATCTCGAAAATGAAGGTAGTCTGGTCACGGCATGACAATAATCTTCGATATCTGCTGTCTAGTCTCTTAATCACATGTCGCACATACGTTGGTCACTGTGTCGCGAATACCGTCTATCTTTCGCAGAGTGTCTACAACGAATGAGCTCAGGGCCTCTCGTGTCTTGAACGAAGCTTTCAGCAGCAGATCGTACGCACCGTAGATGATGTAGGCCTCTTGTACTCCCTCTAGCTTTCTCACACGATTCAAGACATCGCGTGATTTTGAGGATTCAACCTTCGCCATAACAAAGGCCAGTATCACTACATTCACCCACCCGATGCATCAGAACGCTGAGAAGACAAGATTCAGTCTGATAATAAAAACAGCTCTCTTGAAGCCTTCGGGCATTTGTCTCTGTAACTGATAAGGACGCTCAAGCCGATACTAACAGCTCAGCAATCAGGAATGTTATTAAGATTCGGGCGAATCCGGACTGCGATGCCCACGGGGGTCCCGAAAAGTTTGACTGCAGCCGGTCACAAAGCGACCAGCACTCAGAGACCGAAAGCCAAAGGAGAGACAGACTTCGAGCCTCGAGTTCTCGCATTTTGCTGCAACTGGTGCTCTTATGCTGGCGCAGACTTGGCGGGCACCAGCAGGAGGCAAATGCCCCCGAACGTACGGATTATCAGAGTTAACTGCACTGGACGGGTCGATCCAGCCTTCATCTTGGACGCCCTCAGCCAAGGTGCTGACGGCGTGCTAATCTCTGGCTGTCACCCGGGAGACTGCCACTATACGAGCGGCAACCTGAAAATGAAGTCACGTTTTGTTCTTCTGCAGAAGACGCTGGAAGAAGCAGGCATTGAACCTGATAGGATTCACTTGCAGTGGGCAAGCGCCGCTGAAGGCGATGTCTTTACTGAAGGCATTACATCGATGGTTGAGCGAATCAAAGCATTGGGACCAAATCCAGCGAGGAAGGACTAACTAGACATGACCAAGCGCATTGCCATGGCCCAACTGACCTCCTGTTGGGGATGTGATCAATCTCTCTTGGACTTGCATCTAGGCCTTCTCGAACTGCTGCCCGAGTTGGAAATAGTCTATTGGCCAGCAGTTGTCGACTTTAAGCTCAAAGACCTAGAGTCAATGCCAGATGAGTCGATTCACATCGGTCTTGTCGAAGGTAGTTGTAGGACCGAAGATGACGTTCGTTTGCTCAATATCATGAGAGCCAAGAGCAAGATCCTAGTTGCATGGGGCGTCTGTTCCTGCTACGGGGGAATTCACGGTCTCGCAAACCAATGGGACCTTGACGAGCTAGTTGACAGGAAATTCATGAAAGCAGATACAGTGACTGACCCACGCCTGCCTTCAGAAAACGTGCCTCCATTCGTGTCAAATGTGCAGCCGAACGTAGACGTAGTTGACTTCAACATCATGCTGCCGGGCTGCCCACCGACAAGCAAGAACACGATTGAGGCCCTGAGTGCGATTCTCTCTGGAAAGCCCTTCGACCTTCCGGAGAAGAGTGTATGCGATCAATGCCCGAAGGTGAAGCAGGACAAGCACATCACGAAGTTTCACAGGACTCACGAAGGAAGAATCGACCCGAACAAGTGCCTGTTGGACCAGGGATACTTGTGCCTCGGATTCGCAACCATAGGATTCTGTGGGGCAATATGCCCAACTGTCAATTCACCGTGTAAGGGCTGCTTTGGTCCGGTACTTAGAGTCAAGGACCATGGCGCTAAGATCATATCAGCCCTAGGTGCAATTGCCGAAATGACGCCGGAGGAACTCAAGGATTCCTTCCCCGATCCCATCGGTTCTTTCTACTTCACAGACTACGCGGCTTCCTATCTTTCGAGGATGCGCAACAAAGCAAGGAGCAAGAGAAAGTGACGGGGGAGAAGATAGTCAAAATCGAGCCCGTGACTAGGCTCGAAGGCCATGGCGACATCACGATCAAAATTGGTAAGGATGGCAAGGTCAAGGACGCCCAGTTCAACGTTACCTCTACCCGGTTCTTCGAGAAATTCCTTGAGGGGAGATTCGCTGAAGAGGCGCCAAAGTTAGCATCAAGAATCTGCGGAATATGCCCTGAACCTCATCACTTGGCGGCGGTAAGAGCGGTCGAGGCAGCTTGGGATGTGACTCCCCCTGCGTCAGCTGTGAAATTGAGAAGACTTCTGATTAATGCAAAGCAATTCAGCAGTCACGCGCTCCATTTCTTTGCCTTGGCCGCTCCTGACTTTCTTGTTGGACCATTTGGAGACCCCGGGAAAAGAAACCTCGTGACCATAACCAAGGCGCTGCCAGACGTAAGCAAGATGGCGCTGCAAATGATGCAGTTCGGTCAAGAACTCGCTGCAGCAATTGGAGGAACTGCGATTCACCCGGTGACCGCTATACCGGGAGGAATGCTCAATCCCTTCTCCGAGGAGAAGCGCGACCAGTTCTTGAAACGGGTCACCGACGTAAAGCAGTGGACATCAGATACGGTTTCTCTTGCGAAGAAAATCATGGATGACTATATGGATGCCATCACCAAACTCGCTGTTGGACCCACATACTACATCGGAACTCACAACGAGGGGGCTCTCGAAATCTACGATGGAAACATTCGCATCATGGATCCCGACGGCGGAATCGTAGAAGACATCAAGCCAAAAGACTACCGCAAATACTTCGCTGAGTATGTACCTGAGCACTCTTACGCGACCCATGTCTATTACAAGCCGGTAGGATACCCTGCAGGGGTATGGAGGGCTGGTTCACTGGCTCGAATCAACGTCGTGGATAGGATGGCCACTCCTCTTGCTCAGGAAGCCTTGCAGGAGTTGAGGGCGAAGCTCGGTCGCCCCATCCATGCCACTTTTGCATATCATTGGGCACGGATAGTTGAACTCGTCCAAGCAATTGAGGAAATTGAAGGCTTGCTTAACGATTCTCAGATTGTAAGCAAGGACGTCAAGATTCTAGATGTGAAGCCGAAGAAGGGAGATGGTGTCGGCTGCGTCGAAGCGCCGAGAGGCACTCTGATACACCACTATTGGACCGATGAACGGGGGATTATCACAAAGGCAAACATGATCGTGGCCACAAACAACAACATCGGAGGCATCGAGAAGAGCCTCATGGAAGTGGCAAAACAGGTGTTTGAACAGAAAGCTCACCAGAAGCTGAAGTTGCCAAAACCAATGATTAGTTAGGAGAATACGCAATGAAAGAGGAGATTGACAAAGGGCTGCTCAATGTACTTGAGATGGTAATGCGCTGCTATGACCGCTGGCTTTCGTGTGCCGCTCATCTCACTATAGTGGACGATGAGGGGCAGGTGATTGTAGAAAGAGAACTTGTGACGGGCGACGAATGAAGGCACGGCCGCAAAGCTTGAACCGCGTCTGACAGCTCTCGCAAGAGCTAGCCCGTCACATTCTCAATCATATTCTTTGGCTACTCGCATTTCTAGGAAAAGCGATACTCTTCCCGGCAAGGCAAAACGACCTTTTGAAGACTTACAAAACTATGACATTTGTGAGAAGGTTGAAAGTGAATTCAACCCTCTCAGTTCTGGCTCATGAGAGCAACTAGACTAGTTCCTTCAAGCGCAGCAAGAAAAACAGGTCCAAAACAGCAAAGCCTGACAGTAGAACAACAAGAAGTGATGCTGGTACTATAACGGCGGACAGTGCTGTCGGGGTAGAGACGAGAATGAGGGAAAGAACGACTGAACAGATGGTCAGTAGCCATATGACTATGAACACTGTTATTCCCTTCCATGCTTTCACTAAGCCAATGGCGATGATTAACACCCATACCATACCGACAAATGCAACCAGCTCGGTTGACAGCAGGACCAGTGGAAGGCCTATCGCCAATCCTACTGGAATCAAGCAGAGCGAAAGCAGTATGTTCAATACGGGCATCAGCAAATTGGGTATTTTCATGTTCACGTAGTTCTCCTACTATTTGTACTGAAGCCGAAAACCTTTGTCTAGGTCTTCAGATTGACCTGAAACGCAGCACGAATCGTAGATAAAGACTAGCAAAGGTACGTAGAAATCCCACGGTTCTGCACTGAGGGCTCTCGGACCGGGACTGTAACTCTTGTATGTTGTTAGCTTATTCCGGCTCCACGGTCTGTAACCTGCGGGGTAGTGCTTGTCTATCCCTTAGTGTAGTAATACCATGATGAGCGATGCTATAAACCCAATCAAGGCGCGCTCCAAAGCGCAGTCTCTGACGGCGTGTCTGCGCTTGAACGGGTGGCATTCAGCGTATGAAACTGCCTTCACCGTAGGTCGGGCAAGGTCAATCTCTTTTCGGGAATTCTAGCAGGCGACGCGTCCGTCGGCACATTTGTCTTGAAAGTAGATATGAAGGCAGTTCACTTCACCATTCTGGGCACTCCAAATCCTCAGTCAAACCGTTCCCCGTGCCTAATCAGCCATGATGCGAAAGGCGGCACATTCAAAGAAGAGCAGAGCAATGTTTCTCTTTGACTTGACAGACCTAGTTTATTCCAGAAAGAGTGATACCCTTCCCGGCAAAGCGTAGCGAGCCTTGTTTTGAGGATCGTGCTCAGGCTTTTCCGCGGAATGAATGACTATCTGCATGCCCACCTCAGACTGCATGTGGAGAGCTGAGCTCCTCAGCACGTCCTCCTCGTCCTTCGCATTTGCAGAATGATCCCAGAGCCCGTTCTCCTTTGCTATCCGGTCGACAATCGCTTTGACTTCTTTGCTGTGCTGTTTGAACTCAGGGATTGACATCAAGTGCTTCATGATGTCGCCAACGATAATCGGTAGATTCGCCTCGCGGATGCTTTTCATCGCATCAAACATCCAACCGGGGGCCACGTAGATGTGAACCTTCGTGGGCTTCTCTCCCTTCAGGAGTTTCACAATCTCTCGTACATCGCGAATCGTGGACTCTACTACAGCCTGTGCGTTTTCGACCGCTGGGTCCATCAGTTTGGCATCAGGCTCAGGCCAATGCGCGAGTGAAACATACCCTTCTCGCTTCATCTTCGACCACATCTCTTCGCAGATGTGGGGAGCTAGTGGGGCTGCTAGGCGCACCCAGATATCACACACGTATGCTAAGGTCGCCTGCTGTTCTTCAACTGGAACTTCAGTCCGCTCCAGATAGCGACTGATGATCCGTGGCATTTCGGATACTACCAACAACGCATAGTCACGCAGCTTGAAGCTCTCAAGACTGTCCGTGCATGCCTTGGTCAGAGTGTTCACTCTGGACAGTAGCCAGCGTGTAATCATCGTGGGTTTGTCTTTCTTAGTATAAACTCGGGGAACCTTGGTTGCATACTTGCCAACGATTTCAACAAACTGGTTCACACGGTTCTTGACTGTAGGTACGTCTCGCTCTCGCCAGTCCATCAGGGTGCCGGGTTCCGCGGCTGACACAACATAGGTCCGGTAGACATCCGCACCGTATTTCTTCGGAATTTCGACGAGTGGTATGACATTCCCCTTGCTCTTGGACATCTTCATGCCTTCCATGTTCACGTGCTCATTCAGGCTGATGCATTTCAGCCAATGCTCCTTTGGAAATACGGCGACATGATGGAAAATCGCGAAGCTCAAGTGATTCGATATGTGAGATGGGGCAGTATGTCGCTGATCATTCGGATACCAGTAAAGGAACTCGTCGCGCATGGATTTCAGAAGCCCCAGCTCTATGCCGGTCTCCCTTGAGACATCCTTCAGATTCCCCTTACCCAAGAATACGAAGTCGAAGAAGCCCAATGTCAATTGCTCGGGTTTCAGCTTATTCCCGGTTATCTTGTGGGCAACGGTGTAGAATGCCATGTAGATCGTCGAATCAGATAGTGACTCGATGATCCACTCTGGATCGAAAGGCAGTCTGGTGCCTATTCCTCTCTTTCGTGCGCAAGGTCTCTGAGTCAGCCAGTCGAAAGTCGCTTCAAACAGGTTCCTGTACGTGTCGGGAATTATCAGCATCGAGTCCAGAGCACTGCGTGCCAGTTCCTTCCAACCCGGACTCATATAGTCCAAGAACCATTGTCCCGCAAACACTCCCACCTGAACATCGGCCCCACATTTGCAGACAACAGGGCGGCGATCAGGCTCATAGAACATATCGCAGCGGTGGTTCGACTTCATCCAAGCGACAACTTGGTCCTTGACATCCTTTATGGCCCTGCCTGAGAACTGACCGCAGTTGTCCTTCATGACACCGCCGTAGAACTCGGCCTTGTAGATTTCCTGAGTTGCTTCCTCAAGCTGCTCGGCCTCGGCTTGAGACTTGATAGCTCTTATCTCAACAGTATCCTTGGCTGGAAACTCGCCGTAACCCTTGATGTCAATCATGCCAATCATCTTGATTGCACGAACATCATTTGCCGAAATCCCAAACCGTGCTAGACTTGAGAGGTCCTCCCACAGGTCCCGCAATGCTATGTAGTCGAATGGTGCATGTCCCGGTACAGAGTACACAACGCCCGTCGCATTGTCTGGGTCGACGAAATCCGCGGGTAGGATCGGCATCTCATGCTCGTCATGCACTGCACGGAACTTCTTTCCAACGATTTTCGCCCCAAGGAAGGTTTCAATGATTTCCACTTTCTTTGCCTGTAGCTTTAGTTTGTCAGCCGCTGCCTGCGAAATGAGCCATTTTTCGCCATCAACACGTGCCCAGACATAAGTTGCGCCCGGGTTTATCCACATATTAGTGACACCGAAGATGGTCTCAGGACGCAATGTTGCGGGGACCAAGAATCCATCCTGAAATCCAAACTTGATGGCGGTGAACTCTTTGATCTTGGCATCTTCTCCCTTGAGCAGATCGTCCTCACCAACTGGGTTGCCATCATGAGGACAGTAGAGGATTGGGTAGGAACCCTGACTGATGTAGCCCTTGTCCATGAACTTGTGATACTGCCAAGTCACGAACTGGTTGTAGATCTTATCACCTGTTGTGAATTTCCTGCGCCAGTCAATGCTGTAGCCCAGTGCCTTGAAGTCTGCAGAGATTGCGTCAGCGAAGAATCTCGCAGTCACCCACGGGTCTGTGAATTTGCTGAGCTGGGCATCTACCTCCTCCTCTGTGCTAAGGTAGAGCCTCAGGTCCCGTTTGTACTGTTCAATCGCATCGCGGTCGCCCGCCTTGATTCTCTCCACTATTCCGAGAATCGGCGTGCCCGTCATGTGAGATGCCATTGGAAACAGGACATTGTATCCTCTCATTCGCTTGTACCTAGCAATCAGGTCGCCTACGGTGTATGTCCTGCCATGGCCAATGTGTAGAGCACCGTTAGCATACGGATATGGGACAGTGATGAAGAACTTCGGCCTCTTTGGGTCAGGATCGGCCTCGAATATACGATCTTTCTCCCAGCGCGTCTGCCATTTCTTTTCCAATTTGGCATACTCACTCATGTTTGGGGCCTCGACTAGTATTGATGCAATTGGAGGAGTCACGAATTGTGTCGGCTATAAAGGACTCGCAGAAACAGTGTGTGTTACGCCGTGAGAACGCAATCCATCCATGGCTCACTCGGACTGCAAAGCACGCTGTCAGCTTATTAGACCTTTGGATGACTCTGATTGACCAAACCATCAGACTGCCATGGATAAAGTGAAAAGGTCTTCTCTTGGTCGTCCGTTCATGGACACCGTTTGGATGCGAGACTCCACGGGGGAGTTCATAGACATCCATCAGCGTCTGTTCAGCTATGAGGAGACCCTATCGTTCTTCAAGACCGTCGAGAGAGAGTCTGACGTTCACAAGTACTGCACTGGTAACAATGCTGGAGGAAGATGGGTCTTCCAAGTCTTCAACAAGGAATTCGTCACTGAACTTGCAGAAGTAATCCGAACTATTCTCCGTGCTATTGCCAGTAGGGAACCTGTGGTCGAGGTAATGGCAGGTGACGGGAGACTGACTGAATTCCTGAGACCATTGTTAGATCGTGAGATCGTCTCTACAGATACCAGAGATGGGCGTTATGACATAGCCTATCCAAAGTGGGTAGAGAGAATGGACGCGCTTGAAGCAATCGCTCGCTACAAGCCATCGTGTGTCGTCATCTGCTGGGAACCGTATCTCTCAATGGCAGGAATCAATGTAGTCAAGAAGAAGATACCAACCGTGTGGATAGGAGATCCCGAACGGTGCGGGCACAAAGATCTGTTCAAGACCAAGAGCATCAGGAGAGGAAGCCGCCGTGCATTGTGCTGTCAGGATTCGTTTGCTGACCATGTCTTCAGGAGCGATATCTTTCTTTTCAACTGCAGGACTAAGTGGTTCAAGCCATAGGTCCACTTATGGAGACCATACACGAACAGTCATTGAACCTAAAGGATATCTCATGTCTTACACCGCTTGATATTAGCACAAGGTGACGAAACGGCATCAGTCCAAGGAAGGCCTCCACATGGTGAAAGCAGAAGTGGATGCGATTGACGTCGACGTGAAGACCGGCAACACTCTTGGATTCTACAGTTTCGGTACAGACCGGCCCAACGTGTTCGTGCTCTCCGCAATGGATGGTCTATCTGCCACGGGAGCCTATGCAACCTATCTGATAATGAAACACCTAGAGGGTCTCCCCAGAATAGATGGCTCGCTCACAATGCTTCCCGTGGCAAACCCGCTGTCGTTTAGGTTGGGGACCAAGCTGTCGCCACTGGACTCGCTTGATCTCGACACCGTATTCCCCGGGGATGAGAGAGGAACCGTCACGCAAAGGACTGCGTGGGAGATATGGCGACGGGTATCACAAGCTGACTACGTGATAAGCTTACGAACAGGATGGCAGTCCTGCATGAGCCACATCGTTGCTCTTCATCGTGAGTATATCCATGTCAGGAACATGGCCTCCCAAATCGCTTTGCCACTTGTTGTTCAGGCATCTGGAAACAGGGGCTCGTTGATAACTGAAGCAGCACATGAGGGAATCGCGGCCGTAACCGTCGAGACTAGAGGGAATAAGTACCAAGTCGAGCCACAAGCAGCTGTGGAAGTGCGAGAGGCTATCCTTAACTTTCTGCGAATAAAGGACATGGTTCCCGGAGAAAGAATAGAAGCGTCCAGCACTCTGGCTGGCAGAATGCAGCATGTCAACACCAATATCGAAGGTTTCTTCGTTCCTACGACGCGTCCCGGCGAAAATGTCCGCCCCAACGATGTCATCGGTCAAGTTCAGGACAAAGGAGATGTCGTGTCACTATACGGGGGCACGATTGTGTCGCTGAGCGAAATGAACTACGTCTTTGAAGGCGATGTCATTGGGCGCATTGCAACGCCTCTAGCCGTAGCTGATCAACGAAGCGAACCGGAACCGAGTATTGACAGGACGGCGCCGAGAAGAAGGAAATGGTAGGTCCATTCTAAGTGTGTTATTTGGTTCTTCTCGATGGCAGCATGGACCCAGCTCTCTTGCGGTAGTCTAGATACTCCTGTCCGTAGCGAATCACGAGCTTGCGTTCCTCAAGCTTGGCTCCGATCAGTATGTAGAGACAGAATGACAGCGAGAAGACTGCCACGCGTGGAAAGGGGTATACTGCAATCAGTCCGAGAAACAGGAGAATAGTAGCCAAGTACATCGGGTGCCGAATGCGGGAATAGATTCCACGAGTGACCAGTTCAGGCTGCCTGTCGGTTCGCATATCAGCTACGCTGCTCACTGATAGAGCCCGTGAGGCCAATGATGCAATTGTTATCCCGGGGATTATCAGTCCGGCTGCAATAGTCAGAATCAATGGAGTCAGCAACTCAGGTGAATGTAAGAAGTATAACCAGTCCCAGAAATTCATCGCAAAGAATGGGGGAAGGAGAGCGAGGACACTTGTGATTTTGTATATCTTTGAATAGCCACTACTGCCCCATCTAGTGATTATCCCCGACTTGATCCTTAATGCTGACAGCCCGCTGTGCTGAAGGCCGAACATCATCACCCAGAACAGGATAAACAGGTACTCCATCAATGGGCACGACCGTCTGACTTGGCAGGTTTGTCCAGAATAAAACGATGCTTGTGACAAAAGGCTTCCTGCGGGAGTGCACTCTGATAGATGCGTTAGGTCAGGCCAGAAACGTAACCGTTATAAGGCTAAAGACTCAATGAAGTTAACAATAGTTAATGGATAGCTTTCAGGTGATTGTAATGAAGAACATACCAATGAACCCATTCGAACCCATTGAAGCATGGGACGACACCGTTGTCACCGTTAAGGATGGCGACGAGGAGAAGAACGTCGATGCAAAGCGCTACCAAGTTCGCTACGTTGTTGGCGAGAGCGATGACAGGAGATTTGTCGACAGCGGCAAGGACGAAGCGGATCAGGTCGATGAGAGGACTGTCTATATGGCCTCCTCTATCCACAAGGTCGTTGGCGAGCCATTTCACTACGATGAAAACAGTGTTCTCGCTGTGAGTGGAGAAAGAAGCACGGAGAACTTCAAACGCCTTAGCCGAAGCAACGCTTGTTCAGAGCATGAGAAGATTGAGGTTACATTCGAGAGCCCTACTATAGAGTGCTGCGCCATGTCAAAGGAAGAGGCAGACCAGCAGAGAGTCCCGCTCCAGTACCTCGCAGGTTATCTGCTAGGGAGAAGTGAGGGATTGTTCAAGGTGGCCCAGTCAAAGACGGAGCTTGATGACGGGACCGTATACTACGACAATATCCACATCATTCCAGAGGAGATAGTCAAGAATTGGTCCTGCATCGACTGAGAGCCGCAGACGTCAAACAAGACCTTTCGGTCTTCTACCACAAACAGTCGGGTAGCCAAGCCAAAATCGAAAGATCACTGTCACCCGACTGTGTTTTTTGTTTCTATCAGAGATTCGTGTAGTGTGAATCATCAATCGAGTAAGAAGATGATGCCGCTTGCCCGATTAGGCGGGAAAATCGGACTCATACGCTTAAACTTATATATTCATGTAACTCCGAAACGGCGCAGCTCTTTCGAGGAGCAGTTTTGTTTACTGATTGTAGGCCCCAATTTTGGGGTCCAAATCCCCGAAAGAGTGGATGAAGGTGAATTAGCATGGCAAAACCAGCCCGCGCTATGGTCGACAGGCGACGAGGCCTAGCAGTTTGCTCGATATGCGGCGGTAGCGAGTTCTACGAAGACTTGACTCGAGGAGAGAACATCTGCATCTCCTGTGGTTGTGTCATTACTGACCGTATCATAGATACAGGACCCGAATGGAGAGCATTCACCGCAGAGGAGAAGAACGCTAGGGCTAGAACTGGGTCGCCCCTGACCCTCACCATGGCAGACAAGGGTCTAGCCACGACCATAGGGTGGAGCGACAGGGATGCCAACGGCAGGTCCATAGCTGCGAACAACAGAGCAGCGATCTACAGGATGCGAAAGTGGCAGATCAGGACCCTGGTTCACAGCTCTCAGCACAGAAACCTCAGCATCGCCATGAGCGAAATGGATAGACTCACATCGCAACTTGGCATTCCGGGAGAAACGAAGGAAACGGCAGCTCTCATCTACAGGAAGGCATTGGGCAGACGCCTAGTCCGAGGAAGAAGTATCGAGGGGATGGTAGCAGCCGGAATATACCTTTCATGCCGAATTCACAAGATTCCTCGACAGCTCGACGAGATAGTCACTGAAGCGAGAGTGAACAGGAAAGAGCTTGGCCAGTGTGTGAGACTTATCCTGCGCAACGTCGACATTAGGGTTCCAATCCCATCTGCCAATGATCTCATGCCGCGAATCTCAGCAGATTTGGCACTTGATGGCAGGACCTTGCAGTGCGCAATGGACATAATCAACAAGGCCAGACAGCACGGTCTCACAGCCGGGAAGGATCCTGGTGGTCTTGCAGCTGCTGCACTCTACATTGCGGGGATTATCGAGAATGACAGACGCACTCAGAGGGAAATTGCTGAGGCGTCGAACGTCACCGAGGTCACTGTTCGCAATAGGTACAAAGACCTAGCCCAGTCACTACAAATCACGATCAGACCTTAGTGATGTCCTCGGGCTCTTCTTATTCCCCATGAGCAGACACAGGGAATCATTCTTGTACACCAAGTCCTAGGGAAGAGCATAGTCAAATGATGAAGTTCTTGCTTGCCCTGTGCGGATTGCCAGCCTCTGGGAAAACAACTCTGGCGAGGACAGTCAAAGAGATGCTCGTCGGACGCTGCAAGGTGGAGATTGTAAGCACCGATGAATGGCGTGACCGGGAGTACTATTCGAACTTCCTGCCTGAGAATGAACACACCGTCAGGCAGACTGCACTTGACAGAACGACGAGGATACTCTCAAGAGGTATCTCGGTAATCCACGATGATACCAACTACTACAGCAGCATGCGTCACGAGCTCTACGTCATTGCAAAGGAGAAACGATGTGCGTTTGCGGTAGTCCATGTTTCCACCCCTCTCGAGGTTGCACTGAGCTGGAACGGGTCAAGGACAGATGCTCTACCTGAGGCCGTTATCACCAGAATCGCTTACAGCTTTGAACCGCCAGGCACTAGGTATGCATGGGACAAGCCAGTTGCAGTCGTGGACCTATCTCAAGTCAGGGTCGAGAAGGCTGCCTCAGAGATTGCGCACACCCTTCAGATGATGAGAGCCACAGGTGCAAAGACCCTGAAAGGCTCTGAATCAGAAGATGATGAGCTGGACCTTGTCACGCGACAGGCTGTCGCTTCATTTCTCAAGGAATTCGAATCACTCAGGAATGACCCAAGAGTACACAGGATACGAAAGAGAGTTCTCGCCGAGTCTAGAAAGCGGGCAGTATCACCTGAGGAAGCCAGAACGCGAACCATGGCCGAACTCAGACGATTGGTTCCTGTGAAACCGTCCTAAGCCATTTCTCGTTGGGCCATGGCGGCCTCCTAAGAGAATCGAACTCTCATCGCTTGCGCGATCATGGGTTTGAAGCCCATGGAGCTAGACCACCAGCCCTTTGGGAGGCCATGAAGATAGTGTTTTCCCGGTCGCGTTGAGAGCCAATCCTTACGCCATCAAGACTGCACATATGTCCTTTGTCCCAGAAGAAGCCGCGCAGGTGTCTCAAATGTGAAGCAAGCGTCATGCATCATGAATTCCTATGCGGAAATGACAGCCCTCTGTCAGGCAATGAGAGCACTCTAAATGGTTATCCCAAAATGATGTGCTCTCAAGACCATGTGCATACCGCATTTTCTGGATGCGGTCTTCAGTGGTCGAAAAGCATATACCGCAAGAGTTCCTTTGTTCTAATCACTCTGTTGGTGTTGCGTAATGAGTCGTCGGGGAGAGCACTTAGCAGCTTTTATTCTCGTGGCCTGTCTACTTGGAATGATGCGACCTGTGGGCGGCTACATGAGCTTTGGCGGCGAGAGTTTTCTCGGCACAAATGAAGGTGTGTGGGTTTCTTACCCCACGGATATATTCTATGACCCATCAAAGCCCGACGAGTCTGCGGTTTTCCCAGTAGAAGTGGAGGTCGAGTCAAGGTCCTGCGTTGCCATATGGCCTCTATACTGGATTCCTTCTCAGTTTCTCATTGATATATACATCCGCGACTGGGACAGCAATGCGCCCGAGAGTGTCTTCGACCTGGGGGATTGCCATGCTCTAGCGGTACTCTTAGGAACAAACATCTCTTGGAACTTCACTATAGAAGCCAACGCGGGAGACACAGGGATAGTCACGTCTCACTCTGACACGCTAACCTACTCAGTCTCGAGAGGCCACTGGAAGACTGTGTCAGACTACTATCATCTTGGCCAAGTCCAAGTCGATGTCAATGAGAATTCGGCCACGACCCAAGCAGGGCTCATCATCGTACTCGATGTCTTGGTCTCAAACCATAACGCTCCGAGTTACGAGAACAACCGCTATACATTGTTTGTTCGAGTGACAGTCCCACATGCCTTGTGGTGGTGGATTAGCAGGTATGGGGAGGGAAACAACTTTGTCAATGAGTTCCCGTACCTAGGTGATGGTCTTCCGAGTACGACCGATGCTATCCTCTACTTGCTCCGACAACCATAAGGTCGGACAAAGTGAACAATCCGGCGCCGCAGAACTGGCTGACGGCAGGTCCCACTTCCAGCCCTGAAGTACTACGCCTACCTAAGGCAGTATCATTGTCCTCATGATGCCAACGAATCTATTGTGATGGAGAGCCTTGTAGGTATCGAGATATGACAGTGTGAGTCTCTTTCTTCCATTCGATTGTCTTTTTTGCAAGCTCAGTGGCAATATCAGCTGGCAGAGTCTTGTCTCGTGGCAGTGACTCAATCTTGGAAAGCCAAGCTTCAGTTGTGAAAGCAACCGGATGCATATCCTCACCCTCGGTGGCCTGCACGATCATTTCCCTACCATGCGAAAGGTCGACATAAATCTCGCTGAGAGGAGACTTGTTGAGGACTTCGTAAACAACCTTATCCCAGCAGATCTTAGCCATCAGGGCTCTGCGGAGCTTGTTCTTCTCCTTATCGGGAATGCCACGGTACTTACGCAGCAAGGACTCAAGCAGGCTAGCCAGGTCATTGACGTAACGCGATATCACCGCCTGGTTTCCTCCAAAGGCGGTCATCTCAATCGACTTCTGGGCGTCATCTACCGACAGCTGCAGTCTTGCCTTGACGCCACCAGTCGTGGTAGTAAATGTCGCCTTCCCTCTGAAAACTTTGCTCTCGGGTTCGCTGTACTCTTCCAGAAGAACGCCGGGCTGAGATGCGACAACGTACCAAGCTATTCTGAACACAACGGAAGGCTCAGATATGTCGTATCGAAGCGTCTTAGACGCTTTGATGCGATCGTCAATCTTTTCCAACAGTTAGCCCTCCCTTCAGAGCATTGATGAGGGACTTCCTAGTGCCCTATTGAGTTTACTGGTGGCATCTTCCACATCCTTTTGCTTTGCGCCGATTGCTGCGTTCATAACCAAGTAACTGTGAGGATAGCCCTCTATACAGGACCCGTAGGCGCCCTTTGTGACGGCTCTGGGACCTGTGACTCTTAGATTGTACAGTTCGGCACCAACTTGTTCAACGTCGAGTCCGTCCAAGGTCATCGCGCAGGACACAGGGTTGTCGACCGAGAGGACCCTCTGACCGATTGTTCCTGCAATTTCCCTTAGCCTGTCTTCCAGAAGGGCTCGATTAGCTACTTGCTCCTTCCTAAGCTGATTGTACCCCTCAAGTCCAATGACCAAGAGCGCGGCAAGAGTCTGTACTATAGGGGCCGCGGTTGCACGACCCGCGTATGTTTCAGCTGCCCATTTCATGACCTGTTTGTCAGGAGAAACAACAACGGAGCCGCCAACTGGAGACAGGAAGTTCTTGTCGCTGCTCTGGACCACCACATCGACCCGTCCCGCATCAACAGCAGATCGTACGTTCCTCATTATCTCCTCCGATTGCACGCCATAGGCATTGTTAATCACGAGAGGGTTCCCCGCTTCAGAACACAACTTGGCGATATCTTTCACAGGATCCGATTCCCGCGGTGGGAAGAAGGTCGTTGTCAATAGAACCACAGATGATGCATGCTTTCGCATCAGCTGCTCGAGCGCGCCAAGGTCAGCACACACTGCATCTCCCTTGAGGACCGTTGGAACTTGTACTTCGGCAAGCCCTGCAAACGCTATTCCGCGGCTGGGAGAAAGATGGTCGATTCTGGGATACAATACCTCTTGAGCTCCGGTCTCTCTTCTCAGAGCAGCCAAGATTAGTGCAATGCTCATGCCAGTAGAAAGCGGAGTCACGAGCCCATAGTGGACGTTATCCAAACCCAGCTTGCGAATCGCATCAGTGGCAACGGTGTCCGCCACCTGCTGCATCAGAGAAGCGCCAACTGCCTTTGGTTGTGGAGCAGCTAAGTGACCGCTACGCCCCACTCCGTGATTGAATGCAGCTGACAAGCGAGAGAGCAATGGCGAGGCTGTCCGCCCTTCTCTCTCTCCGACTCTCGCAGCATCGGGATCCTTGTCTGAATCCATTGATGACAACAGCTGCAACATGATTTCGACCTGTGTATCTGAGAGAGGCCTTTCAGGGAATCTCCTGCGATTAAGTACATCCTTGATTGGTGCCAAGAGAGCTTCGAGAGTCACTCTGCCCCTGCCCGCCATACTCTCAGGAATAAGGTCCAGCAGCTTACGTTCAATGTCCAAAGCAGTACTCCTCCTCTACAAGCCTTTCGTAGACGACCTCCTCAGCATGTTCGACGGACCCGTCGAACACGGCAGATATCAAACCGCGAGTGCCGAAAGGCTGTCCCAGTGTTCCTCGCCGTCCGGTGCGAGTTCGTACTTGTGACCCAGCAAGTAATTGAGCAGATTCCTTTTTGGAAGCAAAGCCCTCGACAAGGACGTCTGCTTGCCTGACACGGCTGATTCTGCCTAATCGTATCTTCCTTCTGCTCAGGGTGATAGTGCCAGGCACCTCAACCACTTGGCCAGACCCAATGATACGCATTTGTGTTGGAGGAAGGTCAGTCCGCATAAGAAGAACACGCATGCCAACTTCTACTGCAATCTCTCTCTGCAACAAGAGGGCCACGTTGGTCTCCTGAGCGCTAGTCTCTTCAACCGCTATCCTTGTGCCTTCATCCACATCAAATGGCACGAACTCGGCTGCAACAGTTGGCATCCCCACAGTAGCGCTCACGACCATCTTCTTCCTCAGGCGCCCGCGATACAGTGGGTTGGCTTGAAAACGGACAAGGACTCCTGCGCCATTCTTCAAGGACGTAGGCTGACACAGATAGTCGCCTCGACTGATTGTGCCATCGGGAATGTCCGGAATGTTAATCCCTACTCTGTCACCCGCGCCCGCTCGGTTACGAGTTTCGCCGAACGTCTGAATAGACCTGACTCTTCCTTGCGCACCCTGAGGTGCAAGCTCCAGGGTATCGCCGACTTCGGTCATTCCCCTCAAAATTGTGCCTGTCACTATAGTACCGTGACCTTTGATTGGAAAAGCATGATCAACGGGCATAAGGAAAGGCCCATCTCTTGTCCTGACCTTCGGTCTTATGACTTGCAGCATGACTTCGCGAAGCCGTTCAATGCCCGAACCGGTCAACGCAGACACTCTAACGAACTCGACCGTTCTGAAGGTTGTCTCTGCGACAAAGGCTCTCATTCGATCCTCTACAAGCTTCTGTTGCTTCTCGTCGGCAATGTCCGTCTTTGATATGACCACAATCAGTGTGTCCACGCCCATTGATTGGAGGACCAAGAGGTGTTCTCCAGTCTGTACTTTCGGACCTTCATCTGCAGCAACGACGAGCAGAGCGGCATCGATGATTCCTGCGCCGGCGACCACACTGCGAACAAGGTCTGCATGACCGGGAGAGTCTACTAGAGTAACGAGGTAGTCTCCTAGCACAAACATCGTGAAGCCCAGATCTATCGTGATACCGCGCTGCTGTGATTGTGGATGCTTGTCGAGACCTGCAGTGGATACCTTCTGGCTGAGTGCCCTCGCGAGCTGGGTTTTTCCGTGATCGATGTGACCCATCAGGCCAATGTGGACCGGAATCAGGTGCTCCTTCATCGCTTTTCCTGACTAGACGATACACCCAGCGTTAAAACCTTCACCAACCGTCCCTTCTCCGTCAGGAGCCGCAAATGAACAATGCGAAAATGAACTTGGGATTCCTTTATTGGGCAATCCGAGAGACGAAGAGTCATGGTATCACGCTCACTAGAGAAGATGATGCTAATCGCGGTAGGCCTTAGCACCGCAGTCATAGTGGGGGTGCCAGTGCTGCTATATGCCATCGACACGGTCAACGCGGCATCGGAGATCGAACTCGCCGAGGAATTTGCGCAGCGCGTACACAATGCTACTGCTCGTGTTGATTTGGGGATCGTCGGCAATGTGACAGCCGAGGTTCTTGTTCCCATGGGGGTTACAGTGAGCACAGATGGTACTGTACTCACCGTGTCGTACCAAAGGGGCAATCTGCAGCCCGTCGTCTGGTCGACCTCCTATAGCCATCACATTGACTTAGTCGCAGCTACTGGTGGCAAGGGCGCATACTCCATGGAAGTCAAGATGGTGTCAAGTACAATCGAAATTGCTTTTACACCGCTGTAGTGGCATTTCCAGACAGGCAACCCCGTCTGGTTACAGGAAGAGAAATCTTACAGGGGCTGACAAAGTGCCATGATAGAATCCAGTCCCCGATTCGATGAGAAAGAGTTCAGGCGATTCATGAAACGCAATCAGAGAGCAGAGGGTGTTGTGAGAAGCAGCCTCCAATCGGTGGAAGACCTGGAGAAGTTCCTCAAGGGAAACGGCAAGAATCTAGGTGATGCCTCGGAGGACGATCTTGAAGCCTTCGCAGCTGAGTGTGGAGACGAACGGACCATCAGGAACTCCATGTATGCTCTCCGGTACTACTACGAATTCATGAAGAACAAGCCTATGGCCAAGAAGACCAGTGAGATTAGAGCACGGTTTCTCAAGAAAACACCGTTCAAGCTTAGGGATTTTGTTGGTGTCAAACCAGCTTTGATCGATAAGTTAGCCGAACATGGGATTCGTGATGCTGGGCAGATGATAGGAGCCGGACGGAATCCGAAAGAAGAAGCCTCTCAAGGGA
>Ga0315296_10000967_pt1 | contig 25485 bp, 13 predicted proteins | sample YL17G14_18_MG_FD_203921 | JGI IMG/M metagenome (GOLD analysis project Ga0315296, IMG submission 203921) | Sediment microbial communities from Yellowstone Lake, YNP, Wyoming, USA - YL17G14_18 | ecosystem: Environmental > Aquatic > Freshwater > Lake > Sediment | place: USA: Wyoming | collected... | reverse complement strand
CCGGGACGACGTGCACGGACACGGGGCTCACGAACGGCACGGTCTATCACTACAAGATCTTCGCGAAGGACACCAGCGGCAACTACGCGACGGGTGTGGTGCCGACCGGCTCGCCGGCGACGCCGAACCTGACGACGCTGGCGACGGGCACCGATCCGGGCAACGCGAGCCTGGCCCCCGGGGGCGCCGCGACGATGGCCGACGCGTTCACCTTCCAGACGGCCAGCGGCACCGACACGATCACGGCGGTGACGGTGACGCTGGCGGCCGGGACGTCGGGCGGCCTGAGCCTGATGGAGATCACGAACGACGCGGGGACGACGGTGTACGGGTCGGTCGCGAATCCCGCAAGCGACACGCCGGTCATCACCCTGACGACGAACATCACGGCGACGACGACGGCGACGCCATACAAGGTGCGGGTGACGCCGAAGAGCCACGCGGCGATGCCGGCGCCGGCCGGCTCGACCTACAACGTGACGGCCTTCATCAGCAACTGGACTGGGACGAATGCGCACGCGGGGAGCGACAGCGGCGGGACGACGGTCACCATCGACAACCTGTCCCCGGGGAACGTGACGGGGTCGACGGCGACGGCGGGGGCGGCGCAGGTGGCGCTCGCGTGGACCAACCCGGGCGACACGGACCTGGGCAGCGTCGTCGTGCTGCGGCGCGCGGGCACGGCGGTGGGCGACACGCCGACCGAAGGCGCCACCTACGTCGTGGGGAACACTCTCGGCGCGTCGACGGTGGCGTGCGTCGTCACCGCGCCGACGGCGAGCTGCACCGACACGGGGCTGACGAACGGGACGGTCTACCACTACAGGATCTTCGCGAAAGACACCAACGGGAACTACGCGACCGGCGTCGTGCCGACCGGGTCGCCGGCCACTCCTTTCCCGATTGCCGATCTGAGCCTCACGAAGACTGACGGGGTGGCCTCCGTCAATGCCGGGGGCACGACGACCTACACCGTGGTCGTGAGCAACGCGGGCCCGTCGGCCGCCGATGGGGCGACGCTGACCGACCCGGCGGTGGCGGGGCTGAGCAAGACGGGCGTGAGCTGCGCGGCCAGTGGCGGCGCGGTGTGCCCGGCCAGTCCCACCGTGGTGCAACTCGAGGCCGGCCTGGCGATTCCGACACTGCCGAGCGGCGGGAGCGTGACGCTCACCATCACGGCGACGGTCACCGCGACCTCGGGCAGCGTCAGTAACACCGCGAGCGTCACGCCGCCGGCTGGCACCACGGACCCGGCTGCCGGCAATAACAGCGCGACGGACACGGACACAGTCACGCCGGTGGCCGATCTGAGCCTCACGAAGACGGACGGCGTGGCGTCCGTCAATGCCGGGGGCACGACGACCTACACGGTGGTCGTGACCAATGCGGGCCCGAGCGCGGCGGATGGCGCGGTGATCGCCGACCCGGCGGTCGCGGGCCTGACGAAGACCGGCGTGAGCTGCGCGGCCAGTGGCGGCGCGGTGTGCCCGGCCAGTCCCACCGTGGCGCAGCTCGAGGCCGGTCTGGCGATTCCGACGCTGCCGAGCGGCGGGTCCGCGATCTTCACGGTCGGGGCGACGGTCACGGCGACGGGCGGGAGTGTGAGCAACGTCGCGAGCGTGGCCCCGCCGGCTGGCACCACGGACCCGGCGGCGGGCAACAACAGCGCGACGGACACGGACACGGTCACGCCGGTGGCCGACCTGAGCGTCACGAAGACGGACGGGGTGGCCTCCGTCAATGCCGGGGGCACGACGACCTACACGGTGGTCGTGACCAACACAGGCCCGAGCATGGCGGACGGCGCGGTGATCACCGACCCGGCGGTGGCGGGGCTGACGAAGACGGGCGTGAGCTGCGCGGCCAGTGGCGGCGCGGTGTGCCCGGCCAGTCCCACCGTGGCGCAGCTTGAAGCGGGGCTCGCGATTCCGACGCTGCCGAGCGGCGGCAGCGTGACGTTCACCATCACGGCGACGATCACGGCGACGAGCGGGAGTGTGAGCAACGTCGCGAGCGTCACGCCGCCGACTGGCACCACGGACCCGGCACCGGGCAACAACAGCGCAACCGACACCGATGCGGTCGGAGCGGTCGCGGACCTGTCGGTCACGAAGACGGACGGGGTGGCCTCCGTGAATGCGGGCAGCACGACGACCTACACGGTGGTCGTGACCAACACAGGCCCGAGCATGGCGGACGGCGCGGTGATCGCCGACCCGGCGGTGGCGGGGCTGACGAAGACGGGCGTGAGCTGCGCGGCCAGTGGCGGCGCGGTGTGCCCGGCGGGTCCGACCGTGGGCCAACTCGAGAGCGGCCTGACGATCCTGACGCTGCCAGGCGGCGGGAGCGTGACCTTCACCATCACGGCGACGGTGACGGCGACGGGCGGGAGCGTGAGCAACACGGCTGCCGTGGCGGCCCCAGGCGGCGTGACCGATCCCACCGCCGCGAACGACACGGCAACCGACACCAACGCAGTCGGAGCGGTGGCCGACCTGGATATCACCAAGACAAACGGGGTGACCAGTCTCATCGCCGGCGCGACGACGACCTACACGATCGTCGTAACCAACCTCGGGCCCAGCCCGGTCACGGGCGCCGCCGTGTCAGACACGGCGCCGGTGGGCCTCACCTTCGGCAACTGGACCTGCGCTGCATCCGCCGGCTCGGTGTGCCCGGCATCGGGCAGCGGCAACATCGCGGCGACCATCGACCTGCTACCTGGCGGCACGGCGACGTTCACGATGCCGGCGACCGTCGGGTCCACCACGACAGGGACGCTGACCAACACGGCGACCGTCACCGTCCCGGCCGGCGTCACCGACCCGGTGCCCTCGAACAACACGGCCAGCGACAGTGACCCTGTGTCTCCCGCGCCGCCCGTGCTGAACGCCGACCTTGGCGTCGCGAAAACGAACGGCACGGCGAGCGTCGGCGCCGGCGCGACGACCACCTACGCGATCACCGTGTCGAACGCGGGCCCGAGCGCGGCCGATGGGGCCGTGGTTACCGACCCGGCGGTCGCGGGCCTGACCAAGACGGCGGTGACGTGCACCGCCGCGGGCGGCGCGGTGTGCCCGGCCAGTCCCACGGTGGCGCAAGTCGAGGGCGGTCTGCCGATCCCGACGCTGCCGTCCGGCAGCAACGTGACGCTCACCATCACGGCGACGGTGACCACGACGTCGGGCAGCGTCACCAACACCGTGGGCGTGGCCCCGCCGAGCGGCGTCACCGACCCCAACGCGGCCAACAACGCTGCAAGTGACACTGATCCGGTCGTCGTGCAGGCAGACCTTGGCGTGAGCAAGACCAACAGCGTCAGCGGACTCACCGCCGGCGCGACGACGACCTACACCATCACGGTGTCGAACGCGGGCCCGAGCGCCGCGGATGGGGCGGTGGTCACCGACCCGGCGGTCGCCGGCCTCACAAAGACCGGCGTGAGCTGCAGCGCCAGCGGTGGTGCGGTGTGCCCGACGAGCCCCACCGTCGCGCAGCTTGAAGCGGGGCTCGCGATTCCGACGCTGCCGAGCGGTGCCAGCGTGACGTTCTCGGTGACCGTGACGGTCACGGCGACGAGCGGCAGCATCAGCAACGTCGCGAGCGTGGTGGTCCCGGGCGGTGTGACGGATCCCGTCACGGGCAATAACAGCGCCACCGACACGGACCCGGTCACGCTGGTGGCCGACCTGAGCGTCACGAAGACCGACGGGGTGGCGTCGGTCAATGCCGGCGGGACGACGACCTACACCGTGGTCGTCAGCAATGCGGGTCCGAGCGCGGCGGACGGGGCCGTGGTGAGCGACCCGGCCGCCGTCGGCCTGACCAAGACGGCCGTGACGTGCGTCGCCGCGGGCGGGGCGGTCTGCCCGGCCAGTCCCAGCGTCGCGCAGCTCGAGAGCGGCCTGGTGATCCCGACGTTGCCGAGCGGCGGCAGCGTGACGTTCTCGGTGACCGCGACGGTAACGGCGACGGGCGGCAGCATCAGCAACGTCGCGAGCGTTGCAGCGCCGGGCGGCGTCACCGATCCCAATGCCGCGAACAACGCCGCGACCGACACCGATACCGTCTCGCCGGCTGCACCCTCAAATGCGGACCTGACGATCACCAACACCAACGGGGTAACGGCTCTCACGTCGGGCGCGACGGCCACTTACACGATTGTCGTCACCAACCTCGGGCCGGCGGCCGCTGACGGGGCGGTTGTCACCAACCCGGCCGTGCCGGGCCTGACAGGGCTCACCGTGGGCTGCGCCGCAACCGGCGGGGCCGTCTGCCCGCCGAGCCCGACGATCGCGCAACTTCAGGCCGGCCTGGCGATCCCGACGCTGCCGGCGAGCGACAGCCTCGCGTTCTCCGTGACCGCCAGGGTGACGGCGACATCGGGGGCTGTGACCAGCACCGCCAGCATCGCGCCCCCGGCCGGCGTCACGGATCTGAACAGCGCAAACAACACAGCCACCGACAGCGACACCATAGAGCCCCAGCGCGTGGGCGTCGCCAACGAGGCCGGCACGCCCGTGGTCGTGGCCCCGAACGCCTTCGAGGTCCGCTTCACGATCGTCGCGGCCAACGTGGGCACGGTGCCGCTGACCAACCTGCAGGTGACCGATCTGCTCTCGCAGGCTTTCCTGGCGGGCGGGCCTGCCGTCTCGATCAGCGGGCCGGTGGTCGCGAGCCCCAGTGAAGGGACCGCCGCCACTCAGTGCGCCGTCAACCCGGCGTTCACGGGCCTGGGCACAGCGCCAGGCACCACGACAAATCTGCTCGCGGGAAGCGGCACGCTGGCGCCGAACCAGGCGTGCACCCTGCAGTTCACCCTGCGGATCACCTACCAGGACGCGAAGTCGATTCCGAGCGCCACGCAGTACAACAGCGCCACGGCCCGCACCTACGCGGCGCCGCCCGTGGCACCCGGTGCGCTGGCCGCGGGCTCGCCGCTCGCGACCGACGATTCCGACTCCGGGACCAGCCCGACCGGGACCAACCCCGGAGTGCCAGGCGACACCGGCGGCTCCGACGATCCGACGCCCGTCCGGCTCGCGCTGCCGCGCGTCGACATCACGAATGCCCTCCGCGAGGTCCAGCAGGTAGACGACACCACGTTCGACGTGGGCTTCACCTTCGTCGTCAAGAACACCGGAGAGGTGAGCGTCCCGAACGTGCAGGTGACCGATGACCTCGCCGCGACGTTCCCGGCGGGCCAGCCGGTCATCTCGATCCAGGAGGGCCCGACGGCCGGCGGGGGCGACGCGACGCTGACGTTCGCGCAGGACGGGAAGGCGTACAACGGCACCACGCAACTGGCGATGCTGACCGGCACCGACACGCTCCCGCCCGGGGCGGAGGGCTGGATCATCATCAAGGTGCGCGTGCGTTACCCGAGCCCGTCGGCGATTCCGGCCGGCCAGGAACTGAAGAACACGGCGACGGCGACGACCGCCATGACTCCCGGCGGCGTCGTCGTGGGTCGTGACGACTCGACCGACGTCACCGAGACCGGGGCGAGCCCGGTGCGCGGCGACATCCCGACGCCGACGATCCTCCGGATCATGCCGCGGCCAAGGCTCACCGCCGACAAGACGGCAAGCGTGGGCACCGCCGAGATCGGCGACAGCGTGCTCTACAGCGTGCGCGTGCGCAACGCGGGAGGGCCCTTCCTGCCCGAGATCACGCTGTACGACCGTCTGCCGCTGGGCTTCCGGTACATCGCGGGGACCGCGCGCATGGCCATGGGCGGAGCCACGGTCCAGACGATCGCCGATCCGGCGGGTGGCGCCGGTCCGGTGCTCGCGTTCACCATTGCGCCGACGATGTCGAACGCCGAGGCGGTCCTTACCTATCGCCTGCGCGTCGGCCCGGGGGCCTTGCAGGGCGATGGCATCAACACGGCCGAGGCCGCGAGCGGCACGGAGCGGTCCAACCTCGCCAGGGCGCGCGTGGTCGTCACCGGCGGCGTCTTCACCACCGATGCGTCCGTGGCCGGCAAGATCTTCGTCGACTGCAACGGCAACCACGTGCAGGATCTCGGGGAGTTGGGCATTCCCGGCGTCCGCGTGGTCTTCGAGGACGGAACGGCGCTCGTCAGCGATGTCGAAGGCAAGTACAGCTACTCCGGCCTGTCGCCCTTGACCCACGTCCTGAAGGTGGACCGGACGACGCTGCCCGTCGGCTCGCGCCTTGTGCCGAGCAGCAACCGCAACGCGGGCGACGGTGGCAGCCTGTTCGTCGACTTGAAGTTCGGCGAGCTGCATCGCGTGGACTTCGTCGAGGGGTCGTGCAGTGAGCGCGTGCTCGACCAGGTGAAGGCACGCCGCAGCCAGGGCGAGCCCTGGGTACCGATCCTCCACGGCACCGACCAAGGCGTGTTGACGTTCCGCGGGCGTGGCACCAACAAGCCCGTGCCGGCGCAGCGCCAGCCGTCGTCGCCGCAGGGCACCGGTGCGGCGTGGCAGGCGCCGGCCGCCACGGCTACCACTTCGAGCCTCTCCGCGTCCGAACCGGCGGGCGCTTCACCCGCCGGGCAGCCGGCCGGGCAGACATCGGCCGCGCTCCCCTCGGGCGCGCCGCTTCCGGCGACGGCTCAGACGACCGCCCAGGCGAAGGCGCCGGCGACACTGCCGTCGAGCGACCGACCGTCGCTGTTCGTTCCGCTTGACCAGGCCGCCGGCCTCTCGAGCACGACCTCCAATCTGCCGGTCACCAGGCCCGATGCCTTGAACCAGGCGCAAGCCCGGGCGGCCCGTGTCGAGCTGCGAGTCGATCGCGACGCCGCTCCTGCCGACGGGCAAACGGCCGTGGAAGTCACCCTCCGCGTGCTCGACGAGAGTGGCGCACTCGTACAGGGTTCGGTGGTGGTGACGGTCGAGGCCTCCGGGGGACGCATCAGCCTGCCTGGCCGGCCGACCGACCAAGCGGGCACCGGCCGTGGCGACGAGGGCCGAGCCACCGAGGGCACGCAGGTCAGGGTCGACCACGGCGTCTCCACGTTTCAGATAGTGGCACCGGCCAACCCGCAGGATGCCTCGATCCGCGCGACCGCCGGCCGCGCGACCGGCCAGGTGGTCATCGCCTTCGTCCCCAACCTGCGGCCGATGCTCGTCGCGGGCCTCGTCGAAGGCATGGTGGGGCTCACGAAGGTCGACGCGTCGGCGCTCGCCCCAGCCCGGCCGAACGAGGCGTTCGACCGGGAACTGCGTCGGTTCTCGCGGTCGTTCGACGACGGGCAGGGGATGTACGGTGGACGCGCCGCCCTGTTCCTCAAGGGTACGGTCAGCGACAACTACCTGCTCACGCTGGCCTACGACTCGGAAAAGGACTCGCGTGGAGTGCTGTTCCGTGACATCCAGCCGGAGGCTTTCTATCCCGTCTACGGCGACTCGAGCCTGAAGGGCTTCGACGCCCAGACGTCTGGACGCTTCTACGCTCGCGTCGATCGCGGGCACAGCTTCCTGCTCTACGGCGACCTGCAGACGGCAACGGCCCGCAGTGAGGCCAGGAACCTCGGCATCTACAGCCGCACGCTCACCGGCCTCCAGCAACACTTCGAGACGCCGCGAATGGCGCTCAACGCGTTCGGCAGCCGCGGCACCCTGAAGCAGGTGGTCGACGAGTTCGCGGGGCTTGGCGTGTCGGGCCCTTACAGCGTGAGCAATCCGAACGGCGTGTCGGGCACAGAGAAGGTGGAGATCATCACGCGCGACCGGAACCAGCCGGCGGTGATCCTGAGCACCGTGCCGATGACGCGTTTCGCCGACTACGAGTTCGAGCCGTTCAGCGGCCGCCTGATCTTCCGCAGGCCGGTGCCCGCCGCCGACGAGCACCTCAACCCGGTGTCGATCCGCATCACCTACGAAGTGGACCAGGGCGGCGAGGCGTACTGGGTGGGGGGCTTCGACGGCCAGGTGAAGCTGGGCGGCCACCTCGAGGTCGGCGGGTCGTGGAACGAGGACAGGAACCCGCTCGCGCCCTACAGGCTCTCGAGCGTCAGCGCCCTCGCAAGGCTCGGGCGGAACACGTCGGTCGTCGCCGAAGGGGCACGCACGACGAGCACCGTCAACACCACGGCAGTCAACGCCGTCGGCTCCGCCAACCTGGCGCAGGTCGCCGGCGAGGTCGAGGGCAATGCCGCGCGCGTCGAGCTTCGGCACGAGTCGCGCCGGCTGCAGGTGCGCTTGTTTGCGGGCACCTCCGACCCCGGCTTCAACAACCCCGCGGCGTCGCTCAACGGAGGCCGCGCGGAGGCTGGGGCCCGCGGGGCGCTGCACTTCTCCGACTCGCTGCACCTCGTGGGCGAGGCGATTCACTCGGAGGACCGGTTGACCGGCGGGGAACGCGACGGGGCCGTCCTCACCGTGGAATCGCAGCTGTCGCGCGTGCTGAGGGTGGAGTTCGGTGTGCGCCGGGCGAAGGAGACGCGGCGGTCCGCGCAGGGGACCACGCTCGGCACGACGCTGTTCTCGTCGGCGTCGGGCTCGGGTTTCGGCTTCCAGTCGGCGGCACGGGCCATCGATCCGGTCACCGGACTGTCACGGCTGAACGCCGGTCTCACGCCGGTGCTCTCGGCAGGCGCGAATGCGTCGCAGGCAGCTGAGTCGCTCGACGTGCTGACCCTGCGCGCGAAGATGACCGTGAAGTTCGGCAAGGTGCTGAGCCTGTACGGCGAGGGCGAGCAGGATGTGCGCGATAGCGACAAGAAGGTCGCCGCAGTGGGCGGCGAGTACCGGATCAAGGAGCGGACCCGGGTCTACGCGCGGCACGAGTTCATCTCGAGCCTCGACGGGCCCTACGCACTCAACAGCCAGCAGCGCAGCTACCACACCGTCTTCGGGGTGTCGTCGAGCTACATGAAGGACGGCGACCTCTTCTCCGAGTACCGTGTGCGCGACGCCTTCTCGGGCCGCGAGGCGGAGGCGGCGATCGGCCTGCGCAATCTCTGGACCCTCGCGCAGGGCGTGCGCCTCTCGACCGGCCTCGAACGGCTGCACGCGGTCTCCGGCCTCGACCAGACCGCTACCGCCGCGTCGGTGGGCCTCGAATACACCCGGCACCCGCTCTTCAAGGGCACGGGCCGGGTCGAGTGGCGGCACGATCCATCGACCGACAGCTGGCTCTCCACCGTCGGCGTGGCGCACAAGGTCGCCCGAGACTGGACCCTGCTGGCCAAGAACTACTACCAGCTCACGTCGCCGAAGCAGGCGGGCGACCAGGTGCAGAACCGGTTCTGGGCCGGGGCCGCGTTCCGCGACACCGACACGAACAAGCTCAACGTGCTGTCACGCTACGAGTTCAAGTACGAGAAGATGCCCGGCCTGCTGGGCGTCGCGACCGACCAGCGCGTGCACATTGTCTCGACGCACGCGGACTACCACCCGCTGCGCGCTTGGACGCTGACGGGCCAGTACGGAGCCAAGTGGATTGACGATCGCACGGACCCCGCCGGCTCCCGCTTCTCCGCCCACCTGGTCTCCGGCCGTGTCGGCTACGACCTGTCCAAGCGGTGGGACGTCGGTGGGCTCGCCAGCGTCCTGTGGAGCCACGACGGCGGCCGGCAGTACGCCCTCGGCGGCGAGGTCGGCTACCTGTTGTGCGACAACCTCTGGCTGTCGGCCGGCTACAACGTCATCGGCTTCAACGACCGCGATCTCTCCGGCGGGAATTACACGGCGCGCGGCGCGTTCGTGCGGCTGCGCGTCAAGATCGACGAAGAGATCTTCCGGCGTTCGCCGAGCAAGAAGGGGAAGTGAACTGACCATGCGCGCACGCGTCTTCTCGCTCCACGCCGGCCTGGCCGCCGCCGGCCTTGTCCTGCTCGCATCGTGCGCCCACGCCCCGAAGGCGGGCGGCCCCTTGCCGACCACCGCTCGCAGCCGCATCTCGGACGAAGCGATCGGCGGCGACCACGAGGCGTTCAAGGCGCTGCAGGCACGTATCCAGGCGCTCAACGAGGGCGGCCGTCGCCTCGGCGACTATCACCTCGCGAAGGCGCAGTGCTACCTCGATCTCGCCTTCGACGAGTACCACGAGAACGACCGATCCGGCAGCGTCGAGGCGGCGCTGGGCGCGGCGGTCGCGCTCGTCGAAGCACTCGAGAGGAAGGACCCCGGACTATCGACCGAGACCCGCCCGCTGCTTGCCATTGCCGATCTTGCCCAACGTGCCCGAGTACTGGCGGCTGACCCCGACCGACGCAGTGCCCTGTTTCGGAAACCCCGTGTCATCGAGGAGCACGAGGCCTTCGCGCGCGGGAATCACCGCCCTGAGCCGGCACCACACGCGGTCGGCGTTCCACGAGGCTTCGGAGATGAAGTGCTGGAGGGCTTGATAGCTGCCCGGGTCGCTCAGGCGCGCCCACATCGCTTCCATCGATTTGCGTCGACTGTCGCTCAGCACCCCCTGGACGTCGCGACGCAGACCTCCGCGTTGCGCCCGCCCGCTGAAACACGCCTCGAACAGTTCGAGCCACGTCAGCAGGCGCGTGAGCCACGCGGTTGCGAGGGGTTCGTGCACCGCGTCGTAGCGTACCGAAAACCGGCAAAAAGTACAATGTCCTCAAAAGTGATCACTTGCGGATTCTCTCGGGCATCTCGCAATTCAACAAAGTAGTGTTAGGGGCTTGCGTGAGGGCTGAGACAGCGGCCCAGCGGATAACAAAGCGGCGTCATTCTGTCACCTCCGTTCGACGCTGGTGAACCGGTCACACCCTTCCGCCGACTCTCGATGGCAGCGGGGCGTCCATCCCGCCCGGACTTGGGCCACGGATTCCCTCTCTCGACCCTGTGCGGCTTGTCGGCCATCCGAAGCTGCCGTACACTGGCCGCCATGTCACCGCTTCACCGACGCGAGAGACGCTCGTGAACCGCACGCTCGGTGAGCCGTGAGCAGAGCCCCTGGAGCGTGGGTGTCATGTGCCCCGTGCGAAGAGCCCCGTGAGGGTCCGCGTACGGGCCCTATGTTGACCATGAGAGAAAATGACAAGGGGCCGCCAATGTTGCCTATCCTCGGTCTGCCAACGCGCCGATCGTACCCACGGAAGACAGCGCGCCTTGCCGTCGTGCTTGTCGCGGCTGCCCTGGGCGGAGCCTGCGCCACGTCAAAGCCGCCCGCTGAAGCACCGCGCAGTGCCCGGTACGAAGACCTCGTCGCGTTCTTCCGGGACTGGCGCGCGTTCCAGCGGCCGGCGCTCGTCAGCGGCGTCCCGGACTACTCTGCCCGCGCAATGGCCGCCCAGAACAGCGCCCTCGCACAGTGGCAGAGCCGGCTGGCCGCGATCGATCCGTCGGGCTGGCCGATCGCGCGGCAGGCCGACTGGCATGTCGTGCGCGCGGAGATGAACGGCCTCGACTTCGACCATCGCGTGCTGAGGCCATGGGCCGACAATCCCGCCTTCTACGTCACCGTGTTCGGCGACGAGAGCGACCAGCCGGCACGTGAAGGTCCCTTCGCCGCCGGGGCGGTCGAGTTGTGGGCCTATGCGTTCCCACTCAGCGCCAAAGACGCGGCGGCGATCAGCCCGGGCATCCGCGCCATCCCCGGCCTGCTGGGGCAGGCCGAAGTCAACCTGACCGGCAACCAGAAGGACCTCTGGACTCATGCGCCAGCCGCCATCCGCCGGCAGAGCAGCGTGCTGGCCGACCTCGCCTCGCGGCTCACGAACGATCTGGCGGCGCTCAGGACTGACGTCCTCCGGGCCAAGGACGCGACCGACGCGTTCGCGACGTGGGTAGAGGCGCAGGCGCCGTCAAAGACCGCGCCTTCCGGCGTGGGCGTGAACAACTACACCTGGTACCTTCGTCATGTGCAGCTTGTGCCCTACACCTGGCAGGACCAGGTGACGCTCATGGAGCGCGAGCTCGCCCGCGCCCACGCGCTCCTGGCGGCCGAAGAGACGCGCAACGAGTCGCTGCCGCCACAGACCATCGTCGCCAGCGCGGATGAGCACTCCCGCCGGTTTGCCGACGCCGTGACCGAGTACATGGCCTTTCTCGAACGCCGCAACATCCTGACGGTCAAGCCGTACATGGACGCCGCGCTGCGGGCACGCGTGGGACGCTTTCGCCCCGGGCCGCGGGAGTTCTTCACCGAAGTCGACTACCGCGACCCGGTCGTGATGCGCACCCACGGCTTTCATTGGTTCGACAAAGCCACGATGGCCAGGGAGCCACCTCCGAGCCCGGTCCGAGCCGGCCCGCTGCTCTACAACATCTTTGATTCCCGCACCGAGGGGCTTGCGACCGGGTGGGAAGAGTGGATGATGCAGGCCGGCCTGTTCGACAGCCGGCCACGCAGCCGCGAGCTGATCTACATCCTGGTGGCCCAGCGCGCCGCGCGGGCGCTCGGTGAGCTGCGGATGCATGCCAATCTGCTGACCCTGGAGCAGGCGGCGGCCTTCGCGGCAGCCAACACGCCGCGCGGCTGGTTGAGCCTGCAGGGGACGCTCGTCCGCCGGGAACAGCACCTGTACCTGCAGCAGCCTGGATACGGGACCAGCTACCTGATCGGCAAGGCCCAGATCGAGCGGTTGATGGCCATCCGGCGCCAGCAACTCGGCGACCGGTTCACGCTGAAGGGATTCGTGGACGAGTTCCTGGCCGCCGGCCTGATCCCCATGTCGTTGCTCACATGGGAGCTGACGGGCCAGTTGCCCGAGGATGTGCGGCAGATGCTGAGTGTGCCCTGAAGGGGTGGTCGGGCTCCCCAGGCGCGGGCTGAGTCTGGCGCAAGGAGGTTCCTGTGAATCTGGACAGGTCTCTGGAGCACCACATGTTGACACCACCATCGCCTCCAGCCGGGTCGGTGCGGCGTCTGTCAGGGCGGTCGCTGGCTGTGTTGGTGCTGCTTGCGACAGCGCTGGCGAGCCTGGCGGCGACACAGACACCTTCTCCACCGTTGCCTCCAGATATCAGGGCCGCCTTGGAGCGCATCGGGGACATGACCGCCGCGGCGCTCGCCAAGGAGAGCGTCGGCAGCGTCACCGTCGGCGTCATCTCCGGACCTGACCTCATCTGGACGCGCAGCCTCGGCTACGCCGACATCGATGGCAAGATCATGGCGACGCGGGACTCCGTCTATCGGATCGGGTCCGTCTCCAAGCAGTTCACCGCGCTCATGCTGTTGCAGCTGGTGGAGGAGGGCAAGGTCCACCTGTCGGATCCGGTGGAGAAGTACCTGCCCGAGCTCAGCAGGGTCGGGGACCGCAGGGCGTGGGCCCCGCCGATCACGCTGCTCCAGCTGGCCACGATGACCTCCGGAATGGACCGCGAGCCGGCGAACCTCAACGAGAAGTACTTGAAGGGTCCGGTGTCGGACTGGGAGAAGGTGTTGCTGGCCGCCCTGACCGAGACGAAATACGCGTACGAGCCCGACACGCGCTACCTGTACTCCAACATCGGCTACGCGATGCTGGGCGCGAGCCTGAGCCGCGCGGCCGGCCGCCCGTTCGTCGATCACGTCAGGGAGCGGATCTTCAAGCCACTGGGCATGACGCACTCGGACTTCGAGCCCACCGCCCTCATCATGCCCACGCTCGCGAAGGGCTACGACCTCTTGAAGGACGGCAAGCTCGACGCGGACACACCGGCCAGGGAGCACGCAGGCCGCGGCTACAAGGTCCCGAATGGCGCGATCTACACCACCGTCGACGATCTGGCCCGCTTCGTCGCCTTCCAGCTGGGCGAGGGACCGGAGGCGGTCCTCAAACCGGCGACCTGGAAGGACAACCTAGCCCGCGTCAACTCGGCCAACGGCGCGCTCACCTCCGGGTACGGCGTCGGGTTCCAGGTGGCGCGACGGGGCACCTTCGTCTACTACGGCCACGGCGGCTCGGTGGCCGGCTACCGCGCCGCCACGCTGTTCGACCCGGTGTCCAAGACCGGCGCCATCGTCCTGCGGAATGTCGGGGGCCGATTCGATGTGTCTGGCCTGTGCGCACGCGCGCTGGAAGAGGTGGCCAGGGCCAAGATGATCGCCCGCACGCCCTGACCCGGGTGGCCAGAAGACGTCTGGCCGCCCGGACGCGGAAGCGTCAGCGTTCCGCGACCTGTCCGTACAAGGACCCGACCGTGGGCCAGTCGACCGAGGCCATCGCGACAGGAGTTAGCGAGGGCAGCAACCGGCTCGGCACCACAACCGGCTGAGGGGGTGGAGCGGCCGTTCGCATGGGGATGCGGTAGGTGCGGCCTGCCCGGAGCAGTGTCCGGGTCAGCCCGTTGGCTTGCATGATGGCCCGCACCGAGGTCCCGTAGCGCGCCGCGAGATGGCCCAGCGTCTGGCCGGGCTGGACGACGTGCCGCAGGGTATACACGGGGGGCTTGATGATCTGGAGTTCAACAAGGGTCGGGTGAGCCCTCCGCCCCAGCTCCTGGGCTACCGGGTTGTAGAACCGCACGTGGTAGTGCGTCCGGTGGCGGGCGACGTAGCGGACGATGGCATCGCTTGAGCCCTTGGAGAACTGGAAGACGCGGTCGAGCCAGTCCTTGTCTTCACCGATGCTTAACGCGTGCTTGTACAGCAGCCGCTGTATCCGCGTATCGACCAGGATCGTCTCGACATCGGTTCGCACCACCAGGGCGCGGACCAGACCCCAGTTTCGCAGCAGGTCCAGGTTGGCCGCCGTGCCCGGCGTATGCCACGACCCCTTCCCGGGCTTGTAGTAGAACCCGAAGTCCACATCACGCCCCGCCTGGTGGGTCTCGTGGCGTCTGAGCCGTCCCCCGTCGCCATCGCTGATGTCGCCGATGGCAATGGGCGGGGTCTCGGGGAACAGCTCGTGGACGGTGTCGACGGCGACCTGGATCGCCGCCATCGTCTCCGACGTGCCCCACGACGCGGCGCCGGGCGCGATCTCCCAGCGTGGCCCGGGCGGCAGGGCGACCGCGTTGAGCAGCAGACCGCCTCCCGGCGTGCCGATGGAGAGCGAACCCAGCGAGCCGGCGTCGGCCTCGATCCGCTTCCGCAGGTCCTCGTCGCTCAGGTTGAGAAGTGACGCTGGCGTCTCGATCTGGCTGGCCGCGGGCTGTATCTCCTGAGACGCACGGAGTAGAACGGGGGCGGGAAAGGTGGCGGCGACCGCCGGCCAGACCGCTATTAGCAGTCGAGCGATGACGCGAATCCGCGGAATCATGCCCCTGGTCCGTGCACTCTCCAACAGAATCGCCCCGCAAGTCAAGGGGGAGCTTCTGATCTGGTGGGAATGTGGGAATCTCGCGCAGCGCGCGGGATTGCCAGGGCGGAGTGGACGTGCGCTGTGGCGCGTCCTACCGGGGGAGTTTTGCCAGGACGCTGCCCACGCGGTCCGCGTCGTAGTCGTATACGATTACTTTGACGTAGCGCGGTTTGGCGGTAACCGTCACGCGCATCTCGCGCGAGAACCTGTTCTTCATTGCGCGCTCGTAGCTTTCGTCCGTCAGCGCGAGGTTGAGCAGACGCCTCGTCTCCCCGAAGATCTTGGTCTCCCCATCTCCACAGTAAATCGCGATCTCCAATTGGGCGACGTGCCTCGAGTCGATATCCTCGCTCCAGAACAGGCGCGAGATGTCGATCGACAACAGGGTGAGCACCTCACCGCCACGGCCGGTCGGGCTCTTGGTGAACGACGGCTGGACTTTCACATCGATGTCGCGGAGATCGCTCAGCGCATAGCCCGCCGACTCGATGCGGCTGTTCGCAATGACGCGGCGGCGGTCGAACACTACGGGGTCGCGCCTCGCGTAGTACCCGTGCCGGAAGAGCACCGTCACGCCCTCCCGGTTGACCTGCACCTTGACGGAGCGGTACCGGCCGTTCCAATCGCCGCTCGACGGGTAGTACGCGAGCAGGTAGTTCGCTCGGGTGGCCGTGTCGATGCGGCCGAGCGCGGGAGCTGCGTCCTTCAGGATCGATGCCTGCCCGCCAGTCTGCCCGGCTATGTAGCGCAGGTCGTAGTAGCCCACATACTGGCCCAACAGGTTGCTGAAACCGGCCTCTCCCCTCGGCCCCCCGCTGAGTGCCTGCGGCTGGCCCGTACCGCTCCCGACTCCGCCGCCTGACCCACCCGTGCCGCCGGCGACCAGCCTCGCCTCGCCGCCCGCTCCGCCGCCTCCACCCGACGCCTCGCGCGCCAGCGGCGGCAATCCGGCCTGTGACCGGGGCTCGGGCGAAGTCGGGACCATGGCGGGTGGCACACTGCCGCCCTCTGTGCGCAGCCAGGTGTCGAGCACGCGCTCCCCGAGCTGGATGGTGTCGAGCGCCACGCGCGCATCGTTTGCCAGCGAGGTGAGGTACTTCACCTGGTCCCATGTTGGTGCCGGCCCCCGCTCGGTCACGAAAATCAGGTGCTTCTCGCCTGGCATGTACCGGAGGTATTTGATCCCGTAGAAGAGGCTGTCCAGTTCGCTCAGGGGCTGGGCGCCCCTCGCCTTGACGTACTCCTCGAAGCCCAGCTCCGTCTGAAGCGACGGCGACTTGTCGAGCGCCTCTGGCGCCGCGAACACCGAGCCGGCATCGGCAGCCGCCAACTTGCCCTGCCGAGCCAGGGCCGCCTTGGCGCCTTCCTCGGAACGCCTGAAGGTCTCGAGCAGCCGCGCGATCTTCTCGTGGTCCGACGTGAAGTCCGTCGCCCGGTTGTAGGCCAGCAGCGCCACCTGATCCTGCGGAAGCAGTCGCTCGCGGACGAATTGGATCAGGGCATTGAGGGTTTCCGGGTGTCTTTGTGTGTCCCCCAGCGCGCGGGCGCCCAGGACGATCAGGAACACGCGATGATTCTGCGGGGATGGATCGAACGGTGGGGCGTCGGGGCGCGCGCGCAGGCCCGGACGCGGCGCGTCCGCCACGAGGATCTGCGGGACGAAATGCGCAATCGTCTGCGGCACGCCGTCTTCAAGGATCGCGAAGTCCTCTTTTTTCAAATCGGTGATCGGCTCGCCGTCCTTGCCGACCACGCGCACGTGGATAGGCACCGCGGTGACGCCGGACCGGAAGGATGGCGCCTGCTGGGCGCCGTTGGCGTCCTGTTGGGGAGATGTGACTCGCGCGGCGAGCCCGAGCAAGAGGGCGACTGCGCAGAAGAGCCACGCGCGAGTGATCATGTCGCAAGCCCCGCGACGCAATGACAAGCGACATGATAGCAGCACTCGCAGGGTCCGCCTCAACGAATGCCCGGACGATCACCGGGCCCGGACCTGAGCGTCTTCGTGATCACATCCACCACGAACGCCGCGCAGTGCTCGCCAGCAGTCCTCTGGATCTCCGGCGCGTAGAATTCCGAGTCGGAGATGATGCGGATGGCCAGGAAGCGGGTCTTGAAGCCCGCTGCCGCGCCGGCCGCAAACGCGCTCTCCATGTCCTCTGACACCGCGCCGTACGTCTTCCGCACCCACACGAGGCGGTCCACCTCGCGGTTGAACTCGAAGGCCGATCCGATGACGCTCTTGATCACCCGCCCGCGCGCGTAGGGCGTGGCGAGCGCCGCGCGCATCGTCTCCGGATCGCCCGGGAAGTTCTTGAACTCCACGCGTTGCCTGCCGTCCAGCCGGAGAAAGTGCGACGTCGGCGTCCAGCGTGCCTGATCGACGCCGGCGCCGGCGTCTGCGTGCGCCGAGCGAAACGCGCCATAGTCCACCGCCGCCTCGCCAACCACGATGTCGAAGACCTTCAGCCACGGCTCCGTCGCACCAGCCGTGCCCTGGTTGACGACCAGGCGCGGCCGGAAGTTGACCAGCGCGAGTGTCGTGGCGGCGACGGCATTGATTGGGCCGACCTCGGTGCGGGAGACGACCACGCGCCTGCCGCCCATGCGTCCGCGCCAGAATGTCCACGCGGCAATCTGGATCTCCTCCTTCTCCTCCAGCGCCGCCAGCAGCGGTTGCAGCTCCGAGTCGACGGCGCCCTGGACGACGATGTCCACAGGCGTGCCGGTCTCAGCGGAAGGGGAGGCTGCGGCGCGGGTGTTCTGTGCGAGAAGCGCGGCGCCGAGCGGAAGCATTACACAGAGGGCGGTGAGCGTCACGCCGGCCAGCGCAGACGTACGGATTCTTCGCATTGTCAGCAGGCTCCGAATGATGTCCGGCTCGATGTCAGGGCCCACAGCGATGCGAACGCGACGTTCGCTCCAAGAGCGCAGGATCTCGTGTGGCGGGCCGGTAAAGAGCATGCCCGAGACCAACACGTTCGTATCGAGGACAGACGCGTCGTGGCTGCGGCCATGGCGTCACCCCATGATCTTGCCGGTATGATGACACACCCTTCAACATGGCCAAGCGGTGGGCCGAACAGGTCACGAAGTACGCTGACATGTTGTCGGCCATGGGCGCCATGCCTCGGCTTCGGATCATGCGGCTGCTCCTCGCGGCCGAGTGCTCTCAGCTGGACGGGTCCTTCGCTTCCGGCGGCCCCTGAGTGACATCGCAGCACACCGCAGGGGATCCCGTCTCACCTGCCGGCGGAACGCAGCACCCTGCCCTCCTGATATACCGCTCACGATCCCGAGCGGTGATCGAGAGCTGTGCGAGGCACTCCCGGACGGTTCGGAGCAGCGCCTGACTCACCTCGTCGGATGGCTCGCTGAGGCGGTAGTGGACCCACAATCCGTTCTTCCTGGTCTGCACGAGGCCCGTGCGACGCAGATAGGCGAGGTGCCGCGAGACCTTTGGCTGCGGGAGTCCGAGGTTCTCGTGAATATCACACACACAGGTTTCGCCCGCCGCGAGCAGGTTCAGGATTCGGAGCCTGGTCTGGTCGGCCAGGGCCCTGAAAACGGTCTCGAGGCTCGCGAGCTGGCCCTTCAGGCGTGTCCGTCGCGTCCGCATCTCCACATCCGACTATATTCTTATTGACACATATATCACAGGTCCGGTAGGATAGAAATATATTCGTGTGTCCGAATATTTAACAGCCACATCGAGGGAGCACCATGACCGAGAGCACGCTGAAGAACACAATCAAGGCGCGATACGGCGAGGCGGCTGTACGCGCGGCGGGCGCCACGGGCGCGGCGGGGTGTTGCGGCGACACCCGTGCGTGCGATCCCATCACGGCCAACCTGTACGACGCCGGCGACATCGGGAACCTCCCGGCGGAAGCCATTGCCGCGTCGCTCGGCTGCGGGAATCCCGTGGCTCTCGCCGACCTGCGGGCCGGGGAGACGGTGCTGGATCTGGGGTCCGGCGGTGGCATCGACGTCCTGTTGTCGGCCCGTCGCGTCGGTCCGATCGGCAAGGCCTACGGGCTGGACATGACGGACGAAATGCTTGACCTCGCGCGGGCCAACCAGCGCCGCGCGGGCATCGACAATGTGGAGTTCCTGAAGGGCGAGCTAGAGAATATCCCGTTGCCGGATGACTCCGTCGACGTGATCATCTCGAACTGCGTGATCAACCTGTCGGCCGACAAGGACCGGGCGCTTGCTGAGGCCTTCCGTGTCCTCAAACCGGGAGGCCGGTTCGCGGTGTCCGATGTCGTGGTGCGGGGATCGGTAGCCCCCGAAATCCGTCGCAGCATCGAGCTGTGGGTCGGTTGCGTGGCGGGCGCGCTCGAGGAACGCGAGTACCGGGAGAGGCTCGCCAGGGCGGGTTTTGAGGACATCGATCTCGTACCCTGGCGCATCTACCGGCTGGAGGACGCCGAAGACCTGCTGCGTGCGGCAGGCATCGATGTGAGCACGATTCCACGCGATGCGGCCGGTCAGTTCATGAGCGCGTTCGTCCGAGCCAGGAAACCCGTTGCGATCGGCTGACAGCCGAGGTTCACGAGAGGTTCACGATGCCCACGCTCGAAGTGTTCGATCCACCGATGTGCTGCTCGACCGGCGTCTGCGGGCCGGGGGTCGACCCCGCGCTGGCGCGCTTTGCGTCCGACCTGGAATGGGCGAAGAACCAGGGCGTCGAGGTTCAGCGCTACAACCTTGCGCAGCAGCCCGGTCTGTTTCTCGCGAGGGCCGTCGTCAAGAGCGCCCTCAACGAGCATGGGAAAGCCTGCCTGCCGATGGTGCTTCTGGATGGAAAGGTCGTCGCTCAGGGGACCTACCCGACGCGTGAAGTGCTGGCCGAGGTGTTCAAGGAGATCCGATTGGAACGGCCGGCGCAGGACGTGCCCGCACAGCCGACGCAGGCGCGACAGGCGATCCCTGTTCAGCCGGCAGGCCGTCGCTGCTGCTGAGGGGGATCGATGCGTTTCGTCGACGCGGCGACGCGGAATCTGTTCTTCACGGGGAAGGGCGGCGTCGGCAAGACGTCTCTCGCATGCGCCGCGGCAATCGCGCTCGCCGACCGTGGCAGGCGAGTGCTGCTGGTGAGCACCGACCCGGCGTCGAACCTCGACGAGGTGCTCGGTGTCACGTTGAACGGCACGCCGACGGCTGTTCCTGGCGTGCCGGCGTTGTCGGCGCTGAATCTCGACCCGCTCGAGGCGGCCCGCGCGTACCGGGAGCGGATGGTCGCGCCGTATCGGGGCCTGCTGCCCGAAGCCGCGCTGACCAGCATCGAGGAACAACTCTCTGGCGCATGCACCGTGGAAGTCGCGGCGTTCGACGAATTCTCGCGGCTGCTCGGTCATCCGGAAGCCACGGCGGGCTTCGACCACGTGATCTTCGACACCGCGCCGACCGGACACACGCTCCGGTTGCTGACGCTGCCATCGGCATGGACCGGCTTCATCAACACGAACACGACTGGCACGTCCTGTCTCGGCCCGTTGGCCGGCCTCGAGGCGCAGCGGGCGCTCTATGACGCCACCGTGTGCGCGCTGGCGAATCGCGCGTTCACAACGCTGGTGCTCGTCGCCCGTCCGGACCGCTCGTCGCTCAAGGAGGCCGCGCGGACGAGCGCCGAGTTGTCGGCGCTCGGTCTCACGAACCAGCACCTGGTCGTCAACGGCGTCTTTGCCGCAAACGATTCGCGGGATCCGGTCGCTCGTGCCCTGGCGGCCCGTGGCGAGGACGCGCTCGCGGCCATCCCCGAGGTGCTCGGCTCGCTAGAACGAACGGAGGTGCCGCTTCTCGCGCACAACCTCATCGGCGTGGATGCCGTGCGACAGGTCATCGACCATCCTTCACAGCCATCCGGAGCCGTGCTGACCGCGCGCGCCTCCCTGACCGCTCCCCTGCTCTCCCTGTCGAGCCTTGTGGACACCATCGCGTCAGCAGGCCGCGGGGTGGTCATGACGATGGGCAAAGGTGGTGTGGGCAAGACGTCGGTCGCGGCCGCCATCGCAGTGGATCTCGCGCGGCGTGGCCACGCCGTTCATCTGTCCACGACGGATCCCGCGGCACACGTGGCGGACACCGTGTCCGATGGTGTTCAGGGCCTGCGGGTGAGTCGCATCGATCCCTGCGCCGAAACCGAGCGGTACCGCGAAGAGGTGCTGGCCACAGCCGGCGCGGGACTGGATGCGGCAGGTCGGGCGCTGCTCGAAGAGGACCTGAGATCGCCGTGCACCGAGGAGGTGGCAGTGTTCCGGGCCTTCGCGGCGGTCGTTGCCGAAGGGGCGAACGGCTATGTCGTCCTCGACACGGCCCCGACGGGCCATACGCTTCTGCTCCTTGATGCGGCCGAAGCCTATCACCGCGAGGTCCTGCGGCAGGCGAGCGCGATGCCCGAATCCGTGTGGCAGCTTCTGCCCCGCCTGCGCGACCCAGAGTTCACGCGGGTGATTCTGGTGACACTGCCAGAAGCGACGCCGGTCCACGAAGCGCGCCGGCTCCAGGAGGACCTGGACCGGGCAGGGATTCACCCGTACGCCTGGGTCGTCAATCAGAGCCTCGCCCTCACCACAGCAGCCAACCCGTTGTTGGTGGCTCGAGGCGCGCACGAACTGGGGTACATCGACGAGGTGCGAGGCGGCCTCGCCACGCGCATCGCCGGCGTCCCGTGGCTGACGCTGCCGCCCATCGGCCCCGCGGGCCTCCGCGCGATGCTCCAGACGCCGCTCGACGGCCCCGGAGCGTGATGCGCGCGGGCGCGGTTGCCGTCGAGAGGCTGCAGCTTTCACCGCGGCCACTTCGCGGCGAGGAATTCCATGTCGAAGACAGCTGAGGTCGTTACTGTGCTTTTTGCGTGTGTCCAGAACGCGGGCCGGTCGCAGATGGCCGCCGCGCTCTTCAACGAGCTCGTCGATCCGCTGCGCGCCCGAGCCCTCTCCGCAGGGACGCGACCCGGCCCGGCCGTACAGGCGGAGGTGGTCGAGGTCATGCGGGAAATCGGCATTGACCTGGCCGCGGCCTGGCCGCGGCTGCTGACCCCCGATCTGGCGGCGCAGGCAGCCCTGCTCATCACGATGGGCTGCGGCGAGGAGTGCCCGGTGGTACCAGGGGTCCGGCGTGAGGATTGGCTGCTCGATGATCCGAAGGGGCGGCCCATCGCAGACGTTCGGCGCATCCGTGACGAGATTCGCCAGCGTGTCGAGACGCTGGCGCGCGCATCCGGTTGGGCGCGCCCTGCCATTGGCTGAGACGCGGCGCCGCGGGCAGCGCACGGCCGAGCGCTTTACCCCGCGCTGAAGGCGCCACCCGAGGCACCCGGGCGCTTGACAGGCGGACCCGCCGTCCCTACACTTCGCAAAGTGACGAAATGACAAGATGACTGCGGCGTCCCTCTCCACCACCGTCCACGTCGCCAAGGCGCTTGCCCATGCCGGCCGGCTGCGCATCCTGGCGATGCTCCGCGAGGGCGACCTCTGCGTGTGTCAGATCACCGCCGTGCTGGGCCTGGCGCCATCCACGGTCTCGTCGCATCTGAGCGATCTCCGGCGAGCCGGGTTCGTCACGGAGCGCAAGCACGGGAAGTGGGTGCACTACGAGCTGGTCGGCCAGGGGCCGTTGTCACATCTGGTTCGTCAGATGCTGCGGCTGGTGGAAGACGACGAGCGAGTGCGAAAGGACGCGCACGTGGCCAGCGCGCTGCGCAAGATCCCCCTCGAGACGTTTTGCAGCACAGACGTTGATCGAAAGCTGGTTGGCAGCACCATCGCCACCGCTCGACGCCCGCGTCCACCGACGGCGCGCACTGGGAGGTAGAGATGAGCCAGGCAGACGCCGGCGTGACCGGCAAGTTGTCGTTTCTCGATCGCTATCTCACCCTCTGGATCTTCCTGGCGATGGCGGTCGGAGTCGGCGGCGGGTATCTCTTTCCCGGCATTGTGCCGTTCCTGAACCGCTTCAGCGTGGGCACGACCTCGGTACCGCTCGCCGTCGGGCTCATCCTGATGATGTATCCGCCGCTGGCGAAGGTCCGCTACGAAGAAATGGGCCAGGTGTTCCGGAACGGGCGCGTCCTGGCACTGTCGCTCGTACAGAACTGGATAGTGGGGCCGATCCTGATGTTTGCTCTCGCCGCGATCTTCCTGCGCGACAAGCCGGAGTACATGGTCGGATTGATCATGATCGGCCTTGCGCGCTGTATCGCCATGGTCATCGTGTGGAACGAACTGGCCCATGGCGACAGCGAGTACTGCGCCGGGTTGGTGGCTTTCAATTCCGTGTTCCAGGTCCTTTTCTTCTCCGTCTACGCCTACCTCTTCATCACCGTGGCGCCGGCGTGGTTCGGTCTTCGTAGCGTCGCGGTCAATGTCACCATCGGCGAGATCGCCAAGAGCGTGTTCATCTATTTGGGCGTTCCGTTCATCGCCGGCCTTCTCACCCGATTCACATTGATCCGGCTGAAGGACAAGACGTGGTACCACCAGCGGTTCATCCCGAAGATCAGCCCGATCACCCTCTTCGCGCTTCTCTTCACCATCGTGGTGATGTTCTCGCTCAAGGGCGAGACCATCGTGCAGGTACCGCTCGACGTCGTGCGGATCGCCATCCCGCTGCTCGTCTACTTCGTGGTGATGTTCGTCGTGTCGTTCTTCATGAGCCGGGCCGTGGGAGCCGACTATCCGCAGTCGGCCACGCTTTCGTTCACCGCGGCGTCGAACAACTTCGAGTTGGCGATCGCCGTCGCGGTAGCGACCTTTGGCATCAACCACGGGGCGGCGTTCGCCGCGGTCATCGGGCCGCTGGTGGAGGTGCCCGTCCTTATCGGTCTGGTTCACGTCGCCCTCTGGTTCCAGGACCGGTACTTCGTTCTGTCGGAAGCGGCCGTGCCGGATGCGGCGCTCAGGCGCTGAGCGTGAGACGACTATCGTCGGAACACGGCGGTGTAGGTCCCCGCGATGCTGTCGGTCTGCCGCGTCTGCCTTGCGGCCAGACATTGGTTTGGTGAAGAGGCTGCGGCGGCCTCGTGATGGTTACTGGCCGCTACGCGCTTACATCGCGTGGTAGGACGCCCAGGGCGCGAGTCGAGGCTATGAGCAAAGTGAGAGTGTCTTCGCGCAGCCCCGGGATCCCGAACGGCGATGCTGTGCCGGCGACGCGCCGCCAACGGCCGGTTGACGCCGAATCGGGGGTCCGGGTTGACGAGGCGGGCAATCTGATCATCCCAGCCGACACGCTCGCGCGCGCCGGAATCGGTTCGGCCGCTGACGGGATTGTGGAAGTCACGGCGGACGGCGTGCGGGTCGTGGCGGACAGCCTGCGCAAGGTGTACGTTGAAGCCACGAGCGTCTGTGATCTCGCGTGCGTGACGTGTCTTCAGCGGACGTGGGACGAGGTGGCCGGGCATATGCCGTTGGAGCGATACGCGCGGCTGCTGGACGGCCTGCCCGACAATCCATCGGCAGCCGTCACGCTGACGTTCTCGGGCTTCGGCGAGCCGTTGATGCACCCCGACATCATCGAGATGATCCGCCGGGCCCGAGCGAGGGACCTCCGAGTCGAAATCATCACGAACGGGACACGGCTCGACGCCGGCATGGCCGACGCGCTGGCCGTGCTCGGTGTCGCTCAGGTGACGGTGTCGGTGGACGGGGGCGATGAGGCGGCGTTCGCGAGCATGCGGCAGGGGTCCCTGCGCCGGACGCTCGAAGGCGTCGCCGCGCTCCGCGACATACGGCGGCGACGCAAGATCCCGCTGCACATCGGCCTCGCCTGCGTGGCGACGCGCAGGAACGCGTACAGCCTGCCCTCACTGCTTCACACTGCGCGCGATCTCGAGATCGACTTCGTGTCGATCAGCAACGTGGTCCCGCACACCGCGGAGATGGCAGAGGAAACGCTCTACGAGCGAACAGCCTTCCTGACCAACCCCGCGCCTGACGCCTGGCGTCCGCGGGTCGAACTCGCGCGAATGGACCGGAACGACCTGACCCGGCCGCTGCTCCAGGCGATCGAAGACGAGGTGCTGGTCACGCCTCCCCCAGCGACGGACGCCGGGAGTTGGCGCAACCATTGCCGTTTTGCGCACGAGGGCATGCTGGCAGTGACGTCGGACGGTCGCGTGGCCCCCTGCCTGTCCCTGATGCGAAGCCACACGGCGTTCGTCAACGGTCAGGCGAAGACCGTGACGGGCGTGGTCGTCGGCCACGTGGACGAGACTCCCCTGGTGCAGATCTGGCGCGCCCCCGCGTTTCGCGAGTTCAGGCGGCGGGTTCGGGCGTTCGACTTTCCGCCATGCTTTGGCTGCGGCCCCTGCCCAC
>Ga0315296_10000966_pt1 | contig 25486 bp, 30 predicted proteins | sample YL17G14_18_MG_FD_203921 | JGI IMG/M metagenome (GOLD analysis project Ga0315296, IMG submission 203921) | Sediment microbial communities from Yellowstone Lake, YNP, Wyoming, USA - YL17G14_18 | ecosystem: Environmental > Aquatic > Freshwater > Lake > Sediment | place: USA: Wyoming | collected... | reverse complement strand
AACCGATTAAGAATAGGAAGAGAAGTAACGGTTTATGGGAACACATACTCGATAGAGACCACTCATCAGTTCTTAGTCTATGTCACTTTGATTATCAAGTGAGGACATCGATTCCCGAATAATGCTGCATTGAGACAGTGTTTTCCAGCTTTGTCATGCTTGCATATGAGCCATCTATCTTTGACTTTCAGATTGCAGGAATAATGCCTCTCCCTCTTTGACATCTAATACACCTTGAGATTTTGTGTTCGGATCTATTTCTGAGTACTTACACTAGTCGATTCGATAGCTTTGCTTTTAAAACTTGTTGAGGTTGTGTTCTTTATCTTATGTACAGAATCTTTTTTACTTGATTAGTGATAATGTCACTTGACTTAAATGGTTGGAAGGAAGAAAGTCTCGTTTACTGCAACAAAGAAAGTGCCAAGAAAGAGAAGAGTAAACTTCACTACTTCAGATGGAAAGTCAGTCTCCTTCACAGCCACAAAAAAGGTTCCTATGGAAGTCAACGTCTCTTTCTTCGCTAGAGGCAAGAAAAGCAAGAGAAAGTAACCTACGATCCAAACGATCTACTTCAGATCGAGGATTGATGGCTTAAGAAGAATACTCAGATGATTCTCTTTCCAGACGATCGATCGATCTCTTGGGTTAGCTGTCTCTTCGTCGGCTTGATGGATACTGCGTCCACCAGTCTAGTGATTGAGCAAGTGCCAGAGTATACCGGTACCATGATGTCGCTTTCAAGGGCAGTAACCCAGATCGGTTTCTCAATTGGCTCAGGTGCTGGTGGAATTCTTCTTCTCTTCTACGGATATCAGACGATGTTTCTGATCCTCGGATCACTGGCCGTTGGGGCTGGCTTGATTTTTCACCTTTTTACAACTGATCCTACCCGGAGCTAGTATGCAAACAAAGAACTGGAACCTATCTGCCCCGTGCAGATCGATTCACATTCTGAAGGCCTCTGTTACCATGTCGCCCACCTTCATCCTCATGCGTATGGCCTTTGCCTTCAGAGCGCGGAAGGCATTCTTGTCGACATCTTTGATACTGATGGCCATCGATCGGAATTCTGCTATCAAAACCACCTATCTAGATCGATAATAAGGATAAGAGTCCCAAGTGTTTTTGGGCCGTGTCAGGGGCATGTTCGCAAAGTTTTAATCACGAGGTGTTTTTGATTGTGAATGGGAATCAGCTTGCATCAGGTATTACAGTTCTTCACATCAGATATGTTTGGGTTTCTTGTTCTGATAGCTTTTCTCGTGATTGGTTTGCTCATAATAGTCTTAGTTGTTAAGGCATTCTTCTTCCTGTTGCCTGCAGCTGCTGTTGCTGTTATCGTGTGGTGGATCACACGTTCACCGATATTAACAGGCATCGCCTTTCTCGTGATAGCAGCAATATCCCTCGCCAGGCGTAAATAGCCCAGAGGATCATGGGAGGGAGGCAACATCCTCGGATCTTCGCTTAGAAGACAGATAGTTGACATGATGTCAAGGGTCGATGGAACATTCGGCCTCGTAGTGAAGGCAATAGGCAAAGAGGAGGAGCTTGACATAAATGGAGACGAGGTTTTTCCCGCAGCAAGCATAATCAAACTCCCGATTCTAGTGGAAGCTCTTAGGCAGAGAACGGAAGGAAACCTAAGCCTCGATGAACCGATATTGCTCAGAGATGAGAATAAGGTAGGTGGAAGCGGCGTCCTAAAGGAACTGACCGCGGGACTCGCATTGCCATTTGCCGATATTCTGACTCTCATGATCATTGTGAGCGACAACACAGCGGCAAACATTGCCATACGAAGAGTTGGAATGGATAATGTCAACACTCATATGAAGCAGCTTGGGCTTCGGAACACCATTCTGCAGAGAAGACTGATGGATTTTGAAGCAAGAAACCGCGGCTTGGAGAACTTGACCTCGCCAAGAGACATGGCTGGCCTTCTTCAGGGGCTTATCTCAAGGACCGTCTTGGATGAGGAAAACTGTGAGAAAGCGCTCAATATAATGAAGCGGCAGCAGATACGAGACAGAATACCCCGTTATCTTCCCATTGGCACACAAGTGGCTCACAAGACAGGAGAGATCGCGGGAATAAGACACGATATCGGAGTGGTCTTCACAGAGAAAGGACCGTACGTTTTCTCAGCGATGAGCAAGGACCTAAGAGATAAGCTCAGCCGAACCTCAAGCGGTGGGAAGGGAACTGAACTAATAGCTAGAGTTTCAAGAACTGTGTTCAGATCACTTGTAGCCGTTTGATGTCAGCTCCGCGCGAGCACATAAGAGCAGCGAAACCACCTAGGAAGGCTTCTGTTCGGTCTCCGTCCCGCGCCAAGGTGATCGGCATGCTATTTTCTGATTTCCCTGCCGAAGAGAGGCACACTTACAAGAATCGTGGTTGCGCTTACAACGACCAAGAGGAGCCGAGTTAAGAATACTCCCACGGGCATGTTGCTTCCGACCATCACCTTCCTCACTGTTTCCGATCGGAGCTATGAGGAGAAGCATGTGGGATTCCCATCGGATTCTCTGATCTTGGTTCCTGTATCGGTTTTTTATTCAACTCTTCCATAATCCTAGATGTGCAGAGTCTAAGGTCATACCTAGAGAAACTCGAGACCATCCATCCCGATCACCTCGCAAGAGTTGGGGAGCCGGTTGATTGGCAATACGAGGTAACTGCAAATGTAGAGAAAGTGTCTAAGCGCAATAATAATCCAGCGCTGTTTTTTGAGAGGATCAAGGGTTACTCCACGCCTCTCGTCGTCAACCTGTTCGGGCATATGGACAGGATAAACCTCGCCTTAAAAGGAGCATCCCACCGGATCATCGACAGATTGGATTTCTACGACGAGTGGAACAGGTTGATCAATAGAGAAGTGACACCAGTCTGGGTCGACGGAGGACCAGTGAAAGATATATGCTGCATTGGCGAAGATGTTGATTTGGCCACGCTTCCAATTGTGAAGTTCTATGAACAGGATGCTGGCAGATACATCACTAGCGGATTACTTGTCGCAAGAGACCCTGACAACCCGGAGGCGGTCAATCTGAGTTACGCCAGGATGCAGTTGAAAGGAAGAAATAGGCTCGGAACGAGTCTGCATTCTAGGGGAAACATGTGGCACTACTTCGAGAGATCAAAGGCCCTGGGTAAGCCGATGGATGTCGCCATTATTATTGGCGCTCATCCAGCTTTGTATCTGGCAGCAGCGGCTAAGATAACCAACGAATACGCCGTCACAGGCTCTTTGATAGGTGAACCAGTAGAGCTCGTCAAATCGGAGACAGTGGATCTCCCCATTCCCTCGCAGGCTGAGATAGTGCTGGAGGGAAAGATACTATTAGACGAAGAAGACGAGGGACCCTTCAACGAGTACACAGGCTACCTCAGCGGTAGATCCACGAGAAACATTATTCATGTTTCAGCCTTGACCAAGAGAAGAGACTCCATCTATATGACCATCGCTCCAAGCAACTCTGACGAGCATCTTCTACTCAGCGGCCTACCGAAACAGGCCAGAATATACAGATCCATGAAAGACTTCTTGCCGATGCCAGCCCTGCGGAACATCTACTGGCCAATTGCGGGCACACATTTCGTGTGCTTCATCTCGCTCGAGAAATCAAGAAGCTCAACTCCCGGACTGGCTAAGCAGGCCGCTCTCTTGCTGATGGGATTAGATCCATACGTAAAGATCGTAGCTGTTTTCAGCGAGGACATAGACATATCAAACATAACAGATTCTCTCAGAGCCATAGCTTCGATGAGCGACCTAAGGATCGGCTCTGACATAGAAATCCTCAGAGGCGTTTTCACACACAGGCTAGATCCATCATCACGCGAAGAAGGAGTTTCTTCCAAGATAATAATAGATGCGACTGGACCTGAAATCGAGGCTGCGCCATATCAATCCAACGCCGAAGCCTTGGATAAACTAAGATTAAGAAAAGTGGAGGAGATATCTTTTCCCAACGTGGACGACCCCCGCCTTTGTGTAGCCAAGGTTGGGCCTGATTTCGATGATCCAAGGGGCCTCCTACAAGAGACGATTCTGAACCAGTGCAGACTTGTAATCATTGTAGACGAAGATGTCGACATATTCAACAGTAGACAGGTACTATGGGCCCTAGCAACGAGGTTCCAGCCGGCCGAACACATAATAGCTATAAATGGGAAACTAGGAATTGACGCAACGAAACCAAAGACCTGGAAAGCAATAAGAGCAACAATTCCACCGGAAGCAAGAAAAAGCCTAGTTCACAGATGAGTACTCATCTGACTTCTCTGAAAACCGAACAGCAGGCCATCTGTTGAAGTGAAAACTAGTTCGCCATCTTGATGACGGCGAGCTTTTCCAGGTTACGAACATCCTCGGCAGTTCTGACTTCAAGTCTCACACCTCTGCCCTCAGCATACTTCTTTGCGTTGTCGACGACCTCCAAAACAGAAACAGGCAAATCACTCTCATGCACAGCCTTCACCGCCTTCTCACCCAGGACAAATGAAGCCAAGAAGTAACCTTTGCAAGGAGTCATGTAGAGAACCGTTCGCTTCTCCTGCTTGAGCCGCAGTCCCCACCCCGTTTTCCTGCTGGCGAACCCCCATTCTATTGACAGAGGAGCAAACCTCAAGGCTATGAGCCTTTTCAACTCGCTCCAAAAGACAAACGTACTCCCAAGCGTTGCTGCTAGGTCATCATCTTGTGGCGGACTCGACTCGTCATCAAAGGCACTTAACGCCATTTGCTGTCTCCTGACTTCTTGTCTGTATCAAAACAAGCGCACAGGCTAATCAATCAACTGTCTGTTAGGGCAAGAATACCTATATCATGATGAAAACCGCTCGGTCCTTACTTGTTCGGGAAAACTACTGGAAGATTCCATTTCCTAGCGTCCAGAACGCCAATAACACCAACGATATGCACAAGTCTCAGCGCTTCTTGAATGAAGTCTGAATGACTTGTATCCAAGAATCCCACGCTTTCAATATCCCAACTCCTAATCGTTTCAAGCAAATCGTCAACTTCGCTGTGCATACTCTTCATTAAGAACGCGTCTTGAAAAGCAGACTCGCTCCCTTTTTTCACTCTTAAGGCTCCCTTGATGACGGCGCGTTTATCTTTCGCATCGTTCAATGGACGAAACACAAGATTACTAACTGCCGTATAAGAGAATTCATCTTCAAGAATCCCACAAAAAAGCACTGATTTTTTGAAAGAACATTGCCATAGAAACGATGAGTCCAAATCGGAAGGCACAAGAACCAAGAAGCTTACCTTGTCACTCCGCCAGAGTTATCTCGATTCGTTCTTTTCCCGCCCCCGGCTTGCTTCCCCTTCTCACAGCTACACGGCCTATTTCAGAGGTGTTTTTGACATGAGTCCCTCCGCAGAACATCTCTGGAAGCCCCTCCGTTAGCCAGTGCCTCCTGCCTTTTTCATCTGTCCAAGTCGTTATTGGCTTGTTCTCGGCTACGAAGCGGTTTGAGAGTTCCTCCAATTCTTTGAGCTTTGCCTTGTCTATGCTCTGAGAGAAGAGGTAGTCAGACCGGTCCTTCAGAGGGTCCACGATTCCTGAGGAAGCAGGCTTGCACTCCAAGCCGTAGACTCTTTCCATCATGTAGTACACTATGTGTGCAGCTGAGTGCAAACGCATAGTTCTGTAGCGCCTATCCCAGTCTAGGACCCCTGAGACTTCTTGGCTCTCGCTGAAGGGACACTCCTTTTCTAAGACATGCCATACAGTTCCTTCATCGTCTTTGCTCGTGTCCACTACCTTCATATTCTCGATGAAGCCTGTGTCCCCGACCTGGCCCCCGCCTCTTGGATAAAAGCAGCTCCTATCCAAAGCTACCCTGTTACCCTCAACCCTGACAACTCTAGCCTTGAAACTCTTCACGTAGGGGTCTTCCCAATAGAGCAATGCAGTTCTCACACCTGAGGCTTTCTTTTGAAGCATCTAGGCATCGCTAGCAAATTAAATGCTTTGCCTAGATCACATCTCCTTTTCTCGATCGATCGCTCAGGCCTCGACGCCCACATCATACCAAGGCACTCAGATAGCAGGCAAAGCTAAGATAGTCCGAGACAGAGACCTAAACCATGCTCCCCAAAACGTCCACATGAAGAAGAAGAGCCACCGAGACAGATGATGCTCAAAGTTGAAGCATAGAAGATCGAACTGACTGACATCTCCCTGAAAACAGAAAGCCATTCCTTGAAACAGATCTGGACAGAACAGCAAGAACCAACAGCAAATCCAAAGCCCATGCACACAGAGAACCAATCGATTCAAAAGCTCCTTTATAAACAAAAAAGTAGGGCCTTCCGCGAATATTTCTTATCATATATCCTACCTAGATGAATCAAAGCCGCTCCCAAGATCGATACAGCCATTTATATACCCCCTAGAGGATAGGTCGGTTCACACACACAGGACCCCCATAGCGAATCCACAGAGCCAAGAATCCATCAGGCAGCTAAACATCAGACTTAAGGCTTGAGACGCTCCAATAGCTAAGTAGCTTAGGATGCCCTACTTCACACACAAAAAAATGGTTCAATGGATAAGCGACGCAGGAGTACAGCTAGGTTTCCAGGTTCAGACAGAGAGAAGATCAAAGACCAAGGGCAAAACCTTCCAAATCGATTCCACCTGGTCCAAGGATGGAAAAGTCGCAGCCTTTGTCGAAGCCGAGCACCGATGGGAGACTAACCACATAATAGGTCATCTAACCTGCTGCTCAGTCTACGCACAACAAGAAAACATCAAACCCAAATTCATACTAGTCTACCTAGAAAACCGTGGGCAACTCTCAAAAAGGCTCAGCAGCACATGGAGGTGGCTCAGAGAATTCCTCCCGGACACCCTTGAAGTCAAAGCCCTACCTATCCATGTCAGCAAGGAAAAAGACCAAGACGGCCTCCATGCCTCAAACATCACGAAAGAAGACTTCTCAAAAGAACTGAACCACCTCATGAACTCCACCTGAGACCCTTTCATTGCTTGGTCTTGCGCTTCGCGATCTACTTCAAACTGCACACTTAAATCGAAGAAACAAGGAGCAGAAATCAAGTGAGACACACGAAGATACTCAAAGCATCCGAGAAAGCAGTAGCAGAAGCCGCAGACATAATAAGAAGAGGAGGCCTAGTCATCTACCCCACCGAAACCCTCTACGGCCTAGGCTGCGACCCGTTCAACCCCTCAGCCGTAGAACGCCTCATAAAGACCAAAGGAAGAGAAGACAAACCTCTCCCCATTGCGGCATCCTCGCTAGGGAAGGCCAGACAGGTTGCACAGTTCACATCTCAAGCAGAGAAAGTCGCAATGGGACTCTGGCCAGGCCCTTTGATGCTCATCCTCAAGATCCGAGTTCCCTTCCCAAACGGGGTAACTCTAGGTTCAGACACCATAGGAATCAGGGTCCCAAACCAGCCAGTTGCACTCAGACTTGCTGAACTATCCGGCGGCTACCTTGTAAGCACTAGTGCAAACAAATCAGGAGCCAAGCCCCCCCGAGAAGCACAACAGGCAGAAGCACAGATCGGAGGCGAGGTGGACTTAATCCTAGATGACGGCCCCTGCCCCATCGGATACTCCTCAACCATCTTGGAGCTGACATCTAAAGAACCCAAAATACTCCGCGAAGGACCGGTTACTCTTGAACAGATCACTAAGATACTGAGAAGCTAAAGTCTAAACCCCTTGGGAACCAGCTTAGCTATGTTCTTCTCCATAGGTGCGCCTAGACTCTCCGCCACGGGCTCACACTTAACCCTCAGAAGAAACAGCGTAGAGCACGGCGTCCCGATATCCGTGAGAGTCTCCCAGTTAGCCATACCTTTCGACAGAATCAATGGAGAAGCACGAAACTTTCCAGCGAATTCCCATGAAGACTCATCTATGTTGACACCTATTGCATCCGTACCGGTGGTTATGACATCTTCAGCAATCTTCTCCATCCCGACCTCAAAAGCATCTTCGAGAAGAGCATCATTCAAGGCCGCCCCGCCCTTAACAGTCACAGTTACACGGCAGCCAAGTTTCTCAAGTTCTCGGACAAGAAGCGTGTCAAAAGCTATTTCCCCCGCGTTGTCCGTCAGATAAAGAACTTCACGTTCACGCTTTGCCAAGTGGAAGAAACCCTCAGTGTCATCCACGTAGAACTCTTCCTCTCCCAGAAGCTTCATCTGCTCCTCAATAGAGACCTCCCGGTCAAGAAGATCATACTCAATAATGTTCCCCAGAGAAGCAGCTCTACAGGCCATTCTGAACCTCTCGAAAGGCGTCTGCTGAGCCTCCACAATGGATTGAGCCTCTGGGAGCACCGCTAGAGCGGCTCTGTTCGAACTCCTTTTCACCTGATAATACGGGTCCGGGTTCCCCGTTATTCTTTTAATCATTCTATCCCGGCGGGTTCCAAGCACCGATGGCACAGCATCAGGTTTGAACTCCCGTCCCAGCATCTCTATGACCTCTGAAAGAGGTTTGAAACGCTTCTCTCTGTCCTCAGTAGCTCTCATTATTTCATTATATGCCCTATTAACGAGACACAAGGCACATCGGTAGCCCACCTTCATCTCAAAGTCTCAGCAAAATAACATCAGACCAATATATAAAGAAGCCATCAATAAATAAAGGCAGGAAGATTTGTCGGTCTCAGACTTCAACCTCTTAGCATCTACCCATAAGCGAGATGAAAGCAGAGGCTGCGCAGAGCTCTGGATGCTACTTAAGGACCTAGGCGACAATAAACCAGTAGTTGACAAGAGCGGAGTACACGGAATCATACTAGCCAAGACCGGTTTCAACCAGTTTGAAGTCATAACCAAGCTAAGAGAAGAGCTGAGAAAAAGACCTGAAGCTTTCCAGCACTTGATCCGCATAATGCCAATAGAAACAGTTGTACGATCAGAACTCAGCGCAATAAACGAAGCCGCTCAGACACTTTCTTCGAAGATTGAACAGCAATCCTCTTTCCGAATCACAATTGAAAAAAGGAGAACCATTCTCAGAAGTCTGGAAATAATAGAGGCCATAGCCCAAGGCATAGACCGCAAAGTAGATCTGGAGAACCCTGATTGGATCGTACTCATCGAAGTCATAGGCAGATACACAGGAATATCAGTGATCAAGCCAACCGATATGCTTCACACAGTAAAAGAACGAGTCACTACCGATGAACACCCAGAAGAGCACAACGCTCAATGACGGCAAGCGTCAAAGCTTCATATCTATCAGAAGTCGCAGTAATCGCCTCCAGCTCCAAGTCTGAAACCGAGAAGACCTGCTTCAGTTCTCCAAACTTCTCTTCGTTGATCTCCAGAACAGAATCGTCCAACACACCCAGAAACGGTTCAACAGACTCGAGGCCCTTAACAGCTTCTTCCTCAGACTCAGCTAACATCAGAAACGCTACTCTGCTCGTCTGAGGAGTTATGCCCACCAACGTAAAGGCCTTAGTAATCTGATCTTGACAGGAAGCATATAGAAGCATCTCCATATCCAAACGCCCAGCGAAGTTTCTCTTCTGGTCAAAGGCCTTCAAAGCATTCAGAGCTGCAAAGCAGAGATGCCTCCACCCTGCCACATGGTCTGCATTGAGAACCTGAAAATCGTGAGGACCCAGTCTCTTCCTCACAGCTTCTATGAACGCTGTTACATCTGATATCCTCGATTCTCGGAAGCCCGCTATCGCTACGAGTTTCCCGTATTCCTCGATTTTCTCAATGCGGATGTTCACACACCTCTCATTACACCTTCTGTTTTAGAGCAAGAGCGATCTCAGCCACTCTTTTGCCCACGTTCCTAGAACCTTGTAGAGCTAGGTCATCCTCGCTGGTTCTTCTCCATCCTTTATCCGCTTGAAGGCTTCCGATTCCGAAAGTAGAATCCGTGAGAGGGTCTCCACATGCTCCAACGGCAATCATCCCATGGCTAAGGCCAAACCTGACAATCTCATCAATCACCGCTTCGCCCCCGCCGTTCCTTAGACCTGAAACCGATAGGGCTGAGACAACCTTTCCTTGAAGAGCATGCTTCTGCATCTTCAAAGGCCTCGACCGATCCATGAAGTTCTTCATGACGCCGGGAACTGAAGCGAAATAACTCGGCGCCGCGAATACCAGTGCATCTGCCTCCTGGATTTTTGTCCTAAGCTTCCCCATATCATCTTTCTCATCAAGAGGGCATCTGGCTTCTCTTACACACATATTGCACCCATTGCATGGAATGATCTGGAAGTCAGATATCCTAACCAGTTCTGTTTGCACTTCTTCGATTTCTGAACTAGCTTGAAGGGCTGTTGTGAGTAGAAACTCGGTGTTCCGCTCCTTTCTCGGGGACCCAGAGATTCCCAGCACCCTGATTGAAACCATCAACTATCATGTCTCATCTCCAAGCCAAAGAGATAAAAGGGTTAAGCCATTCTTCTATGATGCTCGGAAAGACCAGAATGACCCGCCCAGATCTCAAAACCCCGCTTATCCTCGTAAACCTGAAAACCTACAAAGAAACACTAGGAGAAGCCTCGCTAAGCTTCGCCCGATCAGCCAGAGAAGTCTCCAACCAAACCGGAATCTGCATAGCGGTTGCCCCTCAGACCGTTGACCTAAGAGCCATAGCAAGCACTGTAGGCATCCCAGTTCTCGCACAGCACATAGATCCCATAGGCTACGGCAAGTACACAGGACACACCCTTCCTGAAGCTGTAAGAGACGCAGGAGCAGTAGGAACTCTGCTGAACCACTCAGAGAGGCACTTAGACATCAACACCACAAAGGCCTGCGTAAAAAGAGCATGGGAAACAAAACTCAAGCCAGTCGTCTGCGTCGACACCGTTGAACTCGGAAAGACAGTAGCAGCATATGAGCCATACGCCATAGCGATCGAACCCCCCGAACTCATCGGATCAGGCATCTCCGTATCCAAAGCCAGATCAGAAGTCATCTCCAGCGCAGTTGAAGCGGTGAAAAAAGTCAACGCAAAGGTGAGAGTTCTCTGCGGCGCAGGCATCACATCCGGAAACGACGTCTCAGCAGCCCTGAAACTTGGCGCCGAAGGAATCCTTGTCGCCAGCGGCGTTGTCCAAGCCAAGAATCAGCTAGAAGCGCTCCTCGACCTTGCCTCAGCCGCGAAGACATGAACCCATTTCGATCTGTTTCTCATCAATTCCTCAAATCAGAAGACAGGAATAGCTGACAGGCTGTTTTCCCCAAGGCTCTTGAGGAAGCAGGCTCGAAGTTTCACAAGGCGCCTCGGCTTACCTTTGACACAAGATCCACTAATCTATCCTTGAACTCATCTACGACTTCACTAACCCTTTTCTCAGTCTTGCTTTCAGCATACAATCGGAAGATAGGCTCTGTGCCGCTTGGTCGAACCAAGATACACGTTGAGTCGGGATACCAGATCTTTACACCATCCAGAGTCTCAATCTTCAGATCCCTTACAGAGCTCTTGAGCCCGGCTAGAACTTGCTCCTTGAAATCATCAGGACACGCTATGCGATCCTTGAACTGATGGTACTTAGGCAGTTCATCAAATAGCCCTGAGAGTTTCTTCCCGGTCTTTGCAAGAATCTCTAAGACTAAGGCGGTTGTCATCGCACCGTCTCTAACCGGTTGATGAGGCCCATACATGACACCTCCATTTTCTTCTCCCCCAAGTTTGATACCCTGTGAGACCATGGTTCTCGAGATAGTAACGCTTCCCACCTTTGTCCATACCAGCCGTCCACCTCCCGCCTCGACAACATCTTTTACAGCCTGCGACGAACTGACAGACGTAACAATTCTCTCGCCAGGATGATTTGCCAAGAACTCTTGAGCAATCAGCGCAAAGCTTTCATCGCCCCAATGAACCGTGCGCTTTTCATCCACGAACATGGCGCGATCACCATCACCATCAAAAGCGACCCCTATATCGGCATCAGAAGCCTTAACCAGAGCTGAGAGCAGGCCTAAATTGTCTGGTCTAGGCTCAGAGCCACGTCCAGGGAATAAGCCATCTATGTCAGCATTCACTGTCGTCACTTCGCAGCCCAAGTCGACAAAGAGCTGAGGACAGACAAGCGCCGTCACTCCATTCCCGGGGTCAACAGCTACTCGGAGACCAGCCTCACCTATCCTTTCAACCGCAACATGTCGAGGCACAGCTTGTCTATAGACCTTCAGAACCTCTGGGCTGCCATGAAGATCTCCAACCCTGTTGAATTCAGCCCTTCTGAAACTCTCTTCATAGAAGATCTTCTCAATCTCAATCTCCTGTTCTCGTTCCAGTTCCACTCCATCCCCCGCAACCACCTTGATCCCATTGTAATCAGGTGGGTTGTGCGAAGCTGTAATCATGACTCCTCCATCCATGCCAAAGCATCGGACAGCATACTGCAGGGCAGGAGTAGGAACCATTCCAGCCTCATACACTTCGCACCCCGTGGAGAGAAGAGCTCCGGCCAAAGTAGATCTCAAGAAGGGGCTGCTCGTCCTCCCATCGAATCCAAGAAGAATTTTGTGACCTTGAAAAAAGGTCCCAAGTGATATGCCTATCTTAGACGCGAACTCAGGTGTCAGTTCCTTGTTAACTATTCCTCGGATACCATTTGTCCCGAAGAGGGGACGAGGCATCACATCACCGGACCAGCATTCAAGATACTTTCTTCAACGCGCTTTGACGGGCAGACTGTAACGCTCTGAGTAATAGTGACCCCATCCGCGATGGATGCATAATCCCCTATTATCGCTCCCGATTCTATTTTCACCCACCGCTCAAGCATTGCATTCTCACCGAGAATGACGCCACGAATAGAGCTGAAGTCACCTATGACGGCACCTGGAAATACTATCGAGTTTTCTATGCGACACCCGCTCCCAATCTCCACATTGTCAGCGATTGCACAGTTCGATCCGACAACCGATCTAGGACCAATCCTCACTCCGTTACCTATTCTTGAGGGCCCAAGAATCTGAGCCGAGGGATCAACCACCGCGCCTTCTCCAGTTCTCACCCCATTCATTCGGGCCAAGAGCAACGCATTTGCATGCAGATAATCTTCAGGCGTTCCTATGTCAACCCAAAGTCCCCGAAATTCGAAGCCGTGGAGCTGCCCTTCCTGTGCCAACTTCGGAAATACCTCAGTTTCAGTAGACACCCTTCTTCCTTCAGGGATGTATTCCATTATCTTAGGATCTAACACGTAGATCCCAGCGTTCACAAGATTGCTCGGAGCCTCACCAGCCTTAGGCTTTTCAACGAAACGGCGAACTCTGCCATGACCATCTAGCTCAACCGCCCCATATCTACTTGGGTCCGCAACATTGTACAGACCAATCGTGGCCAGTCCTCCCTTTTCCTTGTGAAACTCCAAGAGACGACCATAGTCGATGTCAGAGATGACATCCCCATTCAATACCAAAAAAGGCTCTTCACCCTTGAGGTAGCTCTGAGCTCTCTTGATAGGTCCGCCTGTTCCAAGTGGTCTCTCTTCCCTCGAGTATAGTATCCCGAGGTTATACTTCGAAGGTCCTAGATACCTGACGAAGGCCTCAGCCATATAGTTGACCGCAAGGACCACGGTGTCAACACCATGATCTGAAAGGTTCCTAAGGGTCCAATCTATACTTGGCTCATCCGCAATAGGAAGCAGCTGCTTAGGCCTAGTACAGGTCAAAGGTCTTAGACGAGTCCCAAAACCGCCGGCCAAAACAAGAGCCTTCAAGTCATTCACACCTTTCTCAGTCTAAACATCTGGGGATGGTTTATGAACTTTTGCACGATGAGTGTTCTTGATGAGCACTTCGAACTCCTTCTCGGTGAGAAAGCTCAACTCCTGTTCAATCTCGCTGTTGGAAAGCTTCTCGTAGAGCTCAATGGAGCCTAAGTCATACCAATAAGCGTCTGTAAGATAGGCCTTAACAAGATCCCCGTTCCTGATTAGATTTGGTATTACATCTCCCATGAGATCCAGGTTCTCTTTGCCCAGTGTTCGAGAGAAGGAGTCCATCTGTTCAAGAGCATTTCCGCTTATCATAAGGATCCCTATGCAGGCAGGCGTATCCAATTCAGGTTTCTCAAGAAACCTTCTGATCCTTCCATCATTCTCTACCTCGGCAGTCCCTACACGTATCTTGTAGCCCTTTGCCATGGCTACAGTCGCTGCCGCGCCAGATTCAGAGTGACTTTTCAGGAGCTCCTTCAGTTTAATGTTGGATAGAATATCTCCATAGTAGACAACTAAGCTATCCCCTTCAGAGAGAACACCTTCACGATAAGCCTGCACTAGGGCATTGGCACTGCCCTTAAGCCTTGGATTGTCGATGACATACGTTATCTTTACGCCAAACCGCTCTCCATCATCGAAGAAGTTCACTATCTGTTGGTACTTGTATCCCACAAGGAGGACCAGATCCTCAATACCATTGTACTTGAACAGCCTGATTATGTACTCGAGAACCGGCCTCTGCTCTTCGCCGACAGGTATCATGCACTTCTGCAAATAGTACGAAAGAGGCCTAAGCCTAGTCCCTTCGCCGCCCGCAAGTATAACACCCTTTACACCGGGCACATGTGCTCACCTTTCTGCTATACTTTGATTCCCCGACCCTTTTAAAACTAGTCAAAGGCGGCGGTCTGACCTTACCTTACTTAACCTTGGCTAGAAGCATGAAGCCCCCGATTCCAATCAGAAATAAGCCGAGAGGCGCAACCCACTTCGGATCAACCACGGAAATCGGAGTATTATACGAATAATAGACCACCAGACCACCAAAGATAGCCATAACAGCCCCGAGCACTTTTGAGGCCAGATTCAGAAGCCCGCCTCTACCTTCTAGCCGCGACATCGCCTTAACGCCTCTAGTATGTTCTCTCGAATTTATTAAAGGATTAGGTTCTCCGGGATTCCAGCTCCCAAAGCCAACATAGGATTCTTTATGCTTCTGCCTCGATGTTGAAATCCCATCATCCTTGTGTTGTTGAACTACTCTCGATCTTACTGAACAACTCCAAATCAATCTTAGTGCTTATGTCCGCCCGTTCCTTCTTCCTCGTGTTCGCCAGCACCGGTGATTGTTGTATACAGATGATGAGAGAAGAGGACGAAGCCCAGCTCCGCTTGAACGTACTCTCTGGCAGCCTCCACATCGTTCTCATCGTACTTCTTCTTCTCCATTGCGTGTTTGAACCTTTTCTGCAATACTTCTTCAAGAGTGTGCGATAGGAAGCTGATCACTTCTTTGGCGTTCTCTTGCTCGATGGCTTTCTCCGCTCTTGGAACCACTGGACCCCAATCAAGCCCCGCTGGCTTCAATCCCGTGTAAGGTGCACCTTCTCCTTCTCTATGTAGACGCACAGCGGTTTCAAAGAACCAGTAGTCAGCTAGTTCAGCAGCTTTCTTACCTTGCTTTCTGACCAGAAGAGTCTTTGTGAAAGCTTTTTTCAATTCCTCTTCAGCCTTTTCTGGCACCCAAGGAAGTATCAGATTGACGTTCCCTTTTTCTAAAGCGCTTTTACAAGCTTTAACTACAGGTCCATCAAGAGTATCACAATGAGGTGGCATATTTCACACATATTGATAGCTTTCAGCTTCAATGGCTATATAGTCTTTGCTTGCAGCCAATTGTTGCTAACCTTGGGACCTTTACATTCCATCCTTGCCAAGATAATAGAAACCGACCGTCTCTTATCTATGAACTAGTAATCACCTTACCTAGTCAAACCGCAATTCTTTAAGGAAAATAGATCTAGTCCTCACCTGTGGGTTCAATGGGCGATAAGATGACTGAGGAGGATCGCATAGCAAGGATATTGGATTGGGAGAGCAGTGGTCTTCTGGCTTGGGTAGGTTTGTTCCTTGCCTCGATTGTTGGAATCATTGAGCTTCTGCCACTCATCTCTATTTTGTCTTGGCTTTCGTTGCCTGCCTGTTTGTTGTACTGGGCCCTTGTAGGTGCAATATTCATCAGCATAAGAATGGCAACTGTGCTTCTACAGGACATCACAAAATACCATTTGAGACTGACACAGATGGGTTGGGAATTCCCAGTGCACAAGAGAGCAATAAGAAAAGGAGTGATCACTGACGACGGTGGCATTAGGAGAGAGGTGATTCTTGGATTTAGTGTCCTGCTGGCCTTCTACTTCATATGGTTGTTCATTTCGAATCTTTTGCAGGTCAGGTCGATATGAAGGAGTTATAAAACACGGGATCGATCAGCTTGTACTTAGGGAGATGTTTGGTAGACCCAGCTAAAATTGAAACCCTCATAGACACTCACGTCTATTGAGAGCTTTGCAAAGATCCTGGCTTGTGGGAGGAGTTCGGGAATTCCTATAGAGAAGTAAAGAGAATAGACTAGAGAATAGCTCAAGCCTAAGGATCAAGGAACTAGTACCTGATCATCACTCCCATTTTCATCCCAATATATTTCTTAGAGGCAAGCTATTTTCTGATCAAATGGTCAATCAAGACGGTGAAGCTATAGGAGAACCGTCTTCTAAGAATCAGGTATAGTGTCTTACAGTCCAGAATCCTCTGTCTCTTCAGATGTGCCTTAGTTTGGCAGATTCCGTTATGCTTCAAGGAAGCCAGATATGAATCATTGAGATCCTTAGCCAGATCCTAGTAGCAAGATCTTGCTATTTTTCCTCATGCCAATATACCTTCTTTATGGATACATCATTCTACAGAGACGACCTAGATCTAGCCGATCATTTAGGGGGCAAGATCTTGCCAAATCCTAGGATGAATTTTGAGTGGACTTACCTTCCAGTGGAGCCAAGAACCTGTAACGACGATGCTCACATATGTCATCGACATTCTTGGATTGGCCTGTTCGGGATCTTTGAATCTTATATCAAATCATCGATTAGATCCTGACTGAACTCTGTACAAACGCTATATAGCTCTTGATCGGGTCAGCACCAGCAGAGGATGACCAAAATGCCAAGGGCCTTGTGTGTGAAATGCCAGAAAATGGGTAATCTGACGCTTAAGTCAACCAAAAGAAAGGAGAAGATCTATCCGTACTACAACGTGCAACACTATATGAACGGCAACAGGAACCGATGGTGCTACTTAGGAACCTATGAGGATCTACCTGAGGAGTACAGGAACCTATTGACTAGTTCAAGCGTTAACAACGCACATATCAGCACCAGCATCAGCAGCCAAAACAATACGCAAAACAGAGACCAGATCAAGAAGCTAGATAACAAGCGTTCTACAGATTCTATGAGCTTTTCTACGTTGTCTCCAACTTGTACGGCAGATACTCATCTACGATATAGGTAAGCCCGTATCTGCTGAAGGCTTCTTGCTCAGCTTTCTTTTTGATATTTAGGAAGATCTTGAGTTCGTCTTGCCAGAGCTCATCCTCGTACCGGGGGTCCTTCATGAGCTCTTTTATCCGTTTGATGTCAATGTCCGTCATGTTCTCGGTAGGAAGCTTGTACTTCAGAATGTCTGAAGCCCAGACGCCTATCCATTTGGCATCAGGTGTCGTAAGTCCTCTGAGGTGAGCAGCATTAGCTGAACCAGAGATAATCACCATGGCAATGTGAACTCCCCAAGGGTCTCCATCTGTGAAGATGTATACGGGAAGCCCCATCTCTTTGCTCAGCCTGTACAACAGACTTCTCGTGGACCTCGGGGCCTGACCGGCCGTATGTATGAGCAACGCATTGAATCTATCGTAGGCTTTTTCCTCGACCAAGCGGGTAAACATCGCACCCTTCTCTATGACAATTATCTTGTCAGCTGAGGTTTCAATTAGCTCTGAACTAGTTACGGCTGGTCCGATCATAACGCCATCTGGATGTGCCGTGAAGTTCATCCTTTTGCCTTCATAACCGGGAACAGTGTACTCGATGGTGAGATCCCCGAAGATGGCGCTTCTTTCTTCAGAGAAGATCTGGAAATCTTCCCTAGCAGAGTTAAGCATGGTTTCAAGATCAGTTATTATGTTGTCAGATTCAAACTGGTCTTTGAACTCGATGTCGCGCTGTCCACGGGCAGAATAGTATACTTCCCTTAGGGTGCTTGTCTTTCTCAGCTTGAGGAGCTCCTTGGCAAACCATGCGGTCCATACAAGCTGGGTGAATGGCCGGATATTCCGTATGTTTCTCGCATGTCTTCTAATCTTCTTGTCGCCGAGAACGTACTGCCTCGTCTTCGGATCATAGACTATGTTGTCGACGGATCTGCTTTGCAGAATGACCCAAGGAAACTCTTTGTTTTCAATCTGGTCATATATCATCGCTCCCACCGTGTTGAGAGCCTTAATCTTCCTGGCTTGTTTGTTGACTACGCTTTCACTGCTCGACAATCTCAATCACCTTGGTCACGATTCCTTCTTCCTCCAACTGCCTTCCCAACATCCTCAGTAATGGTTGGACATCAGGCACGTTCTCCCTTTCAGAGAGCTTCGTTGAGAACTCGGCAATCTTGGGTAGATATTTCAAGAAAATATTGAGCCTTTGCTTCTCATAGGTTAAGCGAATTCTTTTGGAAATGTACACTCTCAGATAGCGAGCTGCTTCTCTAATGGCATTGGAGATCTCCTTCTCGATTTCAGGCTGATCTGCAACACATTCCTTTCCCACAGTCTTGTAGGGAATCTTCGTTGAGCATATATGAACTGCAACAATAAGGGCGGTATCCGAAGCAACATTGTAGGTGCTCCAGTTAATATTCTTGCCAACAACCTTCCAGGCCACATCGCTGGCCTCATCATAGAGCAAGGGAATCTTATTGGCGAATCTGTAGAGCGTTATGCCTGAGTGATTCTGCTTCGCTACGGTAGGCCCGTAAGCCACTGCGGTCTCGATTATGAAGGGAAAACCGGAGTATGCCGCAGGCTCTCTTGTCACGATCTTTACGAAATCCGCTTCTGGGTTGAGATTAAGCTCTTTCAATATGCCTGTCTCAAATAGATCCTTGCCGATTGGAGAGAGGCAGCTAGCATCTGGCTTAAGGAACTCGTTGAACGTCATAGCTGCCCTTACAATGCGCACAACTTCATCAGGCTTCAGATTTTTCGGATTCATCCTCGGGTCTATACCAGCAGTCTCAAGGAAGTGACTTACGATGGCTTTTCGGACGCCCTGGAAGTGGTCTAGCATGAAGTGCCCCATGTCTTTGGACTTCGTCGTAGAGACCAGTCTCAGAACGGTCTCAACATCGATTCCGTGAGGATGTGGCTTCACAGTCTTGGGAAGCTGAGGCATCTTTTCGGTTCCTCTTTCAAAACGGAAAAGCCGTCCCTTCGGGTCGATCAAGGTGAGGTCTGCAGAGGGATTTATCATAGCGGTCTGTTTCAGATATTCGTAGACCTTGGCCGCAGCCCGAGAGTAGTCTCCCTCCAACTGAAACTCCACGACCGTCCCATGCCACTTCTTCTTGTTCTCGAACTCCGCGGTCCTTAGAACCAGTGGCCTGTTATTCTGCACATCGATCATCAACTCGAACTCGTGAATCTTCTCACCTGTACTTGATAGAACATGAACAGGTTTGTGTGTAGTTATTTGCCCATAAAGAATCGTCATTGTGCCCCCGAGCCCGAAGGTTCCTCTGGACTGCTTCAACGTATACTTAGAACCATAGAAGACTTGACCGAAGCAGCGAGGAACATGCTCCGGTGGAATACCAGTTCCGTTGTCCTCAATTCTGAATTCATATATTGAAGTCTCGTTTTCTGTCGTCGATATCTCTCTGAGACGCAGGAGTATCTCAGGAGGATTACCTTTGGCCTCACAGGCATCGAGTGAGTTCTCCAGTAGCTCCCTAACTGCGGCATAGATCGCCCTGCTCGGATTGCTGAACCCAGCTATCTCTCTATTTCGATAGAAAAAATCCGACGGGGTTATGGATTGATAATTGACCTCCGCTTCCATTAGATCACTTCCATTCTTCTTGAGATGCCTATACCTCAACAACACGCTTTTTTTCTAGGATTCCTCCCAGAGCTTCAAGTCTCTTTTCTGGACTCCGCGTTCACGATACAGGAAACTGAAGACTGTTTTGTGGAAGCTTCCGTTCACAAGCATCAATATAGCCTTCTTTGCTAGCTCAATATCATCTAGGCCTCCGATCATAGCGGTCGTATGACCGTAAACAGAGAGAAAAGCCTTTGTTACCTCCTCGATTACCTCTCTAGACCGCCCATTTCGTCCGATGATTCTGCCTCTTACCCGGTCAAGAGCGTTCTTCGACCTTCCCACATAGTCTCTGAGATCTATGATATCGAGATAGATATCCTCCTCTAGAAGCTTGAATGCTCTTTGCGGGCTGAAGCCTCTTCCAATAGCCATCACAACGTTCTGGACTTGGAGAAGCACGGAAGCATCCTCTGAGCCGGGCGTAAGACCAATCTCTACATTTCCTGTCTCACTATCAACAACAAGGACTACTCTACAGGTCTTTTCTATGCTGCTTTTGACATTCCCATTCGGCCCTATGATTACGCCGACTCTTTCCATCGGTATCTTAACGTAAACCTTTGTTTCCACTTACAATCCACTCTCGTATTCTCTCTGCATCAAAGGTCTTGACATCTAGATGAGCAAAGTACCTGTTCAGGTTCCCTATGTCACGCTCTAATAGCTCGGCCGCCATAGGATGGTTTGTTGGCACAGCCTGAGAGATATCAATAATGTAGCACTTCTCTTTCCAGAACATTATGTTGTATTCGCTGAGATCTCCGTGAATAATCTCTGCTTTTGTGTAGAGGAGTTTGACCTCATCCAACAGTTTCCTGTAGATCGGCTTCGGTTTATCTAGAGAAACATTGCGAAGAAGAGGGGCCGGCTCCCCGTTTTCGCCTAGGAACTCCATTACGAGCACATTTTTTAGGACCTCAATTGGCTCAGGTACTGTTACGCCTACTCTGTAGGCCTCCCTGAGATTCCTGAATTCTTTCTGAGCCCAAACATAGATGATTCCTCTTCGGGACCTATCGATTCTCTTGAAACGGTAATCGTCTTGAATGTACTTCAGCATGCCTTGCTTGAAATCAGCTGTGACTGTATAGTAGATCTTTATGGCAAATTCACGTCCACCAGGGGATCGCCCACCGTAGATCCTTGCTTCCTTTCCGGCTTTGACGACACCCTGCATTTCGTCGATAATCCCTCTTCTCATGAGTTCATAGAGAGTTTCAAGTGTGAACTTGTCGAATACCTCTTCTATGGTTTCGAATTCTTCTGATCGTTTCAGCCTGACTAGGCGTTCCTCCTCGTATCGACGAACCCTGCGCTCTATCTTCTTCTCTTCAAGCCCCTCTCGCGACAAGCCGGATATCCTCGCTGTTATATTGTCAGATATCCCTTTTCCCTGAGCATGTCAATCTGGTTCTTGGTATACCGCCAGAAGATGTCCCCCTTATTCTCAGAGTCAAAGTCCCAAGGCGAAACAAGAACTGCGTCGCCTTCTCTGATCCAGATGCGTTTTTTCATTTTTCCCCTTATTCGACATTGCCTTACACGCCCATCTGAACACTTCACCACTACCATGTCATTGCCAAGCATCTTCTGGGCTATACCGACAATGTCATTCGCTGAAGGATAGACCGTTGACTTGAGATCTTTCTCACTGATGATTTTCTTCTTTCCCATTAAGCTCTCTTCCCGTAGAACAGCGTATCGACCATTTAAATACTGTTCTGCTTTTCATTGGCAGAAAAAAGCCAAGAATTGCCTGAAACATAGAAACAAATGAGATCTGGACCTCGCGATCTGAACTGAAATAGGACACAGAGTGTTTCTTCTCGCAAACACTCCAAGCTGAGCAACATGGCAGACTCCATCCAAAAAACGGCCAAGAGCCTTCCAGCGTAAGTACCTGCCTGCAAATGCAGGACAGGAACCCTGCTACGAATAGCTGTCTTCTTCGGGTTGATTGGACAGCAGCATGCGAACACTTTAGCCCGCCCGGAAGAAGCTTGGCGAATATCATCTTCAAACTCTGGATCTGTTTCCTCGTTCGGAGAGAAGCTTGTTGCGTCGAACCGTTGTACTATGAACACCATGGATCGATCTCTAGAGCCATACTCATCTCTTAGGACCTTGTATCTCTAGAATTCCTGCAGAGCCTGATCATTGATGACTTCTAGCGTGAGCTCGTTGGGGGACTTCTGAGTCCATTGACACTAGAACAGTCCTCTTTTGCATGTATCGCCCGCTAAGATGAGAACCCGGCTCAGAAAACGGTTCGGCCTTTCAAGCAAACCCTTTCTTGAACCTTCCCTCAAACTTCATTGCGCAGCCCCCAGATCTAGAACTCCCAGAATCTCCTTCATTAACGCTGGATTTGCAGATGCGATCAGTGAAAGCCGCTTTTCCCTAGTAAGCTCGATGCTGTCAAGGCTTTCACCAACAATGTGTATTACGCCTCCGGCTTCTCTTAGGATGCAAAGCCCCGCGGCAACATCTGTAATCCTGATCATTCCACGTACATCAACATAAGCGTCCAATGTACCTGCGGCAACGAAAGACAAGGAGAGAGCAGCGGACCCAAGCTGCCTGAGATGTTTTGCCCTTCTGAATAGCATCTTAAGAGGCTCCACATCGCTAGTCTTACTAATGTCTATTGACAGGATGGCTTCACTGAGAGAAGTCAGCCTCGCAGAGGATATTGGCTTACCATCGAGAAAAGCGCCTTTACCGACTTCGGCGGAATAGGCTTCGCCTGTGTAGACATTCATTATGAGACCGGCTTTGACGCCGCTAAATTGCTTTGTTTCGGAAACGCACAGGCTCACTGCGGCGAGGGGAATACCTCTCGAGAGGTTGTTTGTTCCATCTAGGGGGTCCACAATTATCCTTGTCTTGGAAGATTGTCCCAGTTGAAGCTCGGCCTCTTCGCTGATGATCTTGCCTTTGAACCTGTTCTGTTTCAGGATTTCTTCTATCGCAGTTTCTGCTTCGATGTCAAGGAGCTTCTTATACTGAGTCAGATCGAATTCAGATGAAGGTCTATTAGGTTCTTTTGTCAGCAGAAGTAACCGCTTCCTCGCTTCACTAGCTGCTTCTAGGAGAAGTTCCGACCACATTCATGTTCATCTCTTTAAAAACGCGTGGCTCTTCAGGGCGTCCATGATCCTCTGAGCTCCTTCCTCAGGTGACTCGCTGACAGAGTCTAGCGTTACCTCCGGTTTCAGCGGCTCCTCGTAGAAGGTTTGAAGACCTGGAACACTCTTAGCTTCTCCTTTGAGTGCACGGGCATAGATCCCCTTCGCATCGCGTCTCACACAAACGTCGAGCGGACACTTCACGTAGACTTCTAGGAACTTTGCAATCAGGTTTCTCGCTTCCTCTCTGTACATCCTTTTGTTCGCAGTTGCATCGAAGATCACATTGACTCCGTTTCTGACCAGCAGCTCGCCCACATAAGCCAGTAACCTATAGAAGGTGTCTCGCTCTTCTTCTGTGTAAGTCGGATTCGGCGTCACAACCTTTCTCACTTCATCTGACTCGAGTACTTCAACAGGCATGTTGTGGTGCTCTAAGGCCTTCTTTAATGCTCTAGCAATCATCGATTTACCTGATGAGGGAAGCCCGGTAATCCATACTGCCCAGCCCTCTTCCGGTTTCAATCCATTCACCTTCACGGCTCAAGGAGCGCATCTATGTCGTCTGGATCAAAGCGCTCTGTCTCAAGCACGTTTCTCGCGAAGTTGAGGAGACTCATCCTGACGCTCAGGCCTAGGTTTGGGTACCAGATAGGAGATGCAATGACGAGGGCTCTCCAAGTATAGAAGGGCTGAATCACTTCAAACAGCTCATTATCTCCAGTTCGCTCTAGATACCGGTCAAAGAACGTCTTCCACAGCCTTTGGAAGGGTCCTCTGAAATGGCCTGCTTGTTGGAGTGCATAGAAAAGATAGTTAGCCGTCATGCATGAAACATCATCAGCAGGTTCACCCCACTCGCCGCGACTCCTATCTAATGCTGTGAAGTCTATCCCTTCTCGGAAAAGCAAGTTCCAAGGATGAAAATCTCCATGCACCTGAGATAAACGGTGTGATCGGGACTTGATTCTCCATCTCCACTCAATGCTCCGCTTCTCAAGAGCCAACAGATCTCGTAGGCCGATGTAGCCAAGGTTGCTAGGATAACTGTCCAATAGCCCCATAAGACACTCCCCTTGCCCCACGAGATCCCTGATCCGCCTCACATAGAGCTCAGGAGCGTCATGCTTCACCGCATGAATCTCCGCCAGATAATCTGCAAGTGCCTTCACTCGCCTGAAATCAAGGTCAGTGGCAAAGCCATCCATCCTGATCCTATCCAGATCTCGGTAATACTCTCTTCCATCCACCCACTCCCTCACAAGAAACAACTCTTCACAGTCCCCGAGAGACTTGAGAGAGCCATCCTTTGTGAACGAACCCACGTCCACCGCCTTCACATGTTTAGGAAGAAGATTAAACGCTTCATGTTCCCAAAGTAATATGCTCGCTCTGTCTGCCATCCTTTCATGACCAAAGCCGCCCGGACGAACAGTGCTCAGCACAAATCTCCTCTTTGAGCCATTTATCCGGAGCTCGATAAGCAAAGGCGTGCCATAACCATATCCTTTCAGCACTTGCTCCGAGGAGCCGGAATCCTTGCCTAACTCGGTGACGTTTAAAACTTCGACTTGCCCACCAAAGCGCTGTGCAAAATAGGTCTTAAAAGCATCAATCTTGAAATCACGCAAAGCGGAAGTCTCCCCAAGGAAGTGAAGGTTGAAGACCTAAAAACCCTTATCATGTTAGTCCAAACAGGTTTGGCAAAAAGCCGAATGCGCATACGTTGGAGACCGTTTCAATCTGCTCACTCTGATCAGCTCAGGGAGCTTTCCTTATGTCCCAAAAAAAAGCATCCTCATACCTCGAAGCTCCCTATCTACAAAGCACCGACCAATCGCTCTCGTAGTTCCTTTTCTCTAGAGATCCGTTCTAAGGCGCTATGTTGTCGCCTCATCGGAACGACCGATACCCTACCAAGGCTTAAGTCATCTTATTCTTATCAGGAAACCAAGGAGAACCAGAACATGACTATATTTGAAGTTGAAAGCTGGCGTGCAGCGGAGGGAAAGGAGAAAGAACATGAAGAAGCCATGCATCGATGGCTCAAATGGGTGAACGACCATCGACAGCTGTTCCCTGAATGGAAAAGCATACGATACTTCGTCAAAACAATAGCCGGCGAAGAAACAGACCGACATCAGTAGTTCCGAAAGTGTTGTTTGAATTTTTCTGTTTTGGTGGGTTTTTGGTTTTCAGGTGTGGGTTTTCCCTCTGTTTTTCAGGAATCGATGAGGCCAGGTCCAGCCTCGTGTCTGCTTGGGATGTTGGAGCGGATTCTCCGCCTGTTTTGCGATGTTTACCAGTAGACCGGAGGGCGTAGGCGAGACAGCGGGCTTCAGACTGGTGTATCCGTTAAGATGGCCATGCCTATGGCGAGGTTGGGAAGCCGCAGGCTCTTGGGGAAGATGGGTC
>Ga0315296_10000965_pt1 | contig 25508 bp, 27 predicted proteins | sample YL17G14_18_MG_FD_203921 | JGI IMG/M metagenome (GOLD analysis project Ga0315296, IMG submission 203921) | Sediment microbial communities from Yellowstone Lake, YNP, Wyoming, USA - YL17G14_18 | ecosystem: Environmental > Aquatic > Freshwater > Lake > Sediment | place: USA: Wyoming | collected... | reverse complement strand
TCGCTGGCGTCGACCAGTAGCAGCACGCCGTCGACCATCTTCAGCGTGCGCTCCACCTCGCCCCCGAAGTCGGCATGTCCGGGCGTGTCGACGATGTTGATCTTGTACCGGCCAAACCGCACCGCTGTGTTCTTGGCCAGAATCGTGATCCCCTTCTCGCGCTCCAGGTCGTTCGAGTCCATCACACGCTCGACGACCTCTTGGTTCTCGCGGAAGACGCCGCTCTGCCACAGCATTGCGTCGATCAGCGTCGTCTTGCCGTGGTCGACGTGGGAGATGATTGCGATGTTGCGAATGCCGTTTCGGACGGCGTTGCCCTCGATGGCAGTGATTTGGGCTGTGGTCATGGTGCTCCATCAAGAAAGCCGGGCGAAGTGCCCGGCTTCGTCTACGATTTCGGGGAAAAGACCTGGAGCGGGAAACGGGACTCGAACCCGCGACCCTCTGCTTGGGAAGATTGTGCCCGCTCCGCTGAATCTATTCTGCGCCCAAAACGGCGATTTCGGCCCGTCTTGGCCCTCTGTCTCCAAGACGGTTGGGCCCTTTGTCTCTGGCACATACTAACACACAATCGCTACCGTTAGAAGGGGCTTTGGTGGGGGTGTGGGGTGCCAAAATGTCATCCGTATCCAGACGGTTGACGCCTGAGCCGTTTGGGCCAGCCTTGAGCCTGTTGGGTGCCCACCCGACTGCCATGGCGACGACTCTCTGCTTGACAATCCGGGCCGTCTGCGGGCACTGGTCGGCGACCGATGATTTCCTGCTTCTCAGGCAGGTGCACAACCGCGGCTGGGCAATCTGCAGCATCTTGCTCCGGGGCTGACGTCGTGCAGCGAATGTTGGGTGGCCCTGCCACAGTCGGAACCGCAGGTTTGCCAGATCACCTGCCGCTCCTGATTCGCAACCCACTATCATCATGTGGGAGCCGATCTTGCTTAAGGCTAGAGCAGTTGTGTCGCAAGTAACTGGTTCTTGCGTGCAGGAGGGCCCGAGTGGTGTCGGGGTCGACAACCTGGTCCACTGTTCCTGTCTAGGCATGGTACGAGGATGAGCTCTCATTCGGTGCTGATGTTTCTGAGGCGGCTGGGCGGCCGGGCAGGGGTGGAGAAGGTGAAGGTGCACCGCTTTCGGCATACGTTTGCGACCTGGGCCATCGAGAACGAGGCAAGGGAGCTGGACGTGCAGTACCTGTTGGGACACAGCACGCCGGCAATGGTGCGGCGGTACTCGGCGACCTACGATGCGGAGAAGGCGGCGCTGGCCCATGAGCGGTTCAGCCCGGCGGACCGGATGGGGGAGCGGCTGGGTATCTGGCGGGCACCGCTGTCGGGCCACCGAAGGTCTACCGAAGATTCACCGCAGTTTTGAATCTGGGGCCTTGGCAATTGGCGGCCAACCGCCGGTTCCTGTGTGGGCTCGATTTCACCCCGATTTTTGAATCTGAGGGCTTAACAATTAGGCCTCTCCTGAGGGGTGACCTTCTTCCTTCCAAGCAGGTTGTCGCGGGTTCGATCCCCGTCTCCCGCTCCAGGCACCCTCTTGGTAGCACCCCATTGACGGCGAGGTAGGTCGTGCTACATTGGCGGCCAGACGGTCGGCGGGAGGTCGGCGACCGCCTGGTGCCACGCCAAGGGCGCGCCAAGGGCGCGAGTCCGACAAGCAGTATGACCCGGGTGCCCCGGGGCACCACCGTCTGTCGCCCCGCCTGAGGCGGGAGCACGCACTGCAGAATCTGGGAAGGAAGGGGCACCGTGCCGGCCGTTCATCGACGGCAGGTGGTGAGTGCATATGGAAGTAGTGCACGAGCGGTGCTGCGGTCTCGACGTTCACCAGGCCACGGTGGTGGCGTGTGTGCGTCGGCAGGGGAAGCACGGGCGGCGCAGCCGAAAGGTGCGAACCTTCGGCACCACGACGTCACAATTGTTGAAGCTGGTGGACTGGCTGAGCGAGGAGGGGGTAACGCACGTAGCCATGGAGAGTACAGGGGTGCTCTGGAAACCCGTATTCAACCTCCTGGAGGGCAGCTTCGAGGTGCTTCTTGTCAATGCTCGCCATATGAAGGCGGTACCGGGGCGCAAGACCGACGTGAAGGACTGTGAATGGCTGGCACAGCTATTGGAGCATGGGCTGCTGCGAGCGAGTTTCATCCCACCGCAGCCGATTCGAGAGCTGCGCGACCTGACCCGTCACCGGAAAGTCTTGGTCGAGCAGCGCGCCATTGAGGTGAACCGGCTGCAGAAGACGCTGGAGGGGGCCAACCTCAAGCTGGGGTCGGTGGCGACGGACATCCTGGGCGTAACGGGCCGGGCCATCCTGGAGGCGGTAGCCAGGGGGGACAGCGAGGCGGCCGTCCTGGCAGGGCTGGCCCGGGGTCGCCTGCGGGAGAAGCGGACGGAACTGGAGCGGGCCCTTGCTGGCCAGGTCAAGCTGTGGGGTGTCAAAATGTCATCCGTACCCGGACGGTTGACGCGGTGAGTTATTTGGGCCAGCCTTGAGGCAGCATGTTTTCAGGGAGGTCCAGCCTTGCCCACCTTCCTTCTCCTCCTCTGTTCCGTCCTGCGTAACACTGTGCGGTCGCGGCACGACCTTCTGCTTGAGAATCTCGCCCTGCGCCAGCAACTCGCCGTCCTCTCCCGCCAGCAGCGACGGCCAAGGCTCCAGCCCGCTGACCGCCTGTGCTGGTCCTGGCTCTCGCGTATGTGGCCTGGATGGCAGTCCGCCCTTGCGCTAGTACGACCGGAAACGGTGATTCGCTGGCAGCACACGGCCTGGCGGCAGCAGTGGGCCTGGAAGGGCAAAACTGGTCGAAATACGTGATCGCGACTGCCACTATGGAGGGCACTTCAACGCCAGAGCAGCCCGGCTTGCCATCGAGGCCATGCTAACCTCTGTGCAGGCGCCCAAGGCCAACGCCGTGGCCGAACGAGTGATAGGCACGCTGCGCAGAGGGTGCCTGGACCATCTGATTATCATCGATGAGCGGCACCTACGAAGGGTGCTGGGGGAGTGCGCAGCCCACTACAAAGGTGCGCGGCCTCATCGCACTCTCGGCCTCCAGACTCCCACCGTGCTGCCTCTTCGGGCTGCCCCGCCACCGGCGGGGCGGATCACCGCCAGACCGGTGCTGGGTGGACTGCACCACGAGTACGATTGGGTGGCCGCTTGACCGGGGAAGACACGGATGGAATATTGGCACCCCACAGGTGAACTGGCCGCACGGGACTCGTGTCATCCGACCGACGATGCTCCGCATATCCTCCCCGCTGCCCCCGGACGCCAACTCCGCCTGGTGACTTCTACTCTGTCACCACTCGCTCCTTGCTGCGGCCTAACGTACCGTTCCCCGCGAGCGAGGACAGAGCCGTCCCTATCGGTCGGGAACTACTCACACAAAATGTCACTTTCGCTAACGCTGAACAGTCGATGAGAGCTTCAGGCTTGAGGATGAAGTACTCTGCGACACCGCCAGCCTGGAGCGTTTTCGTTACGCCTTCATCCTGGTGACCGACGGAGGCGGGGCACGGTGGACGTTCGACCTGTGAGGAGTCAACCCTCGTTGATGGGGGCGACGCGATTGCTTGATGTGTCCGCCCGTGGCGGGTAGCGTGAAAAAAGATGGCTACTGAACATGAAAAGGTGGCGCCAAGCCTTGACAACGATGGAAAAGTCTTAGACAATGGGCTAAATCATGCGGGAGGATGCAATGCGAAAAGATATTGCTCGAGTATTGGTGGGCTTGGTCGGGGTTGCTGCGCTGGCCCTGGGGATTAGTGCGTTCCTATTCCCCTTCGATCCGACACTAGTGAGCCACGCGCAGACACCAGCGATTGTGCCCATTGGCTTGCCCCCCACCGGCGTTGGCGGAAGCAGCAGCGAACCGCTTGGCCTAGTACTGTGGATAGCACTGGCGGTCGCTGGGGCCGCGATGCTCGCGGCGGCCATGTTCCTCGCGGCGCGCCGTTCGAACGCCGAGAGCTAGGGCTCAGGGGAAGAAACTGAATGTGACCTACGGGCGCCCTGGGCTGGCGAGGGTGCTGTGGGGCGGGAGTTATTTAGCAAATAGACACTAGCCGGCGAGACATCATCGAACTTTGATGCTCCCTTCCTTAAGGGAGCATCTGTCTTTATCTTGAAGACCCAAGTGCCCGCCTAGATCAACTTCCGTTCTCTCCTGGGAGCGCCTGCCTCTGAAGAGCCGTCTTGGCCCTGGAGCGGCGCACATGGTCTACCAGTCCCCACAGGGTGTGGGCCCGCATCGGTTTCAGAGCGAATGCGACAGCGCCCCTCGAGGCCTGGAGGCAACCTCCAGGAGAGTCATCCCCACCAACGCTGTGCTGTCGCCGGCTATGAGTGCTATGGCTAGATCGTTGGGGGACTGATGGTTGACGAGGACGGCGACTAGGGTCACCAAAAGACCGCCAGCAAAGGCCCAGACGAAGCGGGTTGAGTGCTTGGCCAGGTAGTACTGGCCTAGAAGAGCGGCCATCGTCAATAGGACCGAAGCCACAACATATAGCCGCATCAGGTCCGCCGTGGACTCGCCCTTGTATTTGTCGCCGAACAGAATGGATACGACGGTCTCCGGGAAAAGGGAGTAGGCCGCCACGAAGGGGGCGATCAGGAGAGCGGTCATCGCAAGGGCGAGGTAGAGATAATCAGTCGTATTGCGGGCAGAGGCCCGGGCGGAGGCCACCTTAGGTATGAGAAGCATCACCACCCCGATGGGGCCGAAGTAGATGGCCTTACCGAGCACGGCCACGGTGGCGTATCGGCCAGCCATGTCAGGGTCCAGGAAATAGCGGGCGAAGAGAAGGTCAAGGTAGAGAAAGCCAGTCACCAGGGCATAGGTGGCAGCGACGGCCCATGTCTGCTCTCTCTCGCCCTCTTCCACAGCCTCGGCGCCGGCGGCTCGTCCTTCCAACTGTCTGGACAGCTTGAGGTGCGACATCCAAGAACTGAGGATGAGCCCAGCCAGGTTGGCGATGAGGATGCCGCCCACGGCTCCGGATACCCCACCGCCTACCGCTACCAGCCCCAAGCCGAAGAAGATCGACATCCGCCAGACGAGGGTGGCCAGACTGAAAGCGCCGAACCGTTGGAGGCCCTGCAGGGTTGCTAGACCCAGGGACGCGCAAAGGCCGGCAGTCACCGCCGCCGCCAGCAAAACCAAGGGGATAGGCGAGGCAATATCCAGGGCCGCCGAAAGAAGGGGGCTTAGAATGGCGTATATCAGCAGTCCGATTATCACGCCTCGGAGGATAGTGCCAAACGTCTGACCCAAGAAGTGGCGTATCTGCTCGTGAGCCCCTTGGGCGTCCAGGTGCGCTACTCGCCTGGCAACAACCAGGCTTATGGTCCACATGGGGACCTGGAGGAGCAGGGTGATGGCTAGCAGCGCATTCCAGAGCCCGTAATCCGCGACACTTAGCCCTCGACTCAGGCCAAACTGATAGCCGTAGGAGGACAGGTTACCGACAAAGACAGCAAGGTTTACCCACACCAAGTCCTGAAGCAGCCTGGATGGCCTGTCTCGGGTGAGCAAACCCGACAACAGTCCCTCGTTTTCCCCGGCCAACCTTCGAACGGCATCGGCCAGGGGTTTCAGAGAGTGTCGCATGCCCCACCATTCCCTAGCGGGAGCTATCCGTAGCTAGGTTCTGTGACAACAAATCCTCAGCCTCCTTGACTTCCCCTCTAGCTTCAATAGTGACTTTGTTTATTTCTATCGATATGTCCCTTACGTCCTCAGCCAAACGTGGAACAGATACTCAGTAGAGCCGGCAAAGCTTAGCCTATCATACAGAACAATTGGCAAATCGCTACCCGGGCCCTTGTGCAGCATAAAGCGAATGTCGTGAAGGTCCACAGCAGGCTGATGCCTGCCAGCCTTCCTAGGCACATGGAGCCTCGCTATCACCGCGCCGTCGCCGGCCAGGTAGGCCTGGGCAGCGACGGTCCCCGCCATCTCATCTAGATGAACCGTCTTGCGAACCAGTTTCCCCGGAATCTGTCCGCTCGGGCTCTCGATAGTGATCGGAGGTGGCGCTGGGAGTCCCCTATTCAACGGCTTGCGCTGGTACACAGTGGCCTGTTGAAGCGGCAGAACTGCCTCATAGTGCGTTGACACCAAATCTTGGAGATCTGCAGCCACGGGCGCATACGCATAGTCTGAAGTGCTCCCCGCTTGTCCTCAAACCGGTTGACAACAGCGACACGATCAAGAAGGGAGACAAGGGACGGTACATTCACGCGGAACTGAAGATTCATGACAGAATATTGCTATGGCGACCATACGTAGGCTATTTGCCTGTCGAAGGCGTGAAGCTGGACCGCCGGTTTCTTGGAATAGTAAGGCAGGCCGGAAAAGAAGGAACTGGCGGGTCTCTTCGGTCCTGGCCTCCGCCTGGACTTCTGCTGGGAAACGCTCGTGCAGCACTGCTCGCTCCATTCCTCTGGACGATACCCTACCGCCACCTGGGGAGCGAGAGCAAGCCTTCGGGTGTCCATTAGGAACTGCTTATCCAGACTCCGAAAGTCGCTCATCAATCACCATGCTTTGCTAGCCAATTTCCCGTCCTGATGTTGATAGAGATAGGATAGGATGATAGGATCAGGCAACGGATGACGAGGTGGGGAAGAGCAACTCGAATTGGCAAGTAGTGAGGGCTGGGACAAGCTTCTCATTCAAAAGGGGTTAAGCGTATGGCATTCTGGCACGGAAAGAGGGTTCTCGTAACAGGAGGTGCAGGGTTCATTGGAAGTCACTTGGCTAGTCGACTGATCGAGCTAGGAGCCCAAGTGACGATAGCTGACAACTTGGCGAAAGGATCTCTTGAGAACGTATTTGAGGTGTGGTCGGAACATGGGCTGCAATTCGACCGCAAGCCGCTAGGCGGGCGGCTCTCGGCTGACGCACACACATTTGTGTTCTGCGATTTGGAGGACAGAGCAGAAGTCCGGGGGGTGATGCAGGGACAAGAAGTAGTCTTTCACCTTGCGGCTACCATCGGGGGCCGGGGATACATCGATACCCATCCAGCCGATTGCTGTCACAATTTTGCGGTGAACCATAACGTCGTCAAGGAAGCATTCATGGCAGGCGTTGAACGCGTAGCATATGCAAGTTCCGCCTGCGTTTATCCAGTGTCTCTCCAATCGCAATACGGTTCGACCTATCTTCTCAAGGAGGAAGACGCGTTTGCGGATGAAACGGCCAACTGCGACAAAGAGTACGGATGGGCGAAGTTCATGGGTGAATTGGAGCTCCAGGCCTACCATAGACAATATGGGCTCAAATGCTCCATCACTCGATACGTGACGGCGTATGGGGAACGGGAAAACGACACCCACGCCATTATTGCTTTAATACGAAGAGCGATTGGGAGGCGGGATCCCTACGTCGTGTGGGGAACTGGAGAGCAGGATCGCGACTTTACCTATGGTAGCGACATCGTGGAGGGCACCTTGCTGGCGTGTGAGAAGGTTACTGACGGCACGCCGATAAACTTGGGCACGTCCGTGCGGCACAAGATCAAGGATGTTGCTCAGCTAATACTCGATCTTGCTGGCCACAGGCCCAAGGAGATCGTGTTCGACACATCCAAGCCCGAGGGGGTTTCAACGCGTGCCCTGGATGTGTCGCGCGCGAAGCGACTTCTCGGTTGGGAGCCCAAGGTGTCTCTCGAGGAAGGATTGCGTCGTGTCATCGAGTGGTATGCGCGCGTCCGGCCCCGCTCAGTGGAGACGATTGTCACGTAGTCAGCTGGGCATTCAAATCATTTGCCGAACTGACGACGCCGAAATTCCAGCACCTGTGATTCGGAGGTAGGAGCCATGGCCCGCTCGGTGGAGAACAAGCTTGAGGTGGTCCTCCCTGTCCACAACGAGGCCGACAGCATCGAGAGTACCATCATGGAGATACACAATGAACTCGCGGCCAAGGTTGCTATCGAGTTCATCATATCTGAGGATGGGAGCCAAGACGGCACGAAAGACGTTCTGTTACGTCTCAGGGGCAGAATCCCTATGAGATTGATCATGGGCGATGAGCGCAAAGGCTATTGCCAAGCCGTTATAGATGGGTTCAACGCTGTAACCGCTCCCTACGTCCTTTGCATGGACTCCGACGGGCAATGCGATCCCGCTGACTTTTGGGGATTGTGGCGGTTGCGGGAGACAGCCGAAATTGTCATTGGCTGGCGCACGAACAGAGCCGATCCTCTCTTCCGTAGGATTCTGTCGGGGACCTTCAAGGTATTCTATAGGTTACTATTCAGAGTGAGGGTACACGACCCTAGCTGTCCGTATATACTGATCCAAAAGCCAGTCATTGACCGGCTGACACCTGAACTGGGAGTGTTGAGTCAGGGCTTCTGGTGGGAATTCTTGGCGCGGGCTAGCAGGTGCGGTCTAAGGATTGTAGAAGTCCCCGTTGTGCATCGGTGTAGGACGGCGGGTGAAACCAGGGTATATAGGCTTGGAAAGCTCCCGGGTATTGCTGCGTCGCACATCACTGGACTCGTGAAGATCTGGCTACAGACCCGTCGGAGTCCCGTTTAAGGATCGTCCGTTGTATGTCGTCAGCATTTTTCGGACTTTTTGGCCCATTTTCTAGTGGACACTTCGCCGGCCTCTCGTTCCCTGACGGCCCGATGAAATTCTTTCCTGAGTGCTAGGGTTCGCCCCTTGACCTCTTTCCTGGGCACTCCGTCGGCCAGGCGCGTACTGAGAAGGACCGGCCGGATGCGATAGTTGTCTCGCTTCTTGAGGCGCCGTCACGGAGGGTTGACTTGCGGGGGGACAGGTCATACACGGAGGATGAGCAGGTGGGATGCCCCAGTGTGAGCGTTATCCTGCTGAATTACAACGGGTTGCGCTTTTTGGAACCCTGTCTGGAATCCCTCAAGCGAACTAGGTACAGCAATTTCCGGGTCATTCTGGTTGATAACGGATCAACGGACGGCAGCCAAGAGTTCGTACGCGCTCGCTATCCTGACTTTGTGACCCCTGTCTTCAACCGAGAGAACCTTGGATTCTCCAAAGCGATGAATCAGGTCCTCCAGCGTGAGGAGCTGTGTGGGAAATACGTGGTGCTGCTCAACAACGACACCGAGCCGCAACAACACTGGCTCGAGGAACTGGTAAAGGTGGCCGAAAGTGACAGCAGCGTAGGCGCTCTGCAGCCAAGACTGCTGTCACTGCGTGACCCAAGGTATTTTGACTACAATGGGGCCGCTGGCGGATATCTGGATCGTTACGGATATACTGTGTGTCGAGGGAGGATCTTCTATTCCATCGAACAAGACAACGGTCAATACGATGATATGTTAGAAACCTTGTGGGCTGGGGGCCCAGCTATCTTTCTGCGCCATGATATCCTCTCCGACACAGGCTACTTGGACGAGGATTTCTGGGCTTATTTTGAAGAGATCGACCTGTGCTGGCGGATAAGGTTGCGCGGCTACAAGGTATTGTGTGTGCCATCCTCGGTCGTGTACCATTACTGGGGTGGTGCAAATACCCCCAGGGTGCAGTATTTCAATCACCGCAACAATCTCCTTACCCTGATAAAGAACTATTCGTGGCTCCACGTTCTTCGATATGTCCCCGGGAGGGCGATCCTGGACCTTGCTAATGTGGGGTATGCCCTCAGTAAGGGCGACCTGCGCTGGGCCATGGCCATTGTGTCAGCCCATGTCTGGATACTACTGCACCTACCACTGGTCTTACGCAGGAGGCGCGAGGTGCAAAGACTCAGAAGGGTTCCGGATGCGGAGATCATGCGGTTGATGTTGCGGCACAGTGTCGTGTTGCAGTTCTTCCTGCAGGGCCGCAGGGATTTCTCGACTCTGTCGGGTCTGCCGAGCGTCGTTCAAGCGTCACAAGGTACTGGAAGCTAAGGCCTTAGAGATGAGGCTCAAACGAAAACAGCTAGTGAGGCAAGAGAAGCTAGAGCAGCGTCTGCATGTGCAACTCGTTCAGGATGGCTCAGCTGCAACCTTCAGCAGGGCATACGACCAATTTCACGATTACCTTCTGAGGCACGGTATTAGGGGAAGGAGGCCGACAGGACACATCTATCAACAGCGTATCGGCCCTATAGACAAGACATTCTTGCGTCTGGTCGGGAGTCGCTCCCGCATACTAGAAGTGGGCATGGGTGATGGGAATCTGTGCCTCGCCTACTCACGCTGCGGCCACACGGTGGTAGGCCTGGACATATCCAGGATCGCCGTCCTGCTCGCTCGTCAGAAGAGCTACGGCAATCCTGATGCCGGCCTTTACCTGCAAGGAGATGGTAGGAGCCTGAGCTTCCGAAGCGCCTCTTTCGACTTTGTTGTATCTAAGGATTTCATTGAGCACTTGCGAGAAGAGGACGTTCGGTGTCATTTTCGGGAGGTTAGACGAGTGCTACGTCCCGGCGGAAGGTATCTCCTCTGGACTCCTCCGGCTGGCATAGGTCATTCCTCTCTGGGCCTTCACTTGAAGGATTGGACCCTCGAAGAAACGATTCAGTTGCTGGAAGAAGAACACTTCAGCGTCGCGGTAATACCGCTACACCTCATAGCATTAAGATGGCCCGTGGCTCTCAAGTCATGCTCGTGGCCCGCGAAGCTCTTCTTGCGGCTGGAAGCACTGGCCTTCACTCTAAAGCTGCCTTCCCTGATTGAGAGGTTGCCCCTACTCTTAAGGTTTGCAATGGTTCCTTCTGCTTGCATTATCGCTTCCAAGGACGATCAGGCGAAGAGCTGAGCGAGACGTCAGTCACGCTCTCGACGGATTGAACGAACATTGCCTGGTTCCGAGGTGGGCACCGAGCGGGGGACGTTGAGGCAATACCTATCGCTGAGACATGGCCCCACACGATGGGTGTTGTTTCTGGCTGCCGCTGTACTTGGCTTTACATTAGTTCGCCTCCTCTGGCTAGACACTATAGTCTATAGGGATGAGGCTGCAGGCGGCTACGTCGGCATGCTCTGGTCAAGGGGGCTCCCGCCGTATGTGAATTGTCTCGATAACAAAACACCGATCTTCTATGGGATCTACCTGATCCACATTAAGCTCTTCGGCAACAACATCATACCGGTTCGTCTCTTTAATGACCTTCTATTCGTGGTCTCGTTACTCGCGGTTTATCGCATAGCTTTGCCATGGTTTGGGGCCAGAGCTGCGGTTTTAGCGCTTCTGCTCTATGGGTTTGCCCTAAACATGCCGATCTTCGACGGGCAGTTAGCCATTGCTGATTCACTTTCCATGCCCTTTCTGGTGTTTTCTTTCCTCTTCTGTACCCGGTATATCAATAGGGACGGCGAAGGCGCCAAGGCCGATGCCTTTCTGGCAGGCCTTTTCCTATCAGTGGCAGTACTGATTCATCCGGTGAGGTTGGTGGGGATAATACCTTTGGCCTATGCCTTGTCCTACGGCTTTCTGAGGCTTCGGCGAGCGAATACAGGTTTCCTCCAGTCCTCAGCGAGATTCATTCCCCACGTTTCAGCGGCTGTCCTTGGCTTTGCTTTGCCAGCGGCAGGTGTGCTCCTAGAGCTGTTGAGGGAAGGTGCGCTGGACGACGCGTTGGCGGTGGCTCAGAGGAACGCTGCTACGCACAGGGTGATTAACCCTGACGTGACCTTTGGGCACTACTTTATGATCATTGTTGAAGGCTTGCCCATATGGGTGATGGCTTTCATAGGAAGTCTCGTGCTCCTCCGCCGCGCAGGCTACCGCGCGGGGTTTGTTTTTGCCTCACTAATTCCGACGCTACTAGTTATTTTGTACTTGACCCCTCGATTCGGGCACAGGTTTCAAGCGATTCTGCCCATGGCAGCGATCGCCGGCGGCCTGGCCGTAGACCACCTCATATCCTTGTACAGCCGCCGGCGCCGGCGGAACTACGTGGGGACCTTTCTGAGGGCGACAGCACTGTCCGGCTTGATAGGGATTGTGCTACTAACCGTCGTGCCCTCTATTTGGCTTCAGGCCAAGCACTTCCCGAATTATAATATTCACTGGCAGTTCATTGATTGGGACTGGGCATTCGCCGAAAGCTACGATCAGCAGCTGACCATAGCCAACTACCTAAAAGAACACGCGAAGCCGGAAGACCGAATCCTTCTCCATGGCTGGTTCCCCGAACTATACTGGCTGTCGGGCTATCAGGCGCCATCTATTTTCGTGTACAGTTATCGCGGTCCGGGAGTGGACATTTCCGACGATGAGTACAACAAACTCGTGCAAGGGGTCAAGACCGGTGAGTTTGCCTACGTTGGATTTCTTGATTGGTCGTCAGACGAGGTGATCGATGCGGTGCGCTCTCGTTACTCTCTGGAAACGACCATTGGCAGCGGTCGGTACAGGTTCCTGCTCTACAGCAACCCTACACCGCCGGAACCGGTGGCGGGCACCCGGCCCTCGTTCCTCCTAGCGTCGAACTCATCTTCGACGTGGAACTGCTCGACATCGGGTAGCTCTTGGGCTGACCGGATACAGGTAGCATTCGAAGGTCAGGATTGCCATGGTTCCTTCTGCCTGCATTATCGCTTCCAAGGACGATTAGGCGAAGAGCTGACCGAGACGTCAGTCACTCTTTCGACGGATTGAACGAACATTGCTCAGTTCCGAGGTGCGCACCGAGCGGGGGACGTTGAGGCAATACCTATCGCTGAGACATGGCCCCACACGATGGGTGTTGTTTCTGGCTGCCGCTGTACTTGGCTTTACATTAGTTCGCCTCCTCTGGCTAAACACCCTCCTGGCAATAGATGAAGCTAGCGGTGGGTACATTGCCATGCAGTGGCTTCACGGATTCCCACCGTACGAAAACTCACTTGACAACAAGGGCCCGCTCTACTACGGCATCTACCTCTTGAGCATCAAGCTCTTCGGCAACAACATCATACCGGTTCGGCTTTTTGGCGATTCTCTATTTGCGCTCTCCCTGCTAGCCGTATTTCGCATTGGCCAGATGTGGTTTGGAGCCAGGGCGGGGGTTCTAGCGGTTCTGCTCTACGGGTTCGCGGCGAACGTCCCGATCCTCGAGGGGCAGCTAGCGGTCGCCGATTCCCTGTCCATGCCTTTCCTAGTGCTCTCACTCTACTTTTGTGTCCGCCATATGAGCCTCAGTGGTCAGGATAGCCTGAAGAACCCGTTCTTTGCCGGTCTCTTTCTGGCAGCAGCGTCGTTGATTCATCCCCTGAGGGTGTTGGGGATCATCCCCCTGGCCTATGCCTTGCTCTATCGCTTCGTAAGGCTGCGGCACGAGAAGGGGAGCCTGCCTCACCCCTCAACGAGACTCACCTCACATGCCGCAGCAGCCGGTCTCGGCATAGGCTTGCCATCGGCCGCGATCCTCTTGGAGCTCTACAGAGAGGGCGCGGTTGACGACCTGCTGCGCGTTTTCCGCGAACGGGCGCCTAGCTATGTAGCGATAAACCCGGATGTTACCTTTGGGCATTACTTCATGATCATTGTCGAAGGTTTACCCATATGGGTGGCAGCCTCTATTGGAGTCCTGATCCTGTTGGGCCGCCTCGACTATCGCGCCGGGTTCATTTTCGCTGCTCTAGTGCCGCCGCTGCTTCTCATCCTGGGCTTGCCCCCGCGGTTTGGGCACAAGTTTCAAGCGATCTTGCCCATGGCAGCCATCGCCGGCGGCTTGGCTGTAGACCACCTCATATCCCTGTACAGCCGCCGGCGCCCGCGGAACTATGTAAAGACCCTCCTGAGAACAACAGCGCTGTCCGGCTTGATGGGGATTATCCTGCTGGCCGTCATACCCTCCGTTTGGCTTCAGGCCAAACACTTCCCGAATTATAATATTCACTGGCAGTTTGTCGACTGGGACTGGGCGTTTTTCAGCAGCAGTGACCAGCAGCTGGCCGTAGCGGACTATTTGAAAGAGCACGCCGCGCCAGGCGACCCGATTCTGTTACACGGACCCTTTCCGGATATCTACTGGTTGTCGGGCCATAGAGCGCCTAGCATCTACGTGTGGAGTTATCGTGGACCAGGCGTGGACATTCCCGACGACGAGTACAATAAGCTGGTGGAGGAGGTCAAGAGCGGTGAGTTTGCCTATGTTGGATTTCTTAATTGGCCATCAGATGAGGTAATCGATGCGGTGCGCTCTCGTTACTCTCTGGAGACCACTATTGGAAATGTCCGGTATGAATTTCAGCTCTACAGCAAACCTACCCCGGCGGAACCGGTGGTGGGCACCCGGCCAGTGTCTAGACCTGTAGGATTCGGCTCCTGTCAAGAGGCGCCCAGGCCCGCAGCAGCGGACCTCATCGACATCAAGGCGAGCAGGATGGTGCGACTTTGCGCATTGTAATGGTTGGTCCTTTCGCTTTCCAGCCGCGGGGAACGGTCCCTGTGCGTATGTTGCCCATCGCTCAGCGGCTCGTCGGAGATGGTCATCAGGTATTCGTCGTCCTGCCCCCGTACGACAACCCTAAGGAGTCCGGGCGCCGCACCTCTGTCGACGGCATCCCTATCCACAACGTACGTCTGGCCTTCGGCCCGCCGACTTTCAGCCATCTGGGCACAGCAAAACGTATCGTTGGCGAAACCCTAAACTTGCGCCCGGACATCGTGCACATCTTCAAACCGCGGGGCCCAAGCGGATTGGCGGCGATGTTCCTGATAGCCCGGCGCAAGTTTGGCCTTCACCTTCCCATTGTCTTGGACAGCGACGATTGGGAAGGCCGGGGTGGCTTCTACGACTACTGGCGTCTCCACGGGCTGTACTCGTCGTATCAACTAGCCTTTGCAGACTTCCAAGACCGCTGGATACCCCCACGCGTGGACGCTGCCACCGTGGCCAGTCGCACGCTGGAAACCCGGATGTGGTCTCTGGGGATGCCTCGCGATAGGGTTTTCTACGTTCCGAACGGGCCGCGCGAGTTCCCTAATCCTCCTAGCCCGGACAGCATGGACGTGATTCGAAGAAAGTTAGGGCTTGCAAACCGCCCGGTGATCTTGCTATTCACCAGGTTCGAATTTCGTCCGAAAAGAGCGGTACGGATTCTAGGGCTCGTTCGTCAGTCGATGGCTGATGCCAACCTGTTAGTGGTAGGCGAAGGCGTTAGCGGTGAGGAGGAGCAGCTTAAGGAGCTTGTGGAGCGTGAGGATCTGGCGGGCCAGATGATATTCGTCGGTTGGATAGATCATAAAGACCTGCCTCCCTACCTATGCCTGGCCGACGTCGCTATCTACCCGCTGGATGACACGCTCCTTAACAGGTCCAAGTGCCCGGGCAAGTTAGTGGAGCTGATGAGCCTGGGTATACCCGTAGTGGCTGACCGAGTGGGGCAGATCGGTGAATACATCGAAAATGAAGTATCGGGGCTGCTCGTTGACCCCAAAGATGATGATGCGTTTGCGGCTAGCGTCGTTCGAGTCTTAAAGGAGCCACAGCTGAGGACCTGCTTGGGGAAGAAGGCCGCCGACCGGGTGCGGAAGGTGTTTAGCTGGAATCGCCTAGTATCGCAGGTGAAGGAAGCCTATCGCGTGGCCTGCAGCCGCGCAAGATAGTCTATTGCCTAACTCGGTAATGGAATCAATGCCGGATACCGGGTTGCGTTCAGACCGGGGAGCAGCTTTGCAGGAGGCCGGCCAGCCGGGGTCGACGAGAACTTTGCAATGGGTGCCGACTGTGGCCAAGCTAGCGAGCCGGGTTTTCCGCCTCGTGCTGTTGGCTGGACTAAGAGGTAGAGGATCACGTCCCGTCAAGTGGTGCATGAAGGCCGCTACTTGGTTCCTCGACTTATCTCCTTCTAGGCTCCTGCCGCAAGCAGGGCCGAGCCCGCTGCGTTCTAGCGTCGGCGGCCTAAGCGACGAGCCCCTGCCCCTCTGCGGCGATGGTCGGCAGGTGCGCGACTAGCTCTTCGTGGAGGACCACTGCCAGGCCCTCGACTTGCTGCTGCACCGGGAGACACCGGGCGAGGCGTACAACACCGGCGCCGGCAACCACCGCCGAAACATCGAACTCGCCGAGGCCATCCTGGCTCACTTCTTGCGCGCCGTTCTTCTCCTCCGGGCCTACGTCCCCAGCAAGGGGACGCGGAAGCGGCGACAGATCCTACAGTACCAGGCCTTCTTGGTGCGCCTGCAGGCCGCCTTGAAGAGCCGTGTCCGGTGTTTCTGAACCGGTACAAGGGTCAGCCCTTCGCGCAAGTGAAATCATCGCCTGGTTCAGTTCGGTTCGCCGTTTGAGTAGCAAAGTGCTAGCATGATACGTTGAGGCTTGATCAGCGAAACCATGTCTTGGTCGGCACCATCTTTCGCGAGTAGATGGTATGACCGCGGGCTTTAGGGGAACCCTACCGCTCGATCTGGCCTGGGCGTCCGGGATTACTATTGTAGCGGTAGTAATCCGGTTAGTAGCGCAGGAAGGGATTCCCCTTCTTCCCGATTCCTACCAATTTATGCTACTTGCCCACGGCCTATCGCACTCAATACCTGCTAGTCCGGCCATGGGTGATGGGGGCGACCCCTGGGCCATCCTCTTCTACAAATTAGGATATCCCCTTTTGACTTGGCCATTCTCAGCCCTCAGCGATGACCCTTTCATGCCGGGCCTGGTCGTCTCTTTCATTGCTGGAACAGCGACCGTCCCTGTCGTTTACTTCCTTGCTCTTACCGGACTGCAATCGCGCACGGCAGCGATAGGGGCAGCCTTAGCCACAGCTCTGTCCTTTAGCGCCACAGCGTGGTCCCGATTCGTCATGTCGGAGGGCACGGCGGTGTTCTGGATCGCCTTAACACTTCTGCTCGCTGTGGCGGCTGGACGGACACGGCGCCCTCAACTGGGAATCCTCACAGGCATATCAGCCGCGGTGATGATTCTCGTACGGATGGAACTGACGTTGCTGCTACCTACACTGGTCTTGCTTATGCACCAGCGGTCTGAGACCGGACAAGGGTGGGAGTTCGAACGGCGCTACTTCGTGGTTCCTGGACTGGCAGCTTTCGTCGCACTTTCAGCCGTTTGCGGCTGGCTGGCCCAGAATGTGGCCGAAGGGTTCACGCTCAATCCCGGCTATTTTGTACGGGCCGCTTTCTCTCGTCCCCCGACAGAAGATAGCAACCCTGTCGCCGGGCTGGGGATGGGATTCCTGAGCTTCGTCCTGCACGAGCCGCTTTTGATCCTGCTTGCCGCTCTAGGGTTGGTCGCAGGGCCTAGGCGCGGAGCCAGGTCCCTGCGGGCCCTGTGGCCTGGACTACTGCTCCTGGCCGTGATACCCCCCAGAAACGACATCCGCTTTCTGGCGCCTCTGGTCCCTCTGCTCGCTTACGCTGCCGGCTACGGATTTCAGCTGCTTTGCGAATGGAGCACAACGCAAGTCCGCGAACTATCGAGACAACGGGCCTTGGCTCTCTCCGCTGCCATAGGCTTGGGAAGCACACTACTACTGCTCGCGCAGCTCTCACAAACGGAAAGCCGCTGGCATCCAGACAATGCCTATGAACATGAACTTGCCCTCGGCATCGAACAACAGCTCGAGGTCCGTGGCTTGGATCACGTCGTAATCTGTAGCTACTCGCCTGAAGCCCTCTACCTGGTCACCGGCTTGCCAGCGAGAAGGCTTTCGGCGCCCGACCTGTCCTTGTGCATCCCGCCAGAACCAGGGAACCAGCAGGTTATTGCCATCATCGATGAAGCCGTCCTCCGTCACTTCGGAGAGGCCTTCGAACAAGGCGTGCGCTCAGTTAGCGTCCCGCTCTTCCAAGTATCAACAGATGCCCCCTATCTTGAGGGAGCGTCTGAATACGCGCACGTCAGGCCAGCAACTGCCTACCTTGTACGTTGACCGAATCCCGTCTCGCCGCCCGAGCCAGCCGATTTGGCCTTGCTTTCTCAAGCCCTAGCGTCGAGCGCGTGACCGCCTCGCCGCCAGGAACATCGCCGCCCCCAGGGCTACCGCCCCGGCGAAGACCAGCGCCACCCAGAGTACTAGACCAAGCCCGCCGTTACCAGCTGCGCCGACACCGGTGGCAGGCAAGCCTACGGGCTGAGTTACTGGCATCTACGTATGGGTCACGGCTATTGGCTCGGCGGGGAACAAGATAGACGCGAGGGCGAGAGCCGCCACGATTACCACAATCGCGCTGAGAGCCAGTACCACTCGCTTTGTCCGCTTTCTCATCACGTCCTTCCGCAGAGTTTTTGCCCTCGGAATCTTGATAGTTGTGCGGGATTTTCCAGTCCCTGCAAAGCCAGGCCAGGGGCTCCGCGCTGAAGAGTGTAGCGTCACTCTTCCTCGCTACCAGCATACTCGCCGCGACGTCTGTACCGGCGTGGCTTGAGTGGCCTGCCCCCTGCAGAACACCAGCACACATGTCACCCTGTTCGCTGGCCTCCTCTTGAGTCAATTGGCCCGCTATGGGGTAGACTTCCACTGAGTGGCTGTGCAGACCGACAACGGCGTCGAGCACGGTGGGGGTGATACACAGCCGGGGTAGTGACGCTTTCACAGCGGTGGTGCAGACGGCTGGTGCCCGCCATGTCGTCATCCGGTCGGGAGCCTCGACCCGCAATGCCGAAGTGGAAGCCTTCCACCATCGCATGGAGGAGGAATTCCTCCAGGTGGAGTGCCTACGCACCCGCCCGACCTTGGCGGCCAAGGCCTATGCCCACATCCTTTGGTTCGACCTCCTCCAGCTCAATTTCCGCCGCCAGGGATAAGCCTCTGCCAAGACCCCGCCGCTTTGCACCGTTCGGAGCAGCTAGCGGTCCTCTCCCTGCCGTCCTTGCTCCGCCACGACTTCATCCCCGATTTCCATGGCGGAAAGCGGTCTGAGGGTGGATACCTCTATGTCGTCAGCGTTTTTCGGACTTGCTCGCCCATCTTCTGACGGACGCTTTGGCGATGCGCCACCGCCCCCTTGGGAGGCAGAGCAAGCCCTCAGGTGTCCATTAGGAACTGCTCATCCAGATTCCCAAGGTTGCTGACGACCCACAGTCAGACCTAGCATACCGGCACGGCGTGATGCGTGGCCGGGTGCCTTCTACCCTGCCCCTCACAGGCTAGCAGTTAACGAAGCGATTTCACGAGTTTGAGAATAACTGCTTCACCTCTATCTAGCGAGGCACTAGGCCTTAGAGTGTAGGCGAGAAAACATTCCAGTGGTGCGATCACTGGAGGAAGGAAGAAACGATGTAGCATTCGAACAAGTAGGGGCGCCTCAAACGTGAGAGCAGTTTCCAGTTTCCAACCCACCGGATCAATGAGTCGCTCATTTAGAACCCGCCTATTGTAGATACGCTCGTAGTACGCCTCCCTCCGATCGACGGGCAAGAATTTGAATGCACGACTCCAGAACCTTCTTCCGAGGAGTGAAAGCAGCAAAGGCATATGCGTATTCCAGTCCTCCTGTACAGCATACTTGTTCGCCGAGAACGTGGTAGTTACCACACATACGCCGCCAGGGCGCAGTACCCTCCACATCTCCTTGGATGCTAGAGTGTCCAGATCCTCTGGCATATGCTCAATAGCCGATATGCTTACTACTCCTGAAAAAGTGTTGTCCGCGAAAGGCAGATGAGCGGCATCCCCCCATGTTGGTTCCAGGAGCCTCTTCTGTTGGGCTTTCTTAGCCTGCCACCGAACAGATTGAGGGGCGATGTCTAGTGCAACCACGCCGCAACGCTCACTGATAATTGAGGGCAACAAAGAGTGGCCACATCCGACGTCTAATATCCAATCACTTGAATTGAGCGTGCCGACGAGATCAAGAGCTGCGACATACTCAAGATACCGTCCTGACGCTAGACGGAGGTCTAGAACGAGTGATAGAGGTGTGTTTAGGAGTACGTTCCTGAAGTAGAGAGACAAGTAGCGCTTTCGTGACGGGGACGGGTGCATTTCAACTTGGCTCAGCCTGCCCCTCCCTTGAAGGGCCACGTATCACGTACCTCCCCTGGGTGAAGGGCAATCCTGGTAAACCTGAAGCTCCGCGCGAGACTGACGTTGATCCTGCGACTTCTCGTGTCTTCAACCCCAAACATGGTCTAGAACCTGATCCGCACTAGCGGGACCGCTGGCTTAGGACGAAGCGGATTTTCCAGCTCAAGAAACCCTGGCTTGGGTTCACTAGAGAGAGAGAGAATATCTGAATCGACTCTCGCCGGTTGGGAGTCCGTCCGTGATGAAATTCCTCGGACGCGATGCTCTGCAGGAAGCACAGGGTACTTGCTGGCGATCTCTAGAGTGCGGTCGACGGAGCCACAATCGATGACAATGACCTGCAGACTCCCCTCGAACTTCTGCTGGTAGATTGCCTTCAGACAAGCCTCCATATTGGGCGCCTCACGTCTAGCCAGGATGATGATCGACACGTCGACCGCACGAGCACGCATCTCCATCTGCTGGCCTCCGGAGGAAGCACGTCAAACGCGCTCATCTAGACAGCACCTATCTCTTGCAGATAGCTTCGCAGAGCCTCCCGCCAAGGCCGCATGTCATCTGCACCGAGCGCACGCAGAGCGCCATGGCCTAGCGTCGAGAATGGCGGCCGCTCCGCTTTCGCTCCGAAGGCCTCAGTCGTAGTCGGGGCAACCTTCACATCGACCCTCGCCTCGTCAAAGATGGCCCTGGCAAAACCGAACCAGGAGCAGTACTCAGTGTTGGTGATGTGATAAGTTCCGAAATTGTTCGTCGTGATGAGCCAGGCTATCTTGCTGGCAAGGTCCAGGGTATAGGTCGGAGAAAGGCACTGATCGTCCACGACGCGGATGGGGCGGCCTTCCTTTGCCAGCCGCAGCATCGTATTCACAAAGTTGCCGCTCTTCCCTGAAGCGCCGGCCTGACCATACAAGCCGGACGAGCGCACAATAAAATACCGACTCATCATGTAGCGAATTACCAGCTCGCCCGCTAGCTTGGACACTCCGTACATGTTGATAGGGCGAGGAGGGTCCTCTTCCAGATAGGGTTGCCCCTTCTTACCGTCGAAAACGTAGTCCGTACTCATGTGGACCAACACACATCCTGTCTTCCCGCACGCCCGTGCAAGATTGCTGACGCCGTAGGCATTCACCCGGAAGGCCAGTTCGGGTTGCTCCTCGCAATCGTCGACCCGATGGAACGCGGCCGTATTCATCAGTACGTCCGGGCAAGAGCTACTGAAAAGATCGTCGACAGCGGCTTGGTCGCAAATGTCCAACTGCTGGTGCGAGAGGGGCACGACGTCAAAACCCTCGAGCACCCTCAGCAGATCCGTTGCCAACTGGCCACGAGCACCAGTTATGACGATCCGTATGCCGCTCATTAGCTGGCTGCGTAGGTGCGGGCCGCGCTCCAATCCTGGCTGACGACTCGCTCAGCCAGCCGCAGTTTCATCCATTCCACGTTGATGTATCGGGGATTGCCAAAATCTGCGGCCTCGCCCAAGCTGATATGCTCCATCATGGTCCTAACGCACTCAGACATGGAGATGGACGGCCGAAAGCCAAGGACCTCTCTTGCTTTCTGGGTCGAGACCTTGTAGTTCCGCGCATCGCTCCTGTTCTGAGCCTCGATAGACACCCGAACGTTGTATTGTCTGAGCGTGGCTGCAACCTCATGGGCGAGTCGACCAATCGTGAAGTTGTCGAAGGCTACGTTGAAGATCCCACTGAAATTGGAATCGGCTTCAAGGGCGCGAACATAGGCCATGGCGGCGTCCCGCACTTCAATCACAGGTCGCCAAAGCTTCGGGTTGTGCACCACGATTCTCCCTGCTGTGAGGGCCGACTTCACCATGGTGTTAACGACCAAGTCGTAGCGCATGCGCGGGCTCCAACCCACGATGGTGCCCGCCCGCAGCACTATGGGCTTGAAATGGCAGTCGGCCAGACAGAGCAAGGCCCGTTCCGCCATCAGCTTGGAGATTGCGTAGGGGAAATCAGGACTAACGGGGCAATCCTCGTTTACTTCGCGATTGTCGCTGAACCCATAGACGGAGCAGGTCGAGGCAAAGATGAAGCGGCCTATCCCCACTTTCTTCGCCGCCTGAGCGACGATGCCTGTACCACCGGCATTGACCAGAAAATTCAGCCTGGGACTGAATTCAGCCATAGGATCATTGGAGATGCCGGCCAACTGGATAACGGCATCGACTCCCTCCAACCAGGCCTCCTCAAAATCGGTGATGTCTCCGATGATAATGTCAGTGTCTGGGGGAAGATGCTCAGTGCCAAAGAGGCCAATGTCGACGACTCGAACTTGATACCCCTTCTCCAGAAGAAGCAGTACAAGTACCGAGCCCAGATAGCCAGCGCCGCCTGTGACTAGAACTCTCATGCTAGCGCTCCTCTACTGCCCACACGTCACCAAATACCTTGGGAGGGATTCGAACCTCGTCAGGGTTGTCCCGATTGTAGACCTCCGACCCGGTGGCGACGACCATCGTCTCATCCTCGAGAGCCATCCACCCATGCCAGATCCCTGCAGGGACGACGAGGAGGGAGGGCTTACGCTCGCTAAGGACGTAGGTTCTCATTGAATCGGCTTTGCAGGACTCGCCTCTGTCCACGGCGCGCTGGATATCTTCCTCCGAGGCCCGGGCCAGGACAAATTTGGCCGTGCCACGGGGAACACAGAAGTAGTCCCATAGAACGGAATGCTTGTGGAAGGCTCGGATAGTTCCGCGGACAGGCGAACAGACCAGGTACACCTGCCCGAATTTGTGGAGGAATTCGTCAGTGGCGTGAATGATCTCGTATAGGTAGCCTCGGTCGTCGACGTGCCTCACCAGCTCGATCAGCTGAACATCATCCATCATCTCCTCCCCCGCAAATGATTGCCTTCAATCTTCAAAACACCAGAACAGGCTAAACGGTTAGCGGCAAAGAGGGTCGCCAACCCCAAAGTCCCTCCAATCAAACGAGTATGATAATCGACATTGGGCGGGGCTGCAAGACGTGCTTCCAAGAAAGACAAATGGGCTTTGCCATGGCGAGGTGGATCGAGGCCCCTGCAAGCGAGCGGCACAGCGGCCTCTGTCAATGGGAAACCTGGCGAGCGGTTAAGCGTTGATGAAGAGCCTTGATCGAGTTCCAATACGACCCCGACTGCGGGCAGTCGGAGCCTCCAGGCAACCCACACTCGTGGTCTTCCGTTGCCCTGGCACCGTATTCGCCCTGCACATGTACGTTGGTTGTCACTGGCATCTATCGTCCTCCTGAGTCCGTTCTCCGATTGGCAAATATCAGCGGCAATTATTTCCAAGCCCTAGATTCAACTGCCCAACTTGCGAGGGCAAGAACCTTGTTCAGCGATGGGCCATTTCCATACCTGCACTACGCGCTACCCGATCCGGCCATAGCACTCGCTCTGGCTCTGATCCCCAGGGGCTTTGATCTCAGTGCCGCCCAGATTGGTATGGTTGTCTACAATTTAGCGCTGGCCCATAGGTCCTGCCCCCAGCCATGAATCGCCCGACGCGCGGCTCGCCTGGTGAGCCCTGCCCAAGGGACAGAACCAAGGCTGCTTTCCAACCCTCTCAAGGCTTTGTGAGCCTTGCTATTCCACTGATAGGCTAACCCGACGCGTGGTCGCGCGTTTTACATATCGGGTGGAAAAGATCTTGACGAGGAAAAAGGCCCCGGAGAGCTAGCCTGGAGAGCGGGACATTGCTATGAGACTTTCTGGACGCATTTGGGGAATCCTGGGCACTATCAGACAGGGGCTGAGTAAGATTCAGGCGAGGCTCCATTTGCCGAGGGTCGGATCCCCAAGGGGCAGGCTCATCGTCGCGGGGATAATGCTTTGCGGCGCAGCGGTTCTGCTGGCCGTGGGAGTCTTCGGAGTATTCAAAGGCGAGCTGGACGACGATGACAGCCTCCCCACGGGCGACCTGAGAGCAATAATTGCCCCGACCGGACACGAGGGGGCGATCCTCGCAGCTACCATTACCCCGCTCCCTGAGGTGGCTGCGCCCACGCGAATGGTCATCGAGAAGATGGGGGTGGATGCGCCCATCATCACCCTGGGGCTCGATGCCAACCGCCTGCCAGAAGTGCCAAACGGACCTGATGTGGTGGCCTGGTACCACTTCAGCGCGAAGCCTGGCCAAGGGAGCAACGCTGTCTTCTCTGGTCATGTGGACTGGACAGTGAACGGAGAGCCGGTGACCGCCGTCTTCTGGGGGCTAGGAGAGCTGGAGGAAGGTGACGTGGTGAAACTTCTTCTCGAGGATGGCAGCGAACTGCGGTATCGCGTCACAGCCAACGTGGCGATCAAGTACGATGACCCTGACGGTGTAAAGGTCATGGACAAGACTCCCAACGATGTCATCACCCTCATAAGCTGCGGCGGCACTTGGGTCCCCGACCGTTCGATGCCGTTGGGGGGAATCTACACGCACCGTGTCGTGGTTCGTGCCGAACGGGTCACCTAGGCTTCCACTAGTGATGCCATAGCCTGTTCCGGAGCGGAGGGGAAGAGGGGAGGTTCAGGCGAGGCCCTTGAGAGCCGGTGCGTGTCGTCACGGCTTCTATTCCCCGACTTCTTGAGCGACGTTCTAATGCCCTGGCCCAAACCAGCCACCAGTGCCGCCCCGGCCCGGTGGCTGGGCCTCTTTGGCGGCTGCGGCCCTGATTGTCCTGCGAGCCCGCCAATACGTCGATTCTTTCCCAATATCTGCCAGATTCGCCCCTTCTGAGCTTGACTTCTCGCGGCAACAGAGCGTGCATGTAAGCGTGCATGTAGCATGTAAGCGTGCATGTACATGTACGCGATGCGTTGCACCAGGCGCGCGAAGATGACGACACAGACGGCAGTCGAACAGCAACAAGACCTGGCCAGCCTGATCGACCTCTACCTCCTGCGGTGCCAGGTGGAGGGCAAGTCGCCGAACACTATCACCGCCTACCGGGAGACCCTGACCCTTTTCGAGCGCATCGCTCGGGAGGAGGGCTTTCCGGAGGGCGTTCGGGCCATCACCCCAGTCCACATCTACGCCTACCTGGGTCGCATCAGCAGCAACGGAGCGAGCCTGGAGACGCGGCACCGCCGCCATCGGGAGGTGCGGTTCCTGTTCTCCTGGCTGAAGAGGATGGGGTACATAGAGGAGAGCCTGTGGGGTGCCAAAATGTCATCCGTATCTGGAAGGCTGAAGCGCTGAGTCGTGTGGTCCGGCCTTGAGGCAGCATGTCCTCACGAAGGTCCAGCCTTGAGTACCTATCTCCTCCTGCCAAGAGACGGATGTAATATTGGCGCTCTGCAACTTGACACAACACGAAGATCGTGTATCCTAAGATTCCCTCGATCGGGCGTTGAACCGCTGTTGCCCGTTCGGGCGGCCGAAGGAGGTTTCGTTGTGTGCAGCAGTCCCGGCCTGCACAGAGACGAGAAGGCTCTAGTAGAACTTATCAAGCAGGGCAACGCCGCTGCTTTCGGCGACCTGTACGATCGACATGTGTCGCTTGTCTATCACTTCGCCTGCGCCCTCCTGGGCGACAGGAGCGAGGCGGAGGACCTTACCGCCGAGACCTTCCTCCGCGCTCTGGAAGCGATAAAGCGGTA